>JGI25912J50252_10000620_pt1 | contig 11403 bp, 13 predicted proteins | sample LauGreSBDMM110DD_2_FD_50252 | JGI IMG/M metagenome (IMG submission 50252)
GCACAAATAATGCACTGGTGTGCCGCCTGACAGGCTCACTGCAGCAGTCCACAAGGGGTAGTCAGGCGCGGGCAACAGTAGTTCGTCGCCATCGTCCAATAAGCCATTGGTCGCCATCACGATCAATTCGCTGGCACCGTTGCCTAAATAAATATCTTCTAGTCCAACGCCCTTGATGCCTTGGCGCTGGGTTTCATGCATCACCGCTTTGCGTGCACCAAAAATGCCCTTGCTGTCNGAGTAACCCGCCGAATTGGGNANGTTNCGGATCATGTCCTGCTGGATTTCCTCGGGCGCATCAAAGCCAAATACAGCCAAGTTGCCGATATTGAGTTTGATGATTTTTTGACCGTCCTCTTCCATTTGACGCGCACGGTCCATGATGGGCCCGCGTATGTCGTAACAGACGTTGGACAGCTTGTTAGATTTTTGAATGGTTCTCAAAGTCCCTCCGAGGGCTCTTTTATAGGGTGAAAACCTATAATTTGACCACACTTCACCCTTCTTCCCCTATGAAACTCCAACCCGATCGCATCGACACACTCTCCGTGACCGGCTATGGCCCAGGTTGGATCGGCGTATCAGGAGAAAAAGTCATGCGCAGCGTGGTGATCACCTCGCTGGGAGAGCAATTTGACTGGGACTGCAACCACTTTTCCGAACTCACCGCCGCCCACTTTGCGCGTTTGGCAGATTTATCCGTAGAACTCGTCATTTTTGGTAGCGGCACTCAGCTTCGTTTTGTCCAACCCGCCTGGGTTTCCCCATTGATGCAACGCGGCATTGGCATGGAAACCATGGACACTTTCGCCGCCTGCCGGACCTTTAATATTTTGGCGGGCGAGGGTCGCAAAGTAGCGGCAGCATTGGTTATCGAGGCGTAATCAAGACTTTTACGGTGCTCTAGCGCTCCGTTTGTCTAATAGGAAACAAGGCGCAGGAGCCTTGGTTGGATTTTCCAGTTAAAATTGCGGGTTGCCGTTGGTGGGCGCGGTCTAGACAGTCGCCCTATCTTTTTGGCCTTTCCCACTGTCACACCTGATTGAGCGCTATGGCAATTGTCGTCAACAAACCCCTCCCTGAATTTGAAGCCAACGCTACGGGCGGCATCAAGGTGTCAAATTCATCGCATAACGGCCATATGGTGGTCTTGTACTTCTACCCCAAGGACAACACGCCAGGATGCACCACCGAGGCTATGCAGTTTCGCGACAAGTACAAAGACTTTGCCAAAGCTGGCGCCATCGTCTTTGGCGTATCACGCGACAACATGAAGTCCCATGACGACTTTAAAACCAAACTCGAATTGCCTTTCGAGTTGATTGCTGACACAGAAGAAAAAATGTGCCACATGTTTGGTGTTGTCAAAAACAAAATTATGTATGGCAAGAAAGTCAAAGGTATTGAGCGCAGCACCTTTTTAGTCGGCTCTGATGGCACGCTTAAACAAGAATGGCGCGGACTCAAAGTGCCAGGCCATGTTGACGAAGTGTTAAAAGCAGTAAAAGCCCTCAAGAAAGCTGGTGGTTAACTGACACAAATGAGCCAAATTCATAGGTTATAGTGTTTCTATGACACTGCAAGTTGTGAATGCCTCTTTCAACAAAAGCCGCCTCGGCCTCCAGGCGGCTTTTTCACTTCTTGTGCGTCTGCATCATGTTTCAACTCTCTAGTCTATTCACTCATGCCCTTGCCACCAGCACCCTCCAAACGCGCCGCCCTCCTCAATACCGAAGCATTTGATGCACCCGCCAAAACCCGACTAGCACGTCGTCCCAGTGAACAAGAAGAGTTAATCGAAAGACAAGCCCACAGCCCATCGGTTGAGGGCTTTGATCGCTCTGGTGGTGGCGAATTGCTGCAAGAACTAATGCCGCCTGAAACATCTCAGGGCCAGGCGCAAACTTCCTCGCGCAAAACAGTACCTTTTGTGCGCGCGGTAACGAAACCTAAAAAAGCGAAAAGCACGGGGCCCACTAAATTATTTGTGCTCGACACCAATGTGTTGATGCACGACCCGATGTGCCTCTACAGTTTTGAAGAGCACGACGTCTTCTTGCCGATGATCGTGCTAGAAGAGTTAGACAGTAACAAAAAGGGCATGACTGAGGTTGCGCGCAATGCGCGCCAAACCAGTCGATCATTAGACGCACTGGTGGCGCACCACAAGGATGCGGATATCACCACGGGCATTCAACTCAGTGGCACAGGTCACCGTCAAGTCGGTGGCCGTTTGTTCTTTCAAACCCAACCACTGAACTTCACCCTGCCCCCTAGCTTGCCACAAGGCAAAGCGGATAACCAAATTTTGGGTGTGGTCGAAGCCTTGCGCGTGCAATATGCACCGCGCCCTGTGGTGTTAGTCTCCAAAGACATCAATATGCGCGTCAAAGCGCGTGCACTCGGTTTATTGGCAGAAGACTACCAAAACGACAAAACGCTGGAAGACGGCGATTTACTCTATTCCGGTGCATTGGCTTTGCCCCACGATTTTTGGATCAAGCACGCAAAGTCTGTTGAGAGTTGGCAAAGTGGCAGCCAAACGTTTTACCGTTTGAGCGGCCCTATCGTTCCTGAATTGCATATCAACCAGTTTGTGTATTTCGAGTCTCCCGGTGAACCTAGCTTGTATGCGCGTGTCACCGAGATCCGCGGTAAAACGGTTGTGCTTAAAACGCTGAAAGATTTCACGCATCTCAAGAATGCAGTGTGGGGTGTTACCACGCGCAACCGCGAGCAAAATTTTGCGATGAACTTACTCACCGATCCTGAGATTGACTTCGTCACGCTCACGGGTACAGCTGGTACAGGTAAAACTTTGATGGCACTTGCTGCTGGCCTGATGCAAGTTTTGGATGACCGTCGCTACACAGAAATCATCATGACGCGCGCCACTGTTAGCGTGGGCGAAGACATTGGTTTCTTGCCAGGTACCGAAGAAGAAAAAATGGGCCCTTGGATGGGGGCCTTGGACGACAACTTGGAAGTGCTTGCCAAAACTGAGACCAGCGCCGGCGAATGGGGCCGTGCAGCTACTAACGAGTTGATTCGCAGCCGCATCAAGATCAAAAGTTTGAACTTCATGCGCGGTCGCACTTTCCTTAATAAATATTTGATCATTGACGAGGCGCAAAACTTGACGCCCAAGCAGATGAAAACCTTGATCACCCGTGCGGGTCCTGGTACCAAAATCATTTGCATGGGTAACTTAGCGCAGATCGATACGCCTTATTTGACGGAAGGCTCATCTGGATTGACCTTTGCAGTAGACCGCTTCAAAGGTTGGCCACATGGCGGACACATTACGCTGGCCCGTGGTGAGCGCTCTCGATTGGCAGACTTTGCCAGCGACGTTCTTTAAATTTACTCGCCCGCGAAAATCTAATAGTCGCCGTTGCTGTAGCCGCTGGCCAAGCTTTCGAAGCGGGTGATCGGCTTTAAGAAAGCCAGTTTTACCGTTCCGGTTGGGCCGTTACGGTGTTTACCGATGATGATCTCCGCCACGCCAGGTTCTTTCGAATCTTTGTTGTAGTAGTCATCGCGGTAGATGAACATGATGACGTCCGCGTCTTGTTCGATCGCACCTGATTCGCGTAAATCACTCATCATGGGGCGTTTGTCGGTGCGTGTTTCCACGCTTCGGTTGAGCTGTGACAAGGCGATCACAGGGCACTGCAATTCTTTCGCCAACATTTTTAATCCGCGCGAAATTTCACCAATCTCTGTAGCACGGTTGTCTCCGTTGTTGCTGCTGGTGTTGCCACTCATCAATTGCAAATAGTCGACAACGATCAAACCCAATTTGCCACAGGTACGTGCGAGTCGACGTGCGTTAGCGCGCAGTTCCATAGGTGTGAGGCTTGGTGTTTCGTCAATGTGCAACGATATATTGCGCAACTTCTCTATGGCCTCGGTTAAACGCGGCCATTCTTCTTGATTTAATTTGCCCGTGCGAAGACGTTGCTGGTCAATGCGTCCAATGGAGCCAACAATACGAATGGCTAATTGCGAAGCGCCCATTTCCATGGAGAACACTGCGACTGGGAGACCTTCATTCAAAGCCACGTGCTCGGCAATATTGATGGCCAACGCCGTTTTGCCCATAGACGGACGCGCAGCAAGCACGATCAAATCGCCAGCCTGCATGCCAGAGGTCATTTTGTCGAAGTCAACAAATCCGGAGGCCACGCCAGTAATGTCGTTTGGATTTTTTGACATTTCATCCACTCGTCCCATCAAATCCACAGCCAACTCTTGCATGCTTTGAAAACCCTGCTTAAGGCGGGAACCCTCCTCACCGATTTGAAAGATTTTTTGCTCTGCCTCATCTAAGATTTGCGGGACGGATTTTCCTTGTGTGTTGAATGCGTTGGTTGCTATCTCGTCACTGGCAGTGACGAGTTTGCGCAAGATGGAGCGCTCGCGCACGATTTCTGCATAGCGACGGATATTGCTAGCACTGGGCACATATTGCGCCAATGAATTTAAATACCCAAGGCCCCCCACTTCTTCTGCTTTGCCAATGGACTGCAAATGTTCGTAAACGGTGATGACATCCGCAGGGCGCGAGGCATTGACAAGCGCATGAATCGCCATATAGACCAGCCGATGCTCATAACGATAAAACACACCTTCCGACAGCAAGTCCGCCACCTGTTCCCACGACTTGTTATCTAGTAATAAGCCACCCAAGACACTCGACTCCGCCTCCATCGAATGCGGAGGTATGCGCAGTTGCGCAATTTGCTGGTCGGCTGAAAAGCCTTCGTCGAAGTTGGATAGAACAGCTGACATGGTGTATTCGTAAAACGTACATCCTAAGCCCTGACAAGCTCAAAACCTGAGGATAAAGCTGTGGATAAGCGGTGTGTTTCTTGGGGAAATCAAAAGAAAAGCCGCTCAAAAGAGCGGCTTCACGGTCAGCGCTTCAGCTTTTATTAAGCTGTTTCGCCATAGACCGATACAGTGATGTCAACCAACACGTCGGTGTGCAAAGCCACGCTTACCGTGCTGTCACCTACCAGCTTAATAGGGCCTGTGGGCATACGGATTTGTGACTTAGCAACTTCGTAGCCGTTTTTAGTCAACTCTTCGGCAATGTCGAAGTTGGTAACCGACCCGAACAAACGACCGTCCACGCCTGCTTTTTGGCTGAGCTTAATGGCGGTACCACTGAGCTTTTCGCCTTGGGCTTGGGCTGCCGCCAATTTGGCTGAAGCTGCTTTTTCTAATTCGGCGCGGCGCACTTCGAATTCTTTGATGGCCGACTCAGTGGCGCGACGGGCTCGGCCTGAAGGGATCAAAAAGTTGCGAGCGTACCCATCTTTGACTTTGACAACTTCGCCAAGGTTTCCAAGGTTAACTACCTTGTCGAGAAGAATAATTTGCATAGTCGTTTCTCCTTAGATATTGTGCTGGTCGCTGTACGGGACCAAAGCCAAGAAGCGTGCACGTTTGATGGCGGTGTTGAGTTGACGTTGGTAAATCGCACGGGTGCCGGTCAAACGGGCAGGAATGATCTTGCCGTTTTCAGCGATGAAGTCACGCAAGGTGTCTACATCTTTGTAGTCAATTTCTTCTACGCCAGTGACTGTAAAGCGGCAAAAACGCTTGCGCTTAAACAAAAGCGATTGGGTATTGCGCTTAGGGCGCTTGTCTTTGTTGAATTTCTTAAATGTGGCCATGATCGGGCATCCTATGAAATGTTCTGAAAATCTTGAATATGAAAAATAATCTGTTTGCTGTTGCGCGGTGAGGAAATGAATCCGGTGAACTTGAACTCTTGACCCAAGGGCTGCTGAACCAATCGTTCAGCCACACTGCCTAGGGCCACTGCTTTAAGGTTTGCTTTGGCTTGCCTGGTTTGTCCAGCTTCTTGCACGTCTGACCCGTGTTCGAGTCGCATATCAAGGGCGGGCAATCCGGCGGGGGTGTATCGCATGGCCGAAGCTTCTACGATGCAAGCACTCAAAACTAGTAGGTTCACACCTCGCAATAACTGCAGATTTAAGCCGAGTACTCAGCCTGTTGTGATTTGCGGGCTTCCTCGCGCTCCACGGTTTTCATCATCGAAGATGGACCGGTATCTGCTTTTTTACGCAAAACAGTGAGGTGACGCAAAACAGCATCGTTGAACTTGAAAGCGTGTTCTAACTCCGTCAAGACATCTTGGTTGGCTTCAATATTCAGGCAGATGTAGTGGGCTTTGGCCAACTTGTTGATCATGTAAGCCAACTGACGGCGGCCCCAATCTTCAACACGGTGAATAGCACCACCACCAGCGGTGATCATGCCTTTGTAACGCTCGAGCATGGCAGGAACCTGCTCGCTTTGATCCGGATGGATCAACAAAATGATTTCGTAATGACGCATAGACACTCCTTGTGGATGAAGCTGCTCGCGGCGTCTGTCGCAATGCAGCAAGGTGGAAAACCCGNNATTGTAGTCTATTTGGCTAACATTTTCCAGGTCTCGATCACGCTGTCAGGGTTGAGCGAGATCGAATGGATACCTTCGTCAGCCAGCCAATGGGCGAAATCGGGGTGGTCGCTAGGCCCTTGGCCGCAAATTCCGACGTATTTTCCTTGCGCTTTGCAAGCGGCAATCGCTTGTTTGAGCAGCACTTTGACCGCTGGGTCGCGTTCATCAAAGTCGGCCGACAACAATTCCAAACCTGAATCGCGGTCTAAGGCCAAGCGTGAGTTGGGTCAAGATCGTTCGATCCAATCGAAAAGCCATCAAAGAACTGCAAGAACTCATTGGCCAAAATCGCATTGCTCGGTACTTCACACATCATGATGATCTTGAGTTCGTTTTCGCCGCGTTGGAGTCCGTGCTGCGCCAACAGCTGGGTGACACGTTCTGCCTGCTTCAAAGTGCGCACAAATGGCACCATCACCTGCACATTGGTCAATCCCATGTCTGTGCGCACGCGTCGTATCGCTTCGCACTCCATAGCAAAGGCTTCGCCAAAATCTTTGCTGATATAGCGCGCTGCGCCCCTAAAACCCAGCATGGGGTTTTCTTCTTCTGGCTCATAGCGACTGCCGCCAATGAGCTTGCGGTATTCGTTGGACTTGAAGTCCGACAAACGCACGATCACCGGTTTAGGCCAGAACGCCGCTGCGATCGTGGCGACCCCTTCAGCCACTTTGTCGACATAGAAAGCGCGTGGCGAAGCATGTCCACGCGCCACAGATTCGACAGCCTTCTTTAAATCAGCGTCTACATTGGGGTAATCCAAAATCGCTTTGGGATGCACGCCAATGTTGTTATTGATAACGAATTCCAAGCGCGCCAAGCCCACGCCGTCGTTGGGCAACTGGCAGAAATCGAACGACAACTGTGGATTGCCCACGTTCATCATGATCTTGGTTTTAATCTGCGGCATGGTTCCGCGCTGAACTTCGGTCACCTCGGTCTCAAGCAAACCGTCGTAAATATGTCCGGTGTCGCCTTCTGCGCAACTCACGGTGACCAGGGTGCCTTCTTTTAGATGCTCGGTGGCGTCGCCACATCCCACCACCGCTGGGATACCTAATTCACGCGCAATGATGGCGGCATGACAAGTGCGTCCGCCACGGTTGGTAACGATGGCACTAGCGCGTTTCATCACGGGTTCCCAATTGGGGTCGGTCATGTCTGTGACCAACACATCGCCGGGTTGCACTTTGTCCATCTCACTAATGCTGTGCACCAAACGCACTGGGCCGGTACCAATTTTTTGCCCGATCGCACGTCCATGCGCCAGCACCGTGCCGTGCCCTTTAAGTTTGTAACGTAGTTCCGATTGGCCCTTTTGCTGGCTTTTCACCGTCTCGGGGCGCGCCTGCAAGATGTAGAGCAAACCGTCGTTGCCGTCTTTGCCCCATTCAATGTCCATGGGGCGGCCGTAATGCTGCTCAATCACCAATGCGTAATGTGCGAGTTGCTCTACGTCGGTATCGGTTAATGAATAGCGGTTGCGAAGCTCGGTAGGAACATCGGTGGTTTTTACCAAATGACCATTGGCCTTTTTTTCTTCAGGTGTCGAAAATTCCATTTGAATCAACTTGGAACCCAAATTACGACGAATCACGGCGCGGTTACCAGCTTTCAGCATGGGCTTGTGCACATAAAACTCGTCTGGGTTGACTGCACCTTGCACGACCGTCTCACCCAAACCGTAACTTGATGTGATGAACACCACGTCTTCAAAACCAGATTCAGTGTCGATAGTGAACATCACACCGGCAGCGCCTAAGTCAGAGCGCACCATACGTTGCACGCCTGCGGACAAGGCCACATCGGCATGGGCAAAGCCTTTGTGCACGCGATAACTGATAGCGCGGTCGTTGTAGAGCGAGGCAAAAACCTCTTTCATTTTGTGCAGCACTTCTTCAATGCCGACCACGTTTAAGAAGGTTTCTTGCTGGCCTGCAAAAGAAGCGTCGGGTAAGTCTTCTGCTGTGGCAGAGGAACGCACCGCAAAAGACGCTTGCACATTTCCAGCGCTGAGTGTTGCGAATGCCTCGCGAATCGCTTTTTCTACATCTGCGGGGTAAGGTTGGGCCAAGACCAAGGTGCGGATTTCAGCGCCAACTTGGGCCAAAGCACGCACATCTTCTGTATCTAACGCATTGAGCTTGGTATTGATTATGTCGGTCAACCCGTCATGCGCTAAAAAAGCGCGGAATGCATGCGATGTGGTGGCAAAGCCGGTCGGCACACGAACACCAGAGGGAAGTTGGGAAATCATTTCGCCGAGACTGGCATTTTTGCCACCAACCGACTCGACGTCGGTCATCCTCAGGTTTTCAAACGGTACGACCAGGGCGGTCGCAGAAAAAAGTGCTGACATGGGAGGGCTCCAAAAGTTAAAACGTGCGAGGCCATGCAGCGAGCGCTACTTTGTACTTTTATGCGTGTGGGGCTTATCTGCATGGCGAAATTCGGATAATCTTCCGATTGTAGTTAGCCAACCTCACTTTTAAAAAGAACAACTCCCCATGCCAAATCCAACCGTATTTTTTATCTCTGACGGCACGGGCATCACCGCAGAAACCTTTGGTAACGCCATCTTGGCGCAGTTTGAGCTCAAGTTCAGGCATGTGCGCTTGCCATTTGTCGACTCGGTTGATAAAGCGCATCAAGCAGTGCGCCAAATCAACCACACTGCGGAGGTAGAAGGACGCAAGCCCATTGTGTTCACTACCTTGGTTGATGAAGAAGTGCTCAAAGTCATCCTCGAAGGTAGCAAAGGCATGATGCTCGACATGTTTGGCACCTTTGTGAACCCGCTAGAAGCCGAACTGGGTATCAAATCTAACCACCGCATCGGTCGATTTTCAGACGCCAGCAAGAGCAAGGAATACCACGACCGTATCGAAGCTATCAATTTTTCTCTGGCGCATGACGATGGTCAGCTCAATAGTGATTTAGAGCTGTCCGATGTGATCTTGGTGGGCGTCAGCCGGAGCGGCAAAACGCCGACCAGTTTGTATTTGGCCATGCAGCATGGCTTGAAAGCGGCAAATTACCCACTCATACCCGACGATTTTGAACGCAAGCAGCTGCCCCCTGCATTGGCTCCGTTTAAAAAGAAACTATTTGGTTTAACGATCCAGCCCGATCGTTTGAGTGAAATTCGCAATGAGAGGCGGCCTAACTCGAACTACGCCAACCTTGCCAATTGCCGTTATGAGGTCGCTGAGGCAGAGTCCATGATGCGCCGCGCTGGTATCAGGTGGTTATCCACCACTCATAAAAGTATTGAAGAGATCGCCACAACTATTCTTCAAGAAATCAGTCCAGAACGATTGACGTATTGAACCGTCAAAAAATCTTTACAACCCTAAAGCTGCAATACCTGCTTTTGCAATCTGCGCGTCTTCGTTAGATTTCACTCCGCTCACACCGATTGCGCCAATGCATTGGCCATCCTGGATGATGGGCACACCACCTTCGAGCATGCCCTGCAAGTAAGGCGCACTCAGAAACGAAAAGCGACCGTTGTTGATCACGTCTTCGTAAACCTTGCTTTCGCGTCGGCCCAATGCGGCCGTTGTAGCCTTGGCTGGTCCGATGTGCGCAGAAATCGTCGCAACGCCATCCATACGGTGCATTCCCAACAAATGGCCGCCATCGTCGACCACTGCAATCACCACGGCCCAGTTGTTTTTGACTGCTTCCGCTTCTGCGGCGGCAAGAATGGCTTTTGTGTCAGAGAACTCTAAAAAGGATTTTTTTTTCATATCAAGTATTGGTTAAAGAAATATATCTAAAGGGGTTTAAAAGGAATTACTTGGTAATTTCTTCACGCAAAGATGCAGAAACTATTGATTTAGCTCAAAGCATACCCATCTATTTCCTCGTAAACCCTTTTAAAAACTAGGATTTACACCAAGCTTTCTAAAACCAAATGCCCTAAAATAGGCAAATCTGCATGTGCAGGTATTTAAAGGAGATCGTGACATGAACGACCACATCCAATCTGTTGAGTACTACGACGTTTTATCTAGCGAAGACCGCAACCGCGTCTTACGCAATACCTATTGGTTGCTTGCTGTCAGCATGCTGCCAACAGTTTTAGGTGCATGGGTCGGAGTGGCCTCGGGTATCAGCTATGCCTTGTCTGGTGGCTTGGGCATCATTCTTATGCTTGCTGGCGCATTTGGTTTCATTTATGCCATCGAAAAGACTAAACATTCCTCAACCGGTGTGTATGTCTTACTAGGCTTCACCTTCTTCATGGGACTCATGCTTTCGCGCATGATTGCCATGGTCTTAGGCTTTAAAAACGGCGCCGAGTTAGTTATGACTGCATTTGGCGGCACTGCTGGCGTCTTTTTCGCAATGGCCAGCTTGGCTTCTGTCATCAAACGCGACATCTCCGGCTTGGGCAAATGGCTCATGGTTGGCGTCATCGTTTTGATGGTCGGCAGCATCATCAACATATTTGTTGGCTCTTCTGCTGGCATGGTGGTGATTTCAATTTTGTCCATGGCCATCTTCAGCGCTTTCATGTTGTATGACCTCAAGCGAATCATGGACGGCGGTGAGACCAATTACATCAGCGCAACACTCACCCTCTACCTTGACGTACTCAACGTCTTCCAAAGCCTATTGGCTTTGTTGGGTATCTTTGGTGGTGAACGCGAATAAAACAGCTACTGCACAACAAACACAAAAGGGGCTTAGGCCCCTTTTGTATTTATATCAAATACCGCCATGCTCTCGACATGGGCGGTATGCGGGAACATATTGACTGCCCCTGCGGCACTGCAGGCATAGCCAGCAGAATTGACTAACAAACCAGCATCACGCGCCAAAGTAGCAGGGTTACAGCTGACATACACAATGCGCTTTGGTGGATTCCAAGCTTGCATCAACTCAGGTTGTTGATGCAAAGCGGCCAAAGCTTGT
>JGI25912J50252_10000621_pt1 | contig 11395 bp, 12 predicted proteins | sample LauGreSBDMM110DD_2_FD_50252 | JGI IMG/M metagenome (IMG submission 50252)
GATCCAAGTGACGGCGAGTTCGTAAGCTACCCTGGTAAGCAAGGGTGCTTCTTGTCACACATTGACCTATGGGCCCACATTATAAAGACTGGCCTGCCCTACGCCACGATATTCGAGGACGACGTGTGCTTTCATAGTCACTGGCGAGCCTTGGCCCCCGAGTACTTTGCGGCAACGCCGACCGACTACCATTTGATGTACTTTGGCAATCAGATCGACTACATGATGGCCGGTCACATTCAGCGTACACCTGTATTTTGCACGCACGCATATGTAATTACCCTTGAGGGCGCTCGCATCTGTTACAATGCGCTCATGAAAGACATTGCTGGCGTCCGGACCATTGACTGCATGCTGATCGATCACATGAAACGCGATGTCTTTAGTGGAGGTGCAATACGTGCACCTTTTAACTGGTATGCATGGAACGGAACAGCCTTCTTTGATCCACGGGCAACCTCAGATCCGGATTGGGCAAAAAGGAACACCGGTCTCGTTTTTCAAGACGTGACTTGGGGGTCGTTGGTAAGGCATTGGCCTTAAAAAGTAAGAGTGTGCAACGCAAAACAACAACGTGTAATTTAATGGCTTTCACATCCTTATTTAAAGCCCACTCCGGGTACTCATGACCCATGCAGGCAAACTTTGAGCCATTTCGGCGTTATGGTCGGCTATGGCCAAGAAGAGTGAGCATATTGTGTAAAATTGCATGTCGCACGGCTCACGTATTAATTTTTTCATGGCCATCGCGAGTGCGTAACGAGGACCTTCCATCGGGTCTTCTTCGACGGCAACGTCCAACTCATTCATGAGAAATATGTTTGTTGGAATGTGAGGGTTTAGGTTCATGAGCTCATAGATGTAATAGACGTTAAAAGGGTGAATATTAGAGAACCATTCTATTTGTGTGTAAAATCCCAACCTTTCGTATCCATGAAGTACGTCGACAAATGCATCGGTTGGCGTCCTCCAAACTATAATAGGATTGCGTGCAAGCATGGGCAATCGAGCCTCGAGTCGGTTGAGACGCTGCGATGCCTCCTCAGTTATAAGCTCCCGGGTGAAGGGATTGATGGCTTCACCGCCATTGGCATCGACATATCTTAAAAGTTCGGATAAGCTTAATACATACAACTTCCCATGTTTACACACATAGCTAAAGCGCTCGTTCTGAGGAATATCTGTTATAGATTCGAGTGTAAATGGGTCCTTATCATTCATTGGTGCCATGCATGAGCCTGGCCCTGTCCAAGGCCCTAGAAGTATCATGCTTTGTTTAGCGATGAAGTTGCGCACAAGGCGTTGGGCGCTTACGAGTCCTCGCATCAAGAATGGCGATCTCGAAATCATAGCCGCAATGAAGTATCGCTCGGCAATGAAGGACGCTGGCGACATGCGACCAATCCAACCTATAGTAATGGCTTTTATGGACAGCTCGTATTTGGGAAATATGTACTCAAGCATGACCGCCGCGGTCATAAGTGTATTTGATCGATCACATACATAATCCGGTCTCGCCCGTGCAAAGTACTTAATAACATTGTCCCAATCCCATCTATTCTCGTTGCGCAACATGATTCTCAAAAGTCGTTGTACGGGACGTTGAGCCTCAGCTTTATGGTTGCTTCCGCAATAACCACACTTGCGGCATTCTTTGCGACACGGAGCCCCATTGCTTTTATATGGTCGGTGCATGCAAATAAGGAGATTTTGCGTCGCTAATTGCATCGTTGGCGGCATCGGTAGTGTGACATCGACCTCCATCTATGGCGCCTTACCTATATGTTTGTTTATAGACCCCACGTCTTAAGTCACCGTATTTGACCAATTTTGCGCCCCGCAGTAATGCTAGCAACCAATATGAGTGTGCCAATTGCTGTAAGCACGAGTGCCTTAAGAACGTCTCTTTGAATCCAAATCACTAAGAGAAACAATGAAAACATTGCAAGGGCAACACTAGCCGGAATGGCATTCTTCCACTTCATGATAAAAGGGATCATAGGTATTATGCCCGCCATCACGTATGATGCAAACATGACTGCTGCATATAACAAAACTTGGGACATCGTGTATGCAGCCTTTGTAGTAAGCAAAAAACTTTCATCCGCTAAAAATGCCCCAAACGCCATGCTTGCTGCCTCGACAAAGATGAGGATGCCACCCGTCGTAAGGATAGCCGGTAAGCCAAAGCCCGCTGAGGCGACGCCGACAACAACACCTGTAGTCGAAATTAGGCTATCTTCAATGCCGTAGGTTAGGTTGCGCACGATGAAGGGGTCACTCAACCATGATGCCATGCCATCTCTACTTAGTGATGCGTTTCTTCTTAGCGGACGCGAGCTTCTTCTTAGTTGTAGAAGATGTCGGTTGTTTGGCAACTGACCCACGTGCACGCGGCTTACCTCCTGCTCTCGGGAACATCTCGTCCACCTTGAGGATAATCGCATCGGCACCGACAACCTTCATACGGTACGCTACTTCTTCTGCCAGCATCATAGCCACCTTTCGACGCTCGCTATCATCCATGTTCGGATCGGTTTGACGTAGGATGGTGAGCTCCTTGGCCAAGCGGTCTTTATAAACCAATTGTACCTGCGCAGCCAACTCTTGAAGAAGATCGGCTCGAGCAGCCTTCTTCTGTTCCCTCAAGGCTTTCCATTGGTCAGCACGTAGAGTGCGGGCCTCTTCGCGTACTGTTTTAGCCGATTGTAGAGTAGTACGTATTGAAGCACGTGCAGATGCGGACGATGGTGTAGGTTTGCAATCCGATTTACCGAAGCATGCAAAACCTCCGGCTGTTTGCATCTTTAATATAGTGGACGGTCCCGACATAACTACCTACAATGTACTTGCTACAACTCCTTTCCTCCTCTATCTGGTATTGCACATTTTGTATTCAGCAACCCAAAGACGTCGGGCAACCCCAAAAAAGGACGCGTCACATTTAGTCTTTAGCCACCCAAAACTACTTAAGCGATACAGTTCATTACTGTACACTTGCCCAAGGCACTCGCTCACAGTCTCAAGTTTTACTCAACCATGTCCGTCAAGGCCAAGAACATCGATGTTTCGGCGATTCGCTTCGGCGACGTCCGCACGCTCGAGGGTGCTGGTGGCGCCAAGATGGTCAACATGACCTACAAGGGNGGCCGCTTCTTCATGCAGTCGGCGCTGATGCCGATCGACTATGGCCTGAACGACAGCTACGCTCTTGACGACAAGCTGAACGCTCTTGACGACAAGCTGAACAAGCCGCACGATGGGCCCCGCAAGTTCACTGTAAGCCTGTCGTTTCGCGACGTGGACCGCAACCCGGCGGTCAAGCATGTTCACGAAAAGCTCATGGAGATCCAGGAGGCAGTGATCGATGCAGCCTACAAGAACCGCCTGGCCTGGTTCAAGAGCGACTGCAAGAACATGCGCGAGATTGTGGAGGCCAAGTTTTCGCCGATCGTGAAGCTCGCCATCGATCGCGACACGAAGCTGCCGAGCACCACGCTACCATCGTCCATGCGCATCAAGCTGCCGTACGACGAGAAGACGGACACCTTTAACTTCGTGTGCACTGATCTCGAGAAGAACGCTCTTGAGTTCAAGGATGTGAAGGACAGCCTTCGTGACACTCGTGCACGCATTCTGTACCAGTTCACCGGTGTGTGGATCACCAGCACCGGCTTTGGATGCCTGTTGAAGGCGACCGAGGTGCACCTTGACTCTGTGAAGGTCGTCAATGCTCCAGCCATGGAGGAGGACACGGATGACGAGGGTGGCAGCGAGGTCGACGAGGACCTTGTAGCTGACGTGATTGCAGCGGCACCCGCCCCGATTAAGAAGCCGGTGCCGGTTGCCCCTAAAAAGCCAGTTGCACCGGCGCCGCCTGTGATGCTCCCCGACTCCGATGAGGACGAGGAGGAAGAGGTCGAGGAGGATGAGCCCGCACCCGTGCCGGAGCCGGAGGAATCCGAAGAGGAGGATGAGGAGCGGGAGCCGACCCCGCCGCCTCCCCCGCCCAAGAAGGTCGTGAAGAAGACCGTCGCCAAAAAGTAAAACACAAACTTGACCAAAAAAATCAGCACTCATCATTTTGCATTGTTTAACTCCTCATTTTTGCTCTGGCATTCCCTCCCATTCGAGAGATCCTTCGTCCTCCGATCCATCGAATTGCAGTCGCTCTTCAAAAACGGGGTTGTTTGATACAGATGCATGTGTTTGCTCTAAAGCTTGTAAACGACGATGAAAAACCGCCATTGCTTCTTCTAACAACTGTAACCGCGCCTCCATGTTGCAAATTGAGTTATCAGTTGCTCGCTGAAAGCGCTCATCGTCAAGCGAACGCATCCAAAGCTCAAACTCTATAAATCATATGACATTATGATTCTAAATATAAAGGCAATGTATCCTTATAGGACTACGTCTTCTTGTTGTCAAACGTCAGGGAAACGTCCTCCTTTGGAAACGTCATTTGTAGGTACATACCAAATGCTGGGTACGTCCCTTGTAAAAACTTAAGATGGCCCTCAAACTCGCGAATGAAGCGGAGGAGCGGCACTTCCATGGTGTGGAGTGTGCTAAAGAATGCTTAATGCAGTGGTGTTCTTATCCATGAAGTCATTTTTTGTAACAGTCGCGCCAGGCACAAGTTCACTGTGTTGGAAATCCAGCGTGCTATGCCTGCAACGCTCCTTCCGTCTACCACGCCATTGTCACTTGATACAAACTCGCTGTCGTTGTCTCTATAATCCGTGTTTTCATTCACCGCCTCCTCCTCCGCCTCCGCCGCGTCAACCTCCACCGCCTCCACTGCGTCTGTTAGTTCGACCAGCTCTCCTGTCGTTAAGAACCGGTAAAACGAATTCTTGCCGTGCCAGTCACCAATGTCTATCGTGTATGCGTCGCCCGTATAGAAGTTCCATATTTCAACACTGTCAACCTCGATATGGGCATCCCATGCAAGCGTGGCATACCCAAGAAGCTGATAGAGCTCCCGCGTGCTAGGTGCATGGTTAATGGTTTTGATGTCAACCAACCTGGTGCCGATAAGAAGGTCGGCATCAGCAGGTATGTCATCATCGCCAAGCGCGGGCGTATATCTGATATGGGTTGCATGTTGCACTCGTGGACTCACAAATCCTTTCAGATTAGTCATAAAATTTTTAACTTTTTCTAGGTTGTCCTCACAAACCCACTTCGTGACTTCCATGAACTTTTCTTCTGCGTTGCTTTCTCTGTAAAATCCTTGTGCTGCTGAAACGACGAGAACATCAAATATTATGTCTTCGGTAGGATTCAAATCGTCGAAAAACTTCGAGTAAGCAAGGAGCCAGTTGTATTTGAAGCATTTGCTGATTACGTCGTTACCAAATGGAGTAGATTTGCATTTATTGTCATAGAACTTGATGTGTCGGTCTTTAAATTTATCTTTATAGGACCTGGCTTCCCATACCACCCTACGCACTAGATAATCCATAAAGATTCCCTCATACTGTGGCCAAATCTTCGGTAGGTTCAGCATGGGTGCATTCCCACTGCGCTCCCACTCCGGCAGTTTACATATCTGCTTCACGAGGTGCTCACTCGTGCTCCACTCTAAATTCTTAATCCGCGTTGTAAGTGAGCCTTTCATTGTGTATGCTCGATATCACTTATCACTCGAAGTCAATTTTTGATGTCGCAAAAGGCAGTGCGTGCTAGGCATTCGGCACACCCCTCGTAGGGGAACGCTTGCCATGCATTCGTCTTGGAATAGATTTCAGCCATTTGCGACATGTCGACATGGAGTTCACATATATCCATTTCTATGTTTAGAACCTCTGTCGACGTGTCTCGAATCGCGGCTTCTAAATCGGCAATCCGCGAGTTTTCCATGACCACTTCATAATAGGCATTTGCAAGCGTGTGAAACGCCCATACGGGGGCGTCCGGCTTAAGCGTAGGTACTAAGTACTACGTAGGATTAGGCTTTTGAGTAAGAAGTAAAATGCCGGTGCCGAACTGGACACGCTTTAATGCTGTCATCATAACACGCCACAATGATATAGCCCTCTATGGCAAATGTGTTACATTTTTGGCTCACATCCCATTTCCTCGCATTGTTATCAAAAATCCAAGGCCCGACGAGTACATGGACCGGATTCTCAGCAAAGACTTTGATATGTACGATTGGATCATTAATATTGACGACGATGCATTTTTGTGGAATCCGACTCGCCTTTATGAGCTCATGATCTATATGCAACGCACGAACCATCACTATTGTGGCATGAGTGACGGGCTTACATTGACCCCTAGAGAGTGGGGTAACCCTGCGAGCATGAATCCGTTTTTCAATGTATTTCACATGAGGGCTATTCGAAAAATAAAGTCAACAGAAAACCACGAGCCGACAATCATTGATGCAATGCAGAACAAAATACCTTGGCACTCTCTCGAATGCTATCTGCGAGCACTTGCACCGGCGCCGAGTCATGCCGAGTGTGCGCAGTTTTCTTTCAATCTTGAACCCTTTTATCCGCACTTTTTCGACCTTCTACGATACACGAATCCCCTCTTTTTGAAAGGACAATCTTACGTAAGCACGGCACCTATAACAGATCAGCACATGCGATCCCAAAACATACCGATTGCACAAAAAGAAGGTATACTATTTCATGATGATCCGACCACGACAATTCTTTATGACCACGAAGGCGCGCCTTTCTTATATCACACATGGTATGCACGGTGCTATTCTGACCCTGCAAGCCCACATAAGGTGCGCATTGACCGTGTGGCACACGCTGCTAAAGAGGCCTACAAAGACTTACTTACAGTACACGCAACGTCCACATCACGATCAAGAACATCAGAGTCGCCGCTATCATCGTCCCCTTCATCGTGGGGTTGCCCGTCTCCGCAATGATGCATGGGCCCGTCCCAACCCAAATAGAGCATGTGACGGTATCGACGAATCGGTAAAACACTGCCGATGACAGTGCAACGAACGCAATGACGGCAATGACGGCTATCTTTATTTTTATGCCGAATCGCCGATCGCTTTGTGCAATTTGAGCATTTGGTTGCCGAGCAACTATGGGCATTGGGACGCGTGCAGGGACCGGATGCGGAACGGGCCCTGGTCCTGCGGCAGCCGCAAGGGCCGCCATAGTGTATGGATTCATGGGGGGCTCTTTGGGGCTGAAACCACTGTAGTCGTGGGGGACACTTGGCATTGTCAACACGTACAGCCTTATCCACACTTACATATAGGTAGCAAAATCACATTGCTTTTGTTGTACTTTTGCGTGTAAAAGGCTTGCGTGTAGCCCGCCTTTTCTTTGGTGCCGACGTGTCGTTTGCCATAGCCTCTATCGGGTAATTCATTTGAATGTAAGCATCAAATGCCGCATCCTTTCCGTCAAACATATCGGGTAGGCCCATCGCGCATGCCCGCCTATTACCGCCAATCGTTTTCACAAGAGTGTCAACATGTGTAGCTTCAAACTGCTCGAGCAGCCATTTATCAATCGTGTCCACCATGCCGACGTTCTCTTGAAGGGCCTTTTCGAGCCTCACATAGAAGCCTTTGTCGCACTTGATCTGCATGCCGCCCCTCCAAAAGAGATCCTTGTCCTCAAGCTTCGCCATGTCAACCTCGGTGCCGTTTTTGCTTTGAACGGTGTACAGCAGCCATGCCGCAAAAGCACAGCACAACAGTGCACGCTCCCATGCAGGCATTTCCATATTCCAGTAGCGGCGAGCGATGTTCCTGCCCTCATAGGAAAGTGCCTTTTTGACAAACCACGTCTCCGTATGCCCCTTCTTTTGTCCGTAGTTCTCGAATGAAAGAAGGTCAAGAAAGAGATTGGACATACGCACGACGTCGGGTGCTTGTGTAGGGTCAGCCATTCGGTGCTGCATATTCGCAAAGTTGCCGCCCATGCACGCCAGGTCGCAGAGGTACAAGTGTTTTGCAACGAGCATCATGGCAGGCGCCGCGCCTTTGGGGTCGTAGTCATCGTCGTACTCGTGCTCATCGGTATAATCGTCATCGATCTCTTTGCGTGCATCGGCTGCTGATATGTTTCCGTCGGCTGCGTAGGCCATGAAGCCCTCGAAGGTCATCTTAGTCAGGTCGCGATGTGGCGGATTCGGTATGCACAGCTTGGTCACATCGATCGGAATGCGATCGATGAAGGTCTGTAGGGCCCCGTAGCTTTGAAGGAGCTCTTTGTCGAACGTGACCCGGCCGTAGTCTATCAATATGAGGCGCTTTCCTTTATCGGCTTTATCGGTCCCTTCAACACCGTACAGAATATTGCTAAAGTGACTGTCATTGTGCGCGAAGCCGAGGTTGATGCCCAAGTAGGCAATTGCCCCGAGGAACTCGGGAAGGGTCTTCAAGATCGACGCGATTGGGTGACGCTGGTCCTTGATGGTGGTGCTCAGAGACTTGCCCTTGACGGCAACAAAGGCCGAGCACATCACCATGTCGCTCGAGCCCGGCGTCTTGGCCGGACCGCACACGGCCTTTGGCTGTCGCGCCTCGAACATGTCGGCAGGAATCCAGCTCGACTTGAGCTTTGCTAACGCTTTTTGAGAGATGGGAGTAATGTGGGTCGTGAAGCAGTCGACGTACGTCATCAGGCATTGAAGGCGCGGCTCTCGCAGTTTGAGCCAAGTCAACATGTACCCATTTATGGTATCGTTCAAGGGCGAATCGGCTAACGGATTGGGAAGTGCGAACTTGATGAACAGCGGGACGGTTGCTTGCGACCCCACCATCGACGCCGTCATGTACGTAAACATGCAATGCGCCGAGTTGGCTTTGAGCTCCGAACTGAAAAGCACTCGAGAGAAGGCTATGAGAAACACGAGCGTCGAGAGCTGAGCGTCGTTGCAGCCAATGTCGGCATCCTTCAAGCCTTGTACAGCATTTTTGTACTCGGCTTGCGTCTTTGCGGCTTGGGCGGCCGATAGCAGACACAAGATTTCTTTGGGAATGCCAAGTGGTTTCGGCTTTGTCCTCATATGCTTTGTTACATTGAAGGCGCATAATGTAAAATGACAAAAATGACACGTAAGGTTCATCCCTCAACCATCCAAGTCATGTTGAAGCTTTCGGCAAGGGCGCCTGGAATGCATGTCCAACACATGAGTGTCTTGTTGCATTCGTATGCCTCGTAGCGTCCGAGTTGGCGCAAGTAGGCCTCACGCCGTGCTTCATCAAGCGCCATGTAAGCATTGATTTGCTTCTTGGTGAGCACCGCCGGTATGTTGTCGCTAGGATCGCCCATGAGCACCTTGCGGCGAATGTCGGCCGTTCCTTTCTTGACGCCGTCTGGCCAAATATCCTTGAGCGGCAAGCAGAATATGTCGCACTTTTCGTCCTTGAGCTGCAAGAAGTCGTGGTCGCTCGATATGATGATGATCTGTTGTTGCTCTCCCATTATGGCACGTACTTGACGGTGAAGTAGGCACACAACATCATCTGCTTCGAGCTTGGAGTGGGCAACTTTGTGGTGTGCATGAAAGTCGCGTAAAACATCGTGGCTATCCTCACATCCATCTGCAGATTGAGTCCTATAGCGCCGCTTGTATTCCTCGTATACTTGAATACGCCATATAGACGACGGTGGACAGTCATAGCAGAATATGATGTTGTCCGGGGCCACTGCCTTGTTACCGCGCCCTATGAGCCCCCACTTTTTCTGGATCTTCGTGATGTCGGCATTTGAATGTTTGATAAGTGCCTCGACGAAGCCTTCCTCTCCGGCCTCTTCATTGTTCTTCATAGACCACCATCGCGACGTCGCAAAGAGCCGATGGATTGTGAAGTAGCTGGCGTCAATCAAGATCACGGGCGCAGCGCGGCTTAAGTGAATAGTTGTCATATTCAATGTCCGATCATTGGGACCGGTGAGGGTGTCGTTTTTTGGTTGAGCTTAATGGGCAGCATTTCCGCTTTTTATAAAGTCAAGGGCCTCTAAGTCCATGACACGTTGTTGTTCCGGAAGGCACCGTTGTTGCATGCGCTCCCATTGTGCAAATACTGCATTGTCCTCGTTGTAGTCTATACTTTGATCGTCACTATCTTCTTGGTCATCTTCTTCGCGAACGTAAGCAAGAATGTCACCCGTATAATTTCCATTTAGCAGGCTTCTCTCAAAGCGTTCTGTTTGCTTTGGCTCATAGTAATGAAAGGCAAATATGATGGTGTGGTTTACACCCTTAAAATCGTAAAGGTCGCCACCGGGACGCTCAAAGCGCAATGTCAACTTTGTCAGTTTACCTATAGGATGAAACTCTCGTAATGCAACTTTGTTAAAGTCCAACCTATTTTCGCTATAGCCTATCACTCCAAGTCGCAATTTGGCGAGCCCGAGAGTGTGACGGCCTACTGAGAGCGAGCGCACCATGTTGTCCTCAATCTCCGGGCAACGCAAGGTTACATAACGCTCTCCCACAAGCGAAACAATACCTGGAGCCTCCAATCGATGAAATGCTTCTGCAATACGAACTCGCATCGACATGTGGTAGAAAATATTTGCGGTATCCGCAGCAGGCACCCATGGCCCTGCTGCCCCAGCATCACTTTTAAGAAATGTTGTTGTGCCATTGGCAGCGCTAGATGACACATCATTATAGAATACACTTACGGGTTTAAGATTGTCGTTATTGTAGACTATTATCCAATAGTCTTGATTTGCATACACATTAACGCTCACAGTGGCGTTCACAGTTGCGTCACTAAAAGAGCCGTCTACGGAAGAAATGGCAAGTTGCCCTGTTGCCATTACGGTCCCCGGAGATCCAGATGCATTACTCCGAACCTCCCACAACACAAAATCATCGATGCTAGTGGATGATGATGCCAAGGCCACATCAAGACCAACAAAAAATGCATCATATGGCGCTGTCCAACGTTGCGCTGCCCATTTCAAGTTGGAAATTGGTTGTGATCGTAGGACACCTCGAGGACCTTGAAAAACGAGAATATCCGGTCCTCTTGATGGCCATTCACGATCCGTGCTTGCATACAGCCTTGGTGATCGAATGGTGATGGATCCCGTGGTGCCAGTCGCGCCACGCCATTCATACGAACGACCAACGCCCACCTCGAAAACTTGTCGTCCTCCGTTCATAACTTGTCCACCTCCTTCAACGAAAACAATACCACTCACTGGTGCAATGAATGCACCCGGAGTTCGTGTTGCACTGATGTTTATGCGTGCTGCATCACCTGTAGAATGTAGATCGAAGCCGAGCGCCTCCGCGATCGTTGACATTTCCATGTCAATAATGAACGAGTACGGACATGTTAGGACCAATGTGTTTCGAACGTCAGGCGGGCTACTCAATGATGATACGGTTATTCCCGCACTCACGGCACCTTCACTATCTTGAAGCACACTTGCGA
>JGI25912J50252_10000623_pt1 | contig 11380 bp, 14 predicted proteins | sample LauGreSBDMM110DD_2_FD_50252 | JGI IMG/M metagenome (IMG submission 50252)
GCCAAGCCCTTGGCCAGGGGCATCACATCGGGCACGATGCCAGCCCACTGGTGGGCAAACCATTTGCCGGTGCGACCCATGCCGCACTGAACTTCGTCAATCATCAGCAGCCAACTGCGTTCGTCACACAAGCGGCGCAAGGCTTGCAAGTATTCGACGCGCGCCGGATTGACACCGCCTTCGCCTTGGATGGTCTCGAGAAAAACGGCCACCACATCTTTGCGGCCAGCGGTGGCTTTTTGCAAGGCATCCATATCGTTGAGCGCCACCCGGATAAAGCCGTCCACCATGGGGCCAAAGCCTTGTTGGATTTTTTCGTTGCCCGTGGCGCTGAGGGTGGCAATGGAGCGGCCATGGAAAGCTTTGTCATAGACCACGATCTGGGGCAGGTCAATCCCTTTGTCATGGCCAAATTTGCGCGCCAATTTAATGGCTGCTTCATTGGCCTCTAGCCCTGAATTGCAGAAAAAAACGTTTTCCATCCCGGACATTTCAACCAACTTGCGCGCCAAGTTTTCTTGATCGGGGATGTGATAGTAATTGCAGGAGTGCATCATCTTGGCCACTTGGTCCTGCAAGGCAGGAACCAATTTGGGGTGCCCATGGCCCAAGGTGTTGACGGCAATGCCAGCCAAAGCGTCCAAGTAGCATTTGCCAGCGGTATCCCAAACGCGGACACCTCGCCCATGTGAAACGGCCATGGGCAAGCGCCCGTAGGTGTTCATGGTGTGGGGAGAGCTGGGCGCAGCGGGCGTGGTCATGTCGTGTCCTTGGACGATGGGGCAAGGCGTTTCAAGGGTTGAACCGCGGGGAGGAGATTTTAGGGCCAGCGCATGACGACTTCATGGCCATCGTTTCAAGTGTCTGGGGGGCTTGCAGCTGTGGCATTGTCAGGCTCGAACAAGGCGCATCGATAGAATCAGGGCAAGGCCAAAAGTTTTTGTGCGCCCCACTCACCAACCCCCACGATGTCATCTCCCTCCGCGCATGAAGTTTGGATACTGGGTGTGACCGTTGGCGGTCAAACCTTCCGGCCCAGCGATTGGGCCGAGCGTTTGGCAGGTGTCATGTCTTCATTTCGGCCTGGCGGCGTCGCCCCGGGGGACCACCTGAGCTATTCACCCTGGTGCGTGCCCACCACCAACGATGCCGGTCAAAAGTGCGTCATTGTCCATGTGGATTTGCGCGATGCAGAGGTCATGGCCTGGGACTTTGTGCTCAACTTTGCCCGTGACAACCAGTTGCAGGTGGTCAAAGGGGCTTTGGCGTCGTGACAACAAAAAAGCCGTCTTGCGACGGCTTTTTGCTTTGCTGACAGCGCACCCGTTACAAACGGCGGCCTGAAGAATCAGGCCGGGCTGATGGACCTGATGGTCAGGCCTGATGGTCAGGCCGCGATGGCCAAGGTTTTGACCTTGGCGCTCAGGCGGCTCTTGTCGCGAGCGGCCTTGTTTTTGTGAAAAATGCCTTTGTCGGACACAGAGTCCACCACGGTTTGCATTTTGGCAAACAGCTCGGTGGCCTTGGTCTTGTCGCCAGCCAAAACCGCTTTTTCAACGTTTTTGACGGCTGTGCGGTACTTGGAGCGCAGTGAGGTGTTGGCGGCGTTCAGATGGACGTCTTGACGCGCGCGTTTACGGCCCGACGCCAGGCGCGGGTTCTTTTTCTTGGGCTTTCCAGATGCCATGATGGTGTTCCTATGTGTCTGTGGATGTTGTCAGCAAAGCCCGCGATTGTATCAAAGCGCCAGCCCTGGGATCGGCTCACCCCACACCGACCAAAAAGGGCCGTGGCGGAGCAGGGGCGAGGGCTACACTTGGGGCGTGTCTTTGTTCAAATCTGCATCCACTGTCTCTTTGTGGACCCTGGTCTCGCGTGTCACGGGCTTGGCGCGCGAGTTGCTGATCGCGGCCACTTTTGGCGCCAGCGCCATGACCGACGCCTTCAATGTGGCCTTTCGGATACCCAATTTGTTTCGGCGCCTGTTTGCCGAAGGGGCTTTTGCCCAGGCCTTTGTGCCGGTGCTGGCCAGCACCCGCAGCCAGGAGGGGGATGAGCGGGCTGTGGAGTTGCTGGGCCATGTCGCCTCGGCGCTTTTTTGGGTGTTGGCACTAACTTGCGTGGTCGGTGTTGCGGCTGCGCCCGTGCTGGTGTGGGCCATGGCGTCTGGTTTGGGCCGCGATGCGGCGGCCCAAGAGGCGGCGGTGTTCATGACCCGCTGGATGTTCCCCTACATCGGTTTCATGTCTTTGGTGGCCTTGGCCGCGGGGGTGCTCAACACCTGGAAGCGCTTTGCTGTGCCTGCGGCCACCCCGGTGTTGTTGAATGTGAGCATGGTGGCTTGTGCATGGTGGGGTGGCCCCTGGTTTGAATCCCAGGGATGGCCCGCCATTTATGCCTTGGCCGCTGGCGTCATGTTGGGGGGCTTGATGCAACTGGGCGTGCAGCTGTGGGCGTTACACCGGTTGGGCTTGCGGCCGCACTTGGCTTGGCCTGGCCGGGGATTTTTGGCGGCTTGGAGAGACCCGGGTGTGGGGCGCATTTTGGGCCTGATGGCACCGGCCTTGCTGGGGGTCAGCGTGGCCCAAATCTCGCTCATCATCAACACCCAAATTGCCTCGCATCTGACCCCCGGCAGCGTCACCTGGCTGGGTTATGCCGATCGCTTGATGGAGTTTCCCACCGCCTTGTTGGGTGTGGCCTTGGGGGTGGTGTTGTTGCCCGCCTTGACCCAGGCCAAGGCCAGTGGCAACCAACAACGCTACAGCGAACTGATCGATGACGGCTTGCGCTGGGTGATGGTGTTGGCGCTGCCGTGTGCGGTGGCTTTGTTGATTTTTGCCAAACCCTTGGTCAGTGTGCTGTTTCACTATGGCGCGTTCACAGACCGTGATTTGATGCAAACCAGCCTGGCTTTGGTGGGGTATGGGGTTGGCTTGATGGGCTTGGTGGCCATCAAGGTGTTGGCGCCTGGTTTTTATGCCAGCCAAGACACCCGCACCCCCATGCGCATTGCCTTGGGTGTTTTGGCCCTGACCCAATTGCTCAACCTGGTGTTGGTGCCCTGGTTGGAACATGCGGGTTTGGCCCTGGCCATTGGTTTGGGCGCTTTGGTCAATGCCAGCGCCCTGTACTTTGGCTTGGTTCGCCAAGGGCTTTATCAGCCTCGCCCAGGATGGGCGCGTTACCTGGCCCAAGTGGTGCTGGCATGTGCCCTGCTGGCCTTGCCGCTGTGGTGGTTTTCCCAGGTGATCGACTGGGCCGCTTGGCGTGTGACGCCTTGGGCCCGCGTGGCGGCATTGGCCGTTGCTTTGTTGACCGCTGCCATCACCTATGGCGTGGCTTTGTGGGCCCTGCGGGTGCCGTTGCAAACCTTGTGGCGGCGCTGAGGTGAGCATGGCCGCATGGAACCCGATGGACACCACGACACCGATGGACTATTTCCGTTCTTTGGTGGCATCGGATGCGCAGTTTCCTTTGTTGGAAGCCGCTGCCAGCCTGGCCCATGTTCAGCATCCGCAAGCCGATGTGCAGGCGGTATTGGCCCAGGTGGACGGTTGGTTGGTGCGCTTGCGCCGCAGGTTGTCCAAGGACACCGATCCGATCGCCAAGTTGCGCTTGGTGAATCGGTTTTTCTTTGAAGAGTTGGGTTTTGCGGGCAATGTCAATGACTACTATGCGCCAGAGAACAGCTTCATGCACTGTGTGATCGAGTCGCGCCGNGGCATTCCCATCAGCTTGGCCGTGCTGTGGTTGGAGATGGCGCAAGGCCTGGGTTTGAANGCCCAGGGCGTTGGCTTTCCNGGNCATTTTTTGGTCAAGGTGAATTTGCCCGATCCGCATGTGGGTGTGATCGTGCTGGACCCGTTCACCGGTCAGTCCCTGGGGCGTGACGATTTGCTCGAGCGCATGGGTCAGTGGTTGGGCGACACCGACCCTGGCTTGGGGACGCGCAAAACCGATGTGCTGTTGTCGCAGCATTTGCAGGCATGCCCGCCGCGCCGCATGGTGTTGCGCATGCTGCACAACTTGCAGGAAATTTACCGTTCCCGACAAGATGCCCCGGTGTTGGATGCTTTGCAGCAGCGCATCACCGCCGTGGATCCANCGACCTGAGGGCTGAAACAGTTTGGCGTTGGGTTTTTTTCAGGGCTCAGCGCAACTCCACCGCAGGACCATTGCCACGCACTTGGATGTCCCCCACCATGTGCACCTGCTCGCCCAAGCCGCGAAGTGTGGCTGCACAGGTCGCCGCGGCGTGGGCGGGCACCACCACCACCATGCCGATGCCATTGTTGAAGGTGCGGTTCATTTCTGTGTCGTCAATACCGGCATGGGTTTGTAACCAAGCGAACAGTTCTGAGCGAGGCCAACTGCCCAGTTTGATGTGGGCGCTCAGCCCTTCGGGCAAAACCCGTGGGATGTTTTCCAACAATCCACCGCCCGTGATGTGGGCCAAAGCGTGGATGGGGTGTTGGGCCAAGGCGGNCAGCACCGNTTTGACATAGATGCGGGTTGGGNCCATCAGGGCTTGGCGAAAGGGCTGCCCATCGAGTTGCTGGGGCAAGGNACCGGCNCAGCGTTCGATCACTTTGCGCACCAAAGAAAAACCATTCGAGTGCACGCCAGAAGAAGCCAGTCCCAGCACCACATCGCCCTGCGCCACCAGNGCCCCAGTGAGAATTTTGGACTTTTCCACCACGCCCACGGCAAAACCGGCCAAGTCGTATTCGCCGGGTGGGTACATGCCTGGCATTTCTGCGGTTTCTCCGCCCATCAAGGCGCAGCCGGCCTGTTCGCAACCGGTGGCGATGCCTTGAACCACGGTGGCAGCGGTATCGATGTCGAGTTTGCCGCAGGCAAAGTAGTCCAAAAAGAACAGCGGTTCTGCCCCTTGAACCAAGACATCATTGACGCTCATGGCCACCAGATCGATGCCCACGCTGTCGTGCATGCCCCACTCAAAAGCCAATTTGAGTTTGGTGCCCACACCATCGGTGCCGCTGACCAGTACCGGCTCTTGGTAGCGCTTGGGCACCTCAAACAAGGCACCAAAGCCGCCCAAGCCCGATAAAACCCCTTCGCGCAGGGTTTTGGCGGCCATGGGCTTGATGCGTTCAACCAAAGCGTCACCGGCATCGATGTCCACACCGGCATCTTTGTAGGAAAGGGGTTTGTTCATGTGGGGGGATTGGAATAAAGGCGTCTGAAGGTGCGCCGATAGAATCGGATGATTTTAAGCCTGCACTGAACTAGACCGACCCATGACCCCGAACCAACAGCAATTTGTTGCCTGGAGCGCCATCATCGCTTTGGCGGGCTTGTTGTTGTGGGTCTTGTCACCGGTGCTGATGCCATTTGTGGTTGCGGCGGTGTTGGCCTATGTGCTGTCACCCTTGGTCAAAGGTTTGCTGCGCATCAGTGCCGGGGCCTTGCCCGTGCTGCTGGCGGTGGGGGTGGTTGAGTTGTTGTTCTTGGTCCTGGCCTTGGCCATCCTGTTGCTGGTGGTGCCCATCCTGGCCAAAGAGTTGCCCCTGATGCGTGAGCAGTTGCCAGGCTTGCTGCTCAAAGCCCAAGCGGTATTGGCGCCTTGGCTCAAAGAGTTGGGCATCGAGATGGCCTTGGATCCAGCTTCTTTGAAGGCCTTCATCATCAAGTATTTCAATACCTCGGTGGAAGATTCACTCGACGGCTGGCTGACATCCTTGCGCATTGGCGGCAGCGTCGCTTTGGCTGTGGTGGGCAACGTGGTGTTGATCCCCGTGGCTTTGTTTTATCTGCTGGCCGATTGGGACCGCTTTGTGGCCCAGGTGGTGGGTTTGGTGCCGCAACGCATGCGACCAGGTTTTGACGGCTTTGTGGCCGAAGTCGACGAGGTCCTCGGCCAATACCTGCGGGGCCAACTGACCGTGATGGTGATCTTGGCGGTTTTTTACACCGCAGGTTTGGCGCTGTTCGGTTTGGATTTGGCCTTGCCCATTGGGGTCTTCAGTGGCTTGGCCGTGGTCATCCCTTACTTGGGCTTCGGGGTCGGTTTGGTGTTGGCCTTGCTGGCTGGCTTGCTGCAGTTTGCGGCTTGGAAGGCCGCCTTGATGGTGGCGGTGGTGTTTGGCTTGGGTCAAGTGTTGGAGGGCTTTGTGCTCACACCCCGCTTGGTGGGTGAGCGCATTGGCCTGCATCCCTTGGCGGTGATTTTTGCGTTGCTGGCTTTTGGACAGGTTTTTGGCTTTGTGGGGGTGTTGGTGGCTTTGCCTGCCAGCGCCATCTTGCTGGTGTGTTTGCGCCGCGCGCGTCAGCGTTATTTGGCCAGCCACTTGTTCACGGGTTGATTCCAAGGCATGAAGCAAATCGCTCTTGACATTGGATTGGCACCTGGGCCGAGCCTTGCCAATTTTTTGGCAGGTCAAAACCAGTTGGTCTTGGAGCATTTGTCGCTGTGGGTTTCGAACCAAGTGCGATCCCCCGTGCCCACCTATCTGTGGGGCGAGGTGGGTTGTGGCAAAACCCATTTGCTGCAAGCCGTTCGGGCAGCGTTGGGTGAGCAAGGCGGTTTGGGCTCGGTCGGATGGATGGACCCACAGTTGGCCGAACCCGGTGCTTTTAGCGAAGATTGGCAAGTGGTTTTGCTCGATGATGTGCACCTTTACAACGCCGTTCAGCAACATGCGGCCTTCAATTGGTTTGTCAATGCGACCTCGTCCACCGATGGGCAGCAGCGCTGGGTGCTGGCCAGTGGGTCCATGCCCCCCAGTGATTTACCAGTGCGAGAGGACTTGCGCACCCGCTTGGCCTGGGGCCACGTGTTTCAGTTGCAGTTACTCAGCGAAATTGAGCGTCGCTCGGTGTTGCGCCAGCATGCGGATGCCAGGGGTTTGTTTTTGAGCGATGAAGTGATGGACTATTTGCTTCACCGCTTCAGCCGCGATTTGGCCAGCTGATGCATTGGCTAGACCAAATCGACCGCTTTGCCTTGCAAACCAAACGCGCCATCACCGTGCCCTTGGTGCGCGAAATGATGGAGCAACTTTGATGAAAGATGGGTTTGGAATCTATTTGCCTGTTTGATCTGGACCACACCCTCTTGCCCCTGGATTCTGACCATGCTTGGGGGCAGTACACCACCCGCATGGGTTGGACCGATGCCGAAAATTTTGCGCAACGCAATGACGCTTTTTACCGCCAATACCAGCAAGGCGAACTCGACATCCACGCCTATGTGCAATTTGCCACCCAGGCCGTGCGCGAACACGGGCTTGAGGCCAGCCACCAAGCGCATCAATCTTTCATGCGGGAGGTGATCGAGCCTGCCATTCGGCCCGAGGCCACGGCATTGGTGCAGCGACACCGCGCGCAAGGTGACCGTTTGCTGATCGTGACCGCCACCAATGAATTTGTCACCGCACCCATTGCCCAGGCTTTTGGCATTGACACCTTGATCGCCGTTCAACTCGAGCGCGATCAAAACGGCCAGTTGACTGGACGGATTGCGGGCACGCCATCGTTTGGCCGTGGCAAAGTCGATCGTCTGCAACAATGGTTGGAACAGCAAGGTTTGACTTGGGAAGGAATCCGCAGCACCTTTTACAGCGATTCCATCAACGATTTACCCCTGCTCGAAAAGGTCAACCACCCGGTGGCGACCAACCCCGATGCGCGTTTGCGCGCCGTGGCGCAACAGCGAGGCTGGCCCATTTTGGAATTGTTCCCATCCCCATGATCAAAAAATTCATCGATAAGCTGCTCGGACGCAGTGACGCCGCCGACAGGCCCACCTTGGGCAAGCGACTGGTCATTGCGGCCAGCGTCCACGGCATTGATGCAGAGTTGGTGGATGAGCGCGCGGTGCAAGTGGTCAAAACGTTGCAAGAGCGGGGCTATGCGGCTTACATCGTTGGCGGCGCAGTGCGCGATTTGCTCATGGGCTTGTCGCCCAAAGATTTTGATGTGGCCACGGATGCCACCCCCGAAGAAGTCAAGTCTTTGTTCCGGCGCGCCTTCATCATTGGGCGGCGCTTTCGAATTGTGCATGTGGTGTTTGGGCGTGGGCGTGAACACGAGGTGATCGAGGTGTCCACCTTTCGCGCTTACCTGGACAGCGCTGACGCCCAACAAGTCAAGGGCAACGAGCGCAGCAGCAAGTCTGAGCTGGCGGGCATGAAACACGCCGTTGACGCCAGCGGTCGTGTGCTGCGCGACAACGTGTGGGGACCCCAAGACGAAGACGCAGCGCGGCGCGACTTCACCATCAATGCCATGTACTACGACCCGCTGACGGGGGATGTGATCGATTACCACGGCGGCATGAAGGATGCCAAAAAGAAGTTGCTGCGCATGATTGGCGACCCGGCGGCCCGGTATCGCGAAGACCCTGTGCGCATCATCCGAGCGGTGCGCTTTTCCGCCAAGTTGAGCGCTTTGGGCTTCAAGATCGAAACCCACACCGCTGCACCCCTGAAGCGATTGGTGGGCCTGCTGGCCGACGTGCCGCAAAGCCGACTGTTCGACGAGATGCTCAAGTTGCTTCAAACCGGACATGCCCTGGCCAGTGTGGCCCAACTCAATGCGGTGGGTTTGCAAAAAGGAATCTATCCCCTGTTGGATGTGGTGGTAGAGCGTGCGCAGGACGACTTTGTGAAGGCGGCGCTGGCTGACACCGACCGCCGGGTGGGCGAGGGCAAGCCCGTGGCGCCGAGTTTTTTGCTCGCTTGCGTGCTGTGGTCGGATGTGCGCCAGTCCTGGGAGAGATTGCGCGAGCAGGCCCCACCTTTTCCCGCATTGCAACAAGCCATTGATGAGGTTTTTGATTCGCGCATTGGCGATGTGTCTGGACGCGGCAAATTGGCGGCGGACATGCGAGAAATTTGGATGATGCAACCGCGCTTTGAAAAGCGCAGCGGCAGCGCGCCATTTACTTTGATTGAGCAGGCCCGCTTCCGTGCGGGATTTGACTTCATGCGATTGCGCGCCGATGTGGGTGAGGTGGATGAGGCTTTGGCCGATTGGTGGCAAACCTTTAGCCTGGCCGACGATCTCGGCCGTGAAGATTTGCTGACCCAATTGCGCACCGCCACCACCCGGCCACAGCGCGTGGCCCGCGCTCCCAGGGCGGTCCCAACCGACGCTCCGGATGTACCGCTGGAGCCCAACGCCATCGAAGACCCGGACGCGCCCAAAAAACGCCGCCGTCGCCGTCGCCGCCGTGGCGATGCCGATGCGGCCCCCACCTCGGCAGACTGACTGCCATCTTGGCCATGGGGCGCGACTGGGTTCGGGCGTTCATCGGTTTGGGGGCCAATGCGGGTGACCCACTGGCGCAGATTGAACAAGCCTTTGACGCGCTGCTGAAGTTGCCGGCCACGGTGGGCCTGCAACGTTCAAGGCTTTATCGCACGGCCCCTTGGCAAGCACTGGGCCCAGACTTTATCAATGCCATGGCCCAGGTCGATACCCAACTCAGCGCGCCTGAACTGTTGGCGCACATGCAGCGAATTGAACAAGCGGCAGGCCGCATTCGGCCCTATCACCATGCGCCCAGAACCCTGGATTTGGATTTGATTTTTTATGGCCAGGCGGTCATCCACAGCGCGGCCTTGGTGTTGCCCCACCCGCGGTGGCGAGAGCGGGCATTTGTGTTGCGGCCCTTGTCAGATTTGGCGCCGGAACGCATTCTTGCCAGCGATTGGGCGGCGGTGGCAGGCCAAGACATCACACCTTTGGCGGCTTAACGCCTGCGACATTGCTGTTCCAAGTTGGGTGGGAGCGCGTGAGCCAGTTGGAGCGGAAAAGCTTTCACTCAGAAATTTTTCGCGCCTCTTCAATTTGGTATTGAAAGTAGCGCTGAAAACCGTAGGCCAAGCTCGATANCAGGGCGGTGGTGCCCACCAACAAACTCAGCACAATTGCGCCAATGGTGAGCCAATTGGTTTGGCCGGCTTTGGACAAGGGGTCTTCCAGAGGATTGAAGCGCTGGTTCCAGGCTTCTTTGCTCATCAAGGCATAAACAATGGCGGTGAGTGCGCAGCCGGCGATGTTGATGCCCAGGGGCAANACCAACCACCAACTGGCCATATCGTCGACCCCAAATTCTTGGATTCGCGACACCCCGTACATCCCCAAGGCGGTGGGCACGGGCAACAACCAGCCCAAGTTATCGGACCAGCCAAATAAATAAAAGCGGTGCAAGCCCATGGGGCCGCCCAAAAAAGCCAGCCATGCGGCCCAGGTTTTGTTTTTCATGGTGTTCCGGAGTGGGGGGTCGTCAGGTCACCTAAGCCCAATGCGCGCTGCATCATGACGGTGTCAAGCCAGCGCTGGTGTTTCCAACCGCTCGAGCGTATCAGACCGACGTGCTCAAACCCCAGGCCTTGGTGCAAACGGACGGAGCCCAGGTTGGCCGAGTCACCGATCACCGCGATCATTTGGCGGGCACCTTGTGCTTCGCATCGCTGGATGAGTTCGGCCATCAGGGCGCGGCCCAGGCTGAGCCTTTGCGCTTGGTGGTCGATGTAAACAGAGTTTTCCACCAAGAAGCGGTAGGCTGGGCGCGGGCGGAACAGGTTTGCGTAGGCATATCCCATCACCGCGCCATCGACCTCTGCGACCAAATACGGCAGGCCATTCTCCAGCACCGCTGTGCGGCGCCGGGCCATNTCCGGCTCATCGGGCGCGCTCAGCTCAAAACTGCCACTGCCATGCNCAACATGGTGCGCATAAATGNCNGTCAGTCGGGGCACATCGCCTGCTTGGCTGGGACGAATCAAGGTGGTCATGGTGTTGGGGATATAATCGTTGGTTTTCAGCGTGTCGCTGGCCGGGTGGCCTAGTCGCGTGTCTCAAACGTTGAAAAAATTCCACCACCCGAAGGATAAACCATGGTCGTCATCCGACTCTCCCGCGGCGGCGCGAAAGCCCGTCCATTTTTCAACATTGTTGTGGCTGACAAGCGCGTGCGACGCGATGGCAGTTTCATCGAGCGCATTGGGTTTTACAACCCCATCGCCAAAGGCGGAGAAGAAGCCTTGCGCATTGCCCATGACCGCCTGAGCTATTGGGTGGGTGTGGGTGCGCAAACCTCTCCCACGGTCGACCGCTTGGTCAAACAAGCCGGCCCAAAAGCCGCTTGATGCGCGGCTTTTGCCGCTGAACCAGTCGAGGGCTCGCTGATGACGCCTTGGCTGGAACCTGCCGACCTGCCGCCCGATGCGGTGGAGGTGGGCAAAGTGGTCGATGCTTGGGGCATCAAAGGCTGGGTCAAGGTGCANGCCTTCAGCCCAGACCCCCAGGCCTTGTTCTCGGCCAAGCGTTGGTTTTTGTTGCCGCCAGAGAGTGGCCCCAAATTTTTCGCAACCACGGCATTGGTTCGTGTGCAACAAGCGCGCGA
>JGI25912J50252_10000625_pt1 | contig 11376 bp, 9 predicted proteins | sample LauGreSBDMM110DD_2_FD_50252 | JGI IMG/M metagenome (IMG submission 50252)
TGTTTGAAGGTAGCTTTTAGCGGAAATGCCGATTTAATAGTCGAGGCTGATCTATCTGCGCAGTTTATTCTTTGGGAGTGGGTCACTTCCCTACTTTGTTTTGCTCTTAAGGTGGATCCCTTTAATCAACCAAATGTAACTGAGGCAAAGGTTGCTGCTTCTGCTCTCCTGTCGCAGTGGAATGGGACAAAACCCGTCTTTACGGCAGATCATGTTGAAGCAGCTGTTGAGATATATGGAAAAGGTTCCAGCGTTAAAGATGCACTTAACACTTTAATAGCATCGGTTCCAACTGATGGATATATCGCCGTCATGGCTTATCTTGATAGATCAAATGACTCGGCTCTTACCGAAATTCAATCCATACTTTCAGAAAAAGCTAATAGACCTGTCACTTTTGGTTGGGGCCCACGTTTTTTACATTCAACAGGACAATTTCATAAAGGCGGACAACAAAACGGGGTTTTTCTACAGATTACAGGCAGTCACCAGGTTGAGATAAAAATACCTGGCGCTGAATTTGATTTAGGCACACTTATCGCTGCACAAGCCTTGGGTGATGCAAATGTTTTAACCTTAAGAAAGTATCCACTACTTCGATTTAACTTTACGAAAAGAAAAGAAGGAATTGCGGCCTTGCTTGCCTCTGCAAAATCGCTTTAATAATACTTACTCGTCGTCTCCACGTAATCTACGCAGTGCATCTTCTAAAAGCCTTTCGCCCTCTGAATCAGTACGTCGTTCTTTCACGTATGCAAGGTGCGTCTTGTATGGCTCATTTTTGATTGGGCTCGGCGGATTGTTGCGATCTCTACCAGCAGGGTAGCCACATTTTGGACAATCCCATTCAGCTGGGATTACAACTGTCTCTTCAACTGCAAAAGATGGGCGAACTTCATGTCCGTTAGCACACCAGTAAGAGACATAGGCACGAGCAATCGAATCTCCGCGCTCTGCTTCGCCCATTGGGCCAGCACCAACACGACTTCCACGAATTGCACTTGCCATTTCGAACTCCTTCGTTAATGTGCAAAAATTTTATGAATTAAGAATTGAACTACTTAAGCAAGAGCGAGAGAGCTACGACAAGNGAGAACCACAAGCCACCGGCAACGATCGTTATTCGATCAAGGTTTCGCTCTACTACTGAAGATCCTCCATAGTTCGAAGATATCCCTCCACCAAACAAGTCAGAGAGTCCACTCCCCTTGCCTTTGTGCAGAAGCACTAAAAGAATCATGAGGGTACTTGTAATCATTAATGCAATTGAGAGACCTAGTATCACTTTTCTAAAACTCCTAGTTCGTAGAGGGTAAGGATACCCGTCTAAAAGGCTAAACGTTTACTCGGATACCGCGTAGAACTTGGCTATTTTAGCCAATTCCTCAGGATCCAGGCTAGCCCCACCGATCAAAGCACCATCGACATCTTCTTTTTTCATGATTTCAACGATGTTNGAAGATTTCACAGATCCACCGTAGAGAATACGCATATTGCTCGCGATATCTGCAGATCCAATGTTTTCGATCTCTTCACGAATTGCAGCGCAAACTTCTTGAGCATCTTCAGGCGTTGCAGTTTTGCCAGTTCCTATGGCCCATACCGGTTCATAAGCAATTGTAATTTTCTTCAACTCTGGCTTTGTGAAACCCTCTAAACCGGCTCGGAGCTGACGAACAACATGTGAAACATGCATACCCGATTCGCGAATAGAGAGCTCTTCTCCTACGCAAAATATTGGAGTTAGTTCATTTGCTAGCGCCGCTTTAATCTTACGATTGATCAAGGAATCGGTTTCATTGTGAATAGCGCGACGTTCTGAGTGACCGACAATGACGTAGGTGCAACCAAGCTTTTTTAACATCGCACCAGAGATATCGCCAGTAAAGGCACCACTGCTGTCTGGAGATAGATCCTGCGCTCCATACTGAAGTCGTAAACGATCTCCATCTACCAAGGTTTGAATGGAGCGTATATCGGTAAATGGGGGAATGACGGCAACATCCACGGCGTCATAATCTTTATCACCTAAGCCGTAGACAAGTTTTTGCGCAACTGCAATCGCCTCTAGATGATTTAAATTCATCTTCCAGTTACCGGCCATCAATGGCTTACGCATCTTTGTCTCCTCTAGTTACTTCGAAGTTTAATATCAATTAAGCCAAATCCAATGCAATTAAACCTGGAAGTTTCTTTCCCTCTAAGTACTCGAGTGAAGCGCCACCGCCTGTTGAGATGTAGCCAAACTGTGAATCTTCAAAGCCCAAAGCACGAACAGCAGCAGCTGAATCGCCTCCGCCAACAACACTAATGCCCTTTACCTGCGTCAATGCTTGAGCAATTACCTTTGTTCCTGCCGCAAAGTTAGGAAACTCAAATACTCCCATAGGTCCATTCCAGAAAACTGTTTTACATTTAACAATCGCAGATGCAAAATTCTCTGCAGATTTTGGACCAATATCTAGGCCCATCTGATCTACAGGGATTTGATCAACTGATACCAATGTAGGAACCGCATCGGGTGAGAAAGAAGGTGCAACTACTATGTCCGTNGGCAAAAGTAATTGCACTCCGTTATCTTTTGCCTTCTGGATTAACTCCTTTACGACATCCAGCATCTCATTTTCTACTANAGAGGTACCGATCTCTTTTCCCTGTGCCTTTAAAAATGTGAAAACCATTCCTCCACCTATAGCAAGAACATCTACTTTGCTCAGAAGATTTTCAATTACGGCTAATTTATCCGATATTTTCGCCCCGCCAAGTACAACACCGTAAGGTCGCTCAGGTTTATCCGTTAGCGTTTTGAGAACTTTAACTTCAGCACTAATTAGAGAACCAGCCGCGTGAGGCAGAAGTCCAGGAAGATCAAAGACGGATGCGTGCTTTCGATGTACCGCCCCGAAACCATCTCCGATATAAAAATCTGCATACGATGCTAACTCTCTAGCAAAGTTTTCACGTTCGACATCTTCCTTACTAGTTTCAAAAGATGAGAATCGAATATTTTCAAGAAGTAGGATCTCTCCTGTTTTTAATGAGCCAGCCATTTCGGCAACAGAATCTCCAGTGATCTCGCCCAAGAATTTAACATCTTGTTTCAACAGTTCGCCGAGTCGCTTTGCTACAGGTGCCAAGGAAAACTCCGTGGAGGGACCATTTTTTGGACGCCCAAGGTGTGCTGCTATAACTACTGATGCACCTTTATTCAACAAAAGTTGAATAGTTGGCAAGCTGGCTTTGATTCGACCGTCATCTTTAATAACACCATCTTTTATTGGCACATTAAGATCGCAGCGCAAAAAAACCCGCTTGCCTTTTAAATCAATGGTTGAAAGCTCTGGCATTACAGAGTTTTGCCAATATAACCGATTAGATCGACTAAGCGGTTTGAATAACCCCACTCATTGTCATACCAACCGACAACTTTGACTTGATTGCCAATAACTTTTGTTAGATCTGAGTCGAAGACGCACGATGAAGGATCTGTCACAATATCTGAAGAGACAATTGGATCTTCAGTGTAAGAAAGATAGCCCTTGAGCTCTCCCTCTGCCGCCGCCTTCATTGCAGCATTAATCTCTTGAGCAGTCGCTTCTTTCGCCAACTCAACAGTTAAGTCAGTTGCAGATCCAGTCGGAATCGGAACGCGCATTGCATAACCATCAAGTTTTCCTTTGAGCTCTGGCAGAACTAGTGAGATCGCTTTTGCAGCCCCTGTCGAGGTAGGGATCATGTTAGTTGCAGCCGCACGCGCACGTCGCAAATCTTTATGAGGAAAATCCAAGATTGGTTGATCGTTTGTATAGGCGTGGATTGTCGTCATTAAGCCCTTAACAATTCCCCAGTTGTCATTGAGTACTTTTGCCATAGGAGCAAGGCAGTTAGTTGTACATGAGGCNTTAGAGATAATGTGGTGTTTGCTTCCATCGTATTTCAGGTGATTAACACCCATAACAATTGTGATGTCCTCATCGGATGCNGGAGCTGAAATGATGACTTTTTTTGCACCTGCGGTGATGTGCTTTTGCGCATCTGCAGCTTTAGTAAATATTCCGGTTGATTCAACTACCACGTCAGCTTTAACAGAGGCCCATGGAAGATTTGCTGGATCTCTTTCGGAAAAAACTTTGATCGTTTTGCCATCAACCGTGATCGAGTCATCAGTAAAAGTCACTGGTAGACCAAGGCGTCCTAGGATCGAATCGTATTTAAGTAGGTGGGCAAGGGTTTCATTAGGAGTTAGGTCGTTGATTCCAACAATATTGATATCTGGATTGGTCAGGCTGGCTCGAAAGAAATTACGCCCGATCCGTCCAAAACCGTTGATTCCTACATTGATCATGATTGAGTCCTTCGTACTAGTGGGGCTCTGGGTAAAAAATGAAGAAACCCAGTTATTGGTGGTTTGTGCATCTTTCACAACATTGGGGTCGTGAAATAAATCTTATCAGTGACAGAACCTACGCATCCCCTTCTCTTACAATCAATTGAGTAAATCTGGAGATAATCCACTCTCAGTATCAGGAATTCCTAACTCAGCAGCGCGCTTGTCAGCCATTGCCAACAAGCGACGAATGCGCCCAGCGATCGCATCTTTAGTCATAGCAGGAGTTGCCAATGAGCCCANTTCCTCTAACGATGCTTGTCCGTGATTAATGCGCAACTCCCCGGCCTCTTTTAAGTGATCAGGAATTGTTGGTCCCAAAATNTCCATCGCTCTTTGTACTCGAGCAGCTGCAGCNACTGCAGCTCTTGCCGATCTACGTAGATTTGCATCATCAAAATTTGCAAGACGATTTGCCGTAGCTCTTACCTCACGGCGCATTCGACGCTCTTCCCACGCCATCACACTTTCATGTGCGCCAAGTCGTGTTAGTAAAACGCCAATAGCATCGCCGTCTCGGATAACAACTCGATCTACTCCACGTACTTCACGCGCCTTAGCCGCAATTCCCATTCGACGCGCTGCTCCAACAAGTGCTAACGCAGCCTCTGGGCCTGGGCAGGTAATTTCTAATGAGGATGAACGGCCCGGTTCGGTTAGTGAACCATGTGCGATGAAGGCTCCGCGCCATGCTGCCTCAGAATCACAAATTGCTGCAGAGACTACTTGTGGCGGAAGACCTCTTACTGGGCGACCGTTTGAATCAACAAGTCCTGTCTGACGCGCAAGTGCATCTCCCTCATTAATTACACGCACAACATAGCGAGAACCTTTACGTAATCCTCCAGATGATAAAACTGCTAAATCAGAATCATGACCATAAATGTCGGAGATATCTTTACGTAACCTTCTGGCACTCTGAGAAGTATCTAGTTCAACTTCAATAACTATCTTGCCGGCTGCCAAGTGCAATCCCCCAGCAAACCGAAGAAGTGCGGAGACTTCGGCTTTTCGGCAACAAGGCTTAGTTATTGCGATGCGCGAAAGCTCATCCTTTACTGATGCAGTCATTGCCATGGCGTAATCCAACCAGTTAGTTAAGGAGAATGTGGCTCAAACTAAAATTATTTTCTGACCTGAGATCTCTCAACCTAAGGTTGATACTTCAATCGCATTCTCTTTTTTATTCAATATCCTTAATTCTTACTCGCGACCAACGTCTCGATGAGTTGGGTGCGCCGAAATTTCACTTCCTAATTCATTGAGCTGTCGAGCAATTTCGGCTGTAACCGCAACACTTCGGTGTTTACCACCCGTACATCCGACTGCAATTGTTACAAATTTCTTCCCCTCTCGCAGATATCCAGTCAACATTGAGTTCACTAGATGAACATAGTCGGATACAAATTCGGCAACACCATCACTATCTAAAACCGCCGAGCTAACCTGAGGCGTTAANCCTGTTAATTGGCGTAACTCNGGATTCCAATGGGGATTGGGAATNAAGCGGCAATCCAANACTAGGTCTGCATCCACTGGTATTCCNTATTTATAACCAAAAGAAAGCACATTAATGCGCACACCTTGAGTTTTTCCTTTGCCAAAAATCTCGCCCACTCTTTTTTCTAACTGATGTACATTTAAATTGGTTGTGTCGATGGCAACATCAGATTGTGAACGGACCTCTTCAAGTTTNTCACGTTCCCGAGAAATCCCATCAACAATACGATCTTGCCCTTGTAGTGGATGTGGGCGCCTAGTTGATTCAAAACGTTGTACTAAAGCCTGATCTGTAGCGTCGAGAAAAACTAAACGATATTCAAGTGACTCTGACTTTAACTGCGCTAATGCAAGTGAGAGTTCATCAAAAAACTCTCCCCCACGTACATCTACGACAACGGCTAACTCTTTACCTTGAGGTCCAGTCCCCTTTGAAACTAAGGCAGATAGCAAAGCTGGTGGCAGGTTGTCTACGACATACCAACCCAAGTCTTCCAAAGCGTGCGCAACCGTAGATCTACCAGCACCAGACATGCCAGTGAGGATCAGGGTTTCGTTTGAACTCATGGATTAATTATCGCTGATTTCGCCAGTTTCGGTGTTCACTTTCTGAGTAGAAATTCCCTCTAAATAGCTTTCAATTACTGATGCAATCTTTCCCCCGATGCCTGGTGTAGCAGCGATCTCCTCTACGGATGCTTTTCGAATTGCCGCGACTGAACCGAAACGCTCCAATAAGGAGGCTCTTCGCGCTGAACCCAATTGTGGAATCTCATCCAGAATCGATTCCAACATTATCTTTGAGCGCCTGGAGCGATGGAAGGTGATTGCAAAGCGATGAGCCTCATCTCTAATTCGTTGCAGGAGATATAGACCTTCACTATTTCGGGGAAGAATAAGTGGATCTTTCGATCCAGGTATCCATACCTCCTCTAATCGTTTTGCTAGTCCGCATAATGCAATATCTGTTATTCCTAACTCATCCAAGGCACGTTGAGCTGCATTGACTTGTGGTTGCCCACCATCGACAACGATCAATTGAGGCGGATAGGCAAACTTGCTGGGCTTTCCACCGAGCTCTGCCACCTCTGCCTCATTCTCTTTACGATCATCAAGTAGACGCTTCAACCTGCGAGTAATAACTTGATGCATTGCTCGTGTGTCGTCAAAGCCCGCGCTTGTATCAATAATGAATCGTCGNTACTCACTCTTTTTAATCATTCCATCTTCGAAAACCACCATGGATGCCACCACTGAAGTTCCTGANATATTTGAGATATCAAANCACTCAATTCGAAGTGGAGTTCGCCCTAAATTAAGGTGCTCTTCTATCTCAGTCAGAGCCTTACCGCTTACAGCTGCATCTGTTGCTCGTTTGCTTAAGTATTGAATCAAGGAGTATTGAGCATTTCTTTTGACNGTGCTTAAGAGCTCAACTTTCTCGCCTCGTTGTGGAGATTTGATCTCTACTTTGGTAGAACCAATTTGACCNAACCACTGCTCTAGTTGTTCTTTATCTGCGTGATCTGAGCTGATGTAAATGTTACGTGGAACTGCTATTGCTCCAGTTCCATAGATCGAATACAAAAGAGCAGTCAACTCATCTTGGCCTTCAAGCACCATCTCTTGATCTACTATCCACGACCTTGAGCCTTTTACCGATCCTCGTTGCATGGAAAAAATTGAGCCTGCTGCATGGAAACCGTCGTGATAAATAGAAATGAAATCTCCATCTAAATCATCAGAGAAATTTCCTTCAGTAGATTTTTGCGCCTTTTCAAATGATTCGATCTGATCTCTCAGTCGAGCCGCTCTTTCGAACTCTTCATTTGCTGCAGCTGCATTCATCTCTTCATGAAGTTTAGGAAGAATGTTCTCCATGCCTGACTCCATGAACTCATTAAGTCGACCGGCCAATTTCTTATGCTCTTCCTGAGAAATCCAACCTACACATGGCGCTGCGCACTTTCCGATATCACCCAACAAGCATTGACGTTTGCTGCGTTGAGCACGAGTGAAATTGGATGAAGAACAGGATCTAACGGGAAAAACCTTAAGCAGGACATCGAAGGTATTTCGAAGAGCCCAAGCATTTGTATATGGACCAAAGTATTTCAATCCCGCACGCTTATCTTTGCGCGTAATGAAGATCATGGGGAATTCGTCATTTAGGGAGAGAGCCAAGTATGGATAGGACTTGTCATCCTTAAATTGGACGTTGTACTTCGGTTGATACTGCTTGATCCAACTAAACTCTAAGGCTAACGCCTCTAACTCTGTACTAACGATTGTCCAGTCAACACGAACCGCCTCATGCACCATGTGATTGGTTTTTGTAGCAAGATTTGTTTGAAAATAATTACTCAAGCGATTTTTAAGATTTTTTGCTTTACCAACATAGATTACTTTGTCCTGCTTGTTATAAAAGCGATAAACCCCTGGGTGCTCAGGAATGTTACTCGGCCGATAACTCTTTGGATCTGCCATTGGACTACTTCTTCGCTGTGATTTTTCGATTAGTTTTTAGAATCTCACCCAAGAACTGACCTGTGTAACTCTCTTTGACTGTAGATACCGTTTCAGGAGTGCCCTCTGCTACTACCATTCCTCCGCGGAATCCACCTTCAGGTCCCATGTCAATGACCCAGTCAGAGCATTTAATAACATCTAAGTTGTGCTCAATTACTACAACTGTGTTTCCTGTATCTACCAATCGGTTTAGAACAGTCAAGAGTTTATTTACATCTTCAAAGTGCAATCCAGTTGTAGGTTCATCAAGAACATAAATTGTTCGGCCAGTAGAACGACGTTGTAGCTCGGTGGCTAGCTTTACGCGCTGTGCCTCTCCTCCAGAGAGCGTCGGTGCTGACTGACCTAGTCGAACATAACCAAGTCCAACATCGTTAAGCGTCTTCAAATATCTCGCAATAGCTGGAACAGATTCAAAAAATCCGCCCGCCTGTTCAATAGGCATGTTTAGAACTTCGGCAATGGTTTTTCCTTTGTAATGAACTTCAAGAGTTTCTCGGTTATATCGCGCTCCATGACAGACTTCGCAGGGTACGTACACATCTGGAAGAAAATTCATTTCGATTGTTATTGTTCCATCACCTGAACAGTTCTCGCAGCGTCCACCTTTAACGTTAAATGAGAAACGCCCCTGCTGATAACCACGTATTTTTGCTTCACTAGTTTCGGCAAAAAGTGCTCGAATTTTGTCGAATACACCTGTATATGTGGCGGGATTTGATCTAGGTGTTCGTCCAATTGGAGATTGATCAACATGAACAACTTTATCTAGATGCTCAACACCAGCTACCGTTCGATGCCTTCCGGGAACTAAGCGTGCACCATTTAGTTTGTTAGCTAAAACTACGTAGAGAATGTCATTTACAAGGGTTGATTTTCCAGATCCGCTCACACCAGTTACGGCAACAAAAACACCTAGAGGTACTTCAACCTCAATATCTTTTAGATTGTTTTCCTTGGCACCTCTTATTACAAGTTTACGTTTAGGATCAATGGCGCGACGTTTTTTCGGTATCTCAATTGACTTTTTACCAGATAGATAAGCACCAGTTATCGACTCTTTTGAATTGATGAGATCTTCATAGCTTCCAGAAACAACTACATGCCCACCATGCTCACCAGCCCCTGGACCGATATCTACGATCCAGTCAGCCGTGCGAATTGTCTCCTCATCATGTTCAACAACAATCAACGTATTACCCAAATCACGCAAACGAGTAAGAGTCTCGATTAAACGTTTATTGTCCCTTTGATGTAATCCAATAGAGGGTTCATCCAAAACATAGAGAACACCGACCAAGCCGCTACCAATTTGGGTTGCGAGTCGAATGCGCTGAGCCTCACCGCCTGAAAGAGAACCGGCAGGCCTTGCTAAAGAGAGATAGTCCAGACCAACATCAAGTAGGAAGCCAAGTCGTGCATGTACTTCTTTCATCACCCGCTCTGCTATTTGCGCCTCACGTTTATTTAACTTGATCTGTTTCAAAAATACTGCGCAATCGGCGATAGAAAGTTCGCAAATCTCAGCGATGTTTTTATCACCTATAGTCACAGCCAAAACTTCAGGCTTTAACCTGGCTCCATTACATGCCTCGCATGCAATTTGACGCATATACGCTTCATATTTATCCCGACTGTAATCACTATCGGTCTCACTATGACGACGGTGAATAAATGGAACTACGCCTTCAAAACCAGTTGTGTAGTTACGGGCCCCATATCTACCCTTGTACTTCATTTTTATTTCATATTCATACCCATTTAAGATTGCTTCGCGAGCTTTTGCAGAGATCTTTTTCCACGGCGTATCTAAAGAGAATGGAAGATCTTTTGCCAGGGCCTCTAATAATCTTAGGAAGTAGTCAGATGACTGACCTCCCGACCATGGGGCGATCGCTCCATCATTAATCGAAATTGAATCATCTGGGATGATTAACTCTTCATCAACTTCTAATTTTGTTCCGATACCGGAACACTCGGAGCATGCTCCAAATGGCGAGTTAAATGAGAACGATCGAGGCTCTAACTCTTCGAATGAAAGTTCGCACCCATGGCAGGCCAGATGTTCACTAAATGTGCGTTCCTTATCCTTGCCCTTTGCATCCACAAAATCCAAGACAACAATTCCGGATGCTAATCGCAATGCAGTTTCAATCGAATCCGTTAACCTCGTTTTACTTTCAGGTTTAGCAGTTAAGCGATCAATGACAACTTCAATAGTGTGCTTTTCTTGCTTCTTAAGTTTTGGAGCATCACTTAACGCGACCACTACCCCATCAATTCGCGCCCTTGAATAGCCCTGGGTTATCAAATCGTTAAAGAGTTCGAGAAACTCTCCTTTTCGGGCTCTAATAACAGGTGCCAGCACCTGAAACTTTGTTGTGGGAGGAAGTTCTAAAATCTGATCAACAATTTGTTGAGGCGATTGTCGAGTTACGGTTTTGCCACATTTTGGACAATGTGGTGTACCAGCGCGTGCAAAAAGAAGTCGTAGATAGTCATAAACTTCCGTGATAGTTCCCACTGTTGAGCGAGGGTTTCTATTGGTAGATTTTTGATCGATAGAAACAGCTGGAGATAAACCCTCAATGAAATCAACATCTGGTTTGTCCAATTGACCCAAAAATTGGCGAGCATAGGCCGAAAGAGATTCGACATAGCGTCGCTGGCCCTCGGCAAAGATTGTGTCGAATGCTAAAGATGATTTACCCGAACCAGATAATCCAGTGAAAACTACCAGTGATTCTCTAGGCAGTTCAATCGAAACATTTTTAAGATTGTGTTCGCGAGCACCACGCACAATTAACTTGTCGATACTCACTTCACACTCCTGCTTCTTCCATCATTCGCAGTTCTTTCTTCAAGATCTTGATTTCATCGCGCAACCGAGCGGCGACTTCAAATTGAAGTTCAGCTGCAGCGTTCTTCATCTGGTCAGTCAGAGAGCCTATCAACGCAAT
>JGI25912J50252_10000629_pt1 | contig 11353 bp, 10 predicted proteins | sample LauGreSBDMM110DD_2_FD_50252 | JGI IMG/M metagenome (IMG submission 50252)
AGCTTGTTGCAGCGCACCCGTTTTGGTGTGCTGGTGCGTGCCGCGACCCAAGACCGCGAAATGCTAGGCGCCTTAGGCGTTAACCCACGTTACTTGTTTACCAGCGTATTTGCTTTAGGTTGTGCATTAGCCGGTTGGGGCGGCGCTTTGCAATTGCCGCGCGAACCCGCGCATGTGGGCTTAGATATGGTCACTATCAGTGATGCATTTGTGGTGGTGGTTGTCGGTGGTATGGGATCCATACCCGGAGCGTTTATTGCTGCTTTGTTGATTGCTGAAGTAAAAGCTTTGTGTGTCGCCATCGGCACGGTGGAGTTGGGCGGCTTGTCCATCGCTTTTTCTAAACTCACACTGGTTGCAGAGTTTGTCGTGATGGCTTTGGTATTGATGGTGCGTCCATGGGGCTTGATGGGTAAACCGCTCAGCGTATCGCGTATCGCTGTAATGCAAGCAGAGTCTTCTGTCCAAACAGCTACTGCAAATGGTTTGGCGTGGTTAGCTTGGATAACAGTCATCGCACTCGCGGTGATGTGGCCCATGCTGATGACCAATATGTCCTATGGCGTGGTGCTGGGTATTGATGTGTTGATCGCCGTTCTGTTTGCTGCGAGTTTGCATTTCATCATGGGGCCTGCCGGTTTACATTCTTTTGGGCATGCGGCTTACTTTGGCATTGGCGCCTATGCCGCTGCTTTGTTGGTATTGCGTGAAGGCTTGCCTACTGAGCAAGTACTTTGGATGGCGCCATTGATCAGCGCCGCCTGTGCAATTCCGCTGGCTTGGTTTGCCGTGCGTTTGTCTGGCGTGTACTTGGCTATGTTGACATTGGCCTTTGCACAAATTGTCTGGTCGGTATGTTTCCAATGGGATGACTTGACAGGGGGTAGCAATGGACTCAATGGTGTGTGGCCTGACATCGCTTGGCAAGACAAAAATAATTTTTATTGGTTGGCTCTTGCATTGACTGTGTGTGGCGTTTTGATCTTGCAACACATCTTGCGCGCTCCTTTAGGGTATGCCTTGCGCGCAAGCCGCGACGCACCGATGCGCGCACAAGCGATGGGATTGAACATCGCTTGGGTTCAATGGTGGGGCTTCGTCATCTCTGCAGGATTCGCTGGTCTAGCTGGCGCTTTGTTTGCTTTTTCTAAAGGCAGCATCTCGCCCGATGTGATGGGTATTCCTAAATCGGTAGATGCTTTGGTGATGGTGCTGTTGGGTGGTATCCATGCCACTGCAGGGCCTATCGTGGGCGCTTTTTCTTTCACGGTGTTACAAGACACGCTGGCGCGCAGCACAGATTACTGGCGAGCTGTTCTAGGTAGCGTGATGTTGTTGCTGGTGCTTGTGTTTCCGCATGGCATTGCCGGCACCTGGAAGTTGATGGGGCGCAAAGTATGACAGGGCAAGCGCTTTTACAAGTACGCCACTTGCACAAATCCTTTGGCAGCCAGATGGCTGTTAACAATGTATCGTTCGATGTGGGTGCGGGCGAGTTATTGGCAGTGATTGGCCCGAATGGTGCGGGCAAAAGCACCACGTTTAATTTGGTCAATGGGCAACTGCTACCAGACAGTGGCAGCGTGAGCTTGAATGGGCAATCGCTTATTGGGCGCAAGCCCCATGACTTGTGGCGACACGGTGTGAGTCGGACATTTCAAATGGCCGAGGTGTTTCGATCCATGACGGTGATTGAAAACGTACAAATGGCCATGCTATCTGCGCAAGGTCTGCAGTTTTCCCCTTGGCGTCGCACGCGAGGGCATCGTGCACAAGCCGCACAAACTTTGCTGGAAAAAGTAGGCCTTGCGGATATGTCCCGACATATTAGCGACACACTTGCCTACGGCGATATCAAACGCTTGGAATTAGCGATGGCCTTGGTTAACCAACCACGATTGTTGTTAATGGACGAGCCAACTGCTGGCATGTCTCCAACCGAGCGTCACAACTTGATGGGCTTGGTTCAGTTTTTGGCCAAAGAGCGTGATGTCGCAGTGATGTTCACCGAGCACAGCATGGACATGGTGTTTTCTTTTGCAACGCGGATTTTGGTGATGGCACAAGGACGCATCTTGGTCGAAGGCACACCACAAGAAGTTCAAAACAATCCACTTGCACAGTCTGTGTATTTGGGGCGCGGCAAAACGGTAGAAGGGGAGACCGTATGAAGCCTTTTCTAGAAGTTTCCCATTTGAACGCTTGGCACGGTGCTGCACAAATATTGTTTGATGTGTCTTTGCATGTAGGCCGTGGCGAAGTCGTTGCACTGCTCGGGCGCAACGGTGCAGGTAAGTCGAGCACGCTCAAAGCCATCATGGGGCTGATGCCGCGACGTGAAGGGCAACTTCACTTTGATGGGCAAGATCTCGCCCAAATGCAATCGTTCGAAGTTGCACGTTTGGGTCTCGGTTATGTACCTGAAGACCGGCGTATCTTCACCGATCTCACGGTGCTAGAAAACCTGACGCTTGCAAAACAAGATGCACGCTATGACCACCGTCAGCGGGTGCTGTCAGATTGGACGCTCGAGAAATTATTTGACCTATTCCCCAACTTGGCCGATATGCAGCACCGCCAAGCTAGCCACATGAGCGGAGGTGAGCAACAAATGTTGAGCGTAGCCCGCACTTTGATGGGTAACCCACTTTTGGTAATGTTGGACGAACCTTCAGAGGGCATCGCACCTGCTATCGTCAGCCGAATGTCCGATATGGTGGTCACACTCAAACGCCAAGGTGTGAGCGTATTGCTATCAGAACAAAACTTAGATTTCGCCCACTCGGTATGCGACCGCACTTATATGATTGAAAAAGGTGAACTCTCAGAACTGGTCAAGATGATGGGTAACACGCACATCTAAACAGGCTTAACTGCTGTATTGCCTTTTTCAACAACAAAACTCGCTTGGGTTTTAAACCCTGCCTCGCTACCTGCTGGCATGGCCGTGGTTCTGAAATCGCAACGTACTTGTGATGGCGTAACGCTGATCAAGCTGAAGCCCCGCTCATCGCTTCGCGCATGAACCAAGTCAGCGTTGCTATCACGCACGATGCTTATCGCTTTTTCGCCCATGCCGCGTGACGTGATGGACGTAGTGACGAACTCACTGGCCACCAAGGGTGAGCTAGGGTCGTTAGGAACAGGGCGCAGATTGGCCGCGATATTCATATGCACATCACCGCCTAAGGAGATGACATTTTTAATTTGGTTGTCTGCAAGCGACTGCAACAAACGTTTGCGGGCTTCGGGGTAGCCATCCCACGCCTCGTTCCAATACGCGCGGCCTGTTGGACCGGGAATACTGGTCGAACTCATTTGCGTGCCTTGCGCCAAAAGCTTCCATGTGCGCTTCGATGCTTTAAGCCCCTTATCCAACCAGCGCTCTTGCTCAAAACCAAACATGCTGCGTGTGGGGTCGCTCAATGCGTCACATTGGGTGACCATACGCCCACCGCCGCGCACAGGGTCTGGACATGCGAGGGGGCTTTTGAACTGGCGGTTGTCTAGCGTCCAGATATCGGCCAAGCGACCCCATGCGAACTGGTCGTGTAAGCGCATAGATGCACGTTGTAGGCTTTTGGGGTCTGGGCCTAACAAAACAGGTTGGTGTTCAAAATACGCTTGGTAGCCAGCAGCACGTCTTGCCAAAAATTCTGACACCGGCGTGTTCTTCATATCTACTTGATTAGCGTAATCATTGACGACTTCGTGGTCATCCCACATCAGCACCCACGGGTGTGCAGCATGGGCCGCTTGCAGCATCAAATCTTGTTTGTAAAGAGCGTAGCGAGCGCGGTATTGCTCTAATGTTTTGGGCTCTTCGGTAATGTGTTTACGTGCGGTGTATTGCGCGTTGCTAGATTCGTAGATGTAGTCACCGACAAACAAGACGAAGTCTAAATCTTGCTGGGCGATTTCTTGGTGCGCCACAAACAAGCCCGCCTCGTAGTGCTGGCACGAGGTCAAGGCTATGCGCAACATGGCTACATCTGCCTGCAATGCAGGTGCTGTGCGCGTATGGCCAACCGTGCTGAGCGCGTCACCTTGACGAAAGCGATACCAATAGTCTGTGCTGGGCTGCAGTGACTGCACCAGCAGATGCACGCTGTGGCCGCGGCTTGCGTCTGTTGTGATTTTTGCCATTTGTACGCGTTGCTTTAGCGCACTGTCAGCAAACAACTCAACCGTCACGTCGACAGGATCATTGCCTGAGGCTACGCGGTCTTGCTCATCAACTAGCAGGCGTGTCCACAAAACAAGCGATTCAGCGCGTGGTCGGCCGCTGGCCACGCCCAAGGCAAAAGGGTTGATGCGCCAAGGCCTTAGTCGGTCAGCAGGCGCAGCAACTGCTTGCATCCATGGCAAAAGGGCCAGACTTAATGCGCTACGTTGCAAATAGCTATTGAATTCTCTTCTTTTCATATTAATCTGTAGTTGAAGCAATGCATGTTAAGTTCAATACATGACAGAAAGAAGATTACAACTCGATTTTTTAGCCATTGCGCTGCTCTTATCGTGCTGTGTGTTTTGGGGATTCCAGCAAGTCTTGGTCAAAGCTACGTTGACGGAGGTGCCGCCTGTTTTACAGGCAAGTTTGCGATTTATGGGTGCCACGGTCATGTTGTGGATTTGGTGCCGTTTTCGCGGGATGGCGCTTTTTGGGCCAGATGGCACGCTCAAAGCGGGTTTTATCGCTGGGCTTTTATTTTGCGCTGAGTTTGTTTGTATTTACGTAGGCCTGCAACACACAAGTGCGTCGCGACTGACTATCTTTTTATACACAGCACCATTTTGGGTGGCTTTATTGCTGCCCATCTTTGTGAAAACGGAGCGATTAGCTTTGATGCAGTGGATGGGTATGTTGCTCGCATTTGCTGCGGTTACCTTTGCGCTGCAAGATGGCATCCATCAAAATAAAGGGCCTGATTCATCAGCCATTTGGTGGCTAGGTGATGCATTGGCTTTAACCGCCGGAGCGTTGTGGGGATTGACTACTGTCGTGATTCGCAGCTCTTCACTCATAAAGATTAGCCCAGAGAAGCTCCTCTTTTACCAAGTGGCCATCAGTGCTGCGCTTTTGCCTCTCGTGTCATTGCAACTTGGCGAGACATGGAGTTTGAGCTGGAGTGTTTTTGCTGTGACATCGATCGTGCTGCAAACCGTTGTGGGTGCATTTGCCAGCTACCTGGTTTGGATGTGGTTGCTGGGACTCTACCCCGCGACCAAACTCAGCGCTTTTGCTTTTTTCACGCCCGTATTTGCTTTACTGTTTGGCGCTTGGTGGTTGGGCGAAGCCATCACGCCTAGCCTGGTAGCGGCATTAGCTGGTGTTGCGGCGGGTATCGTCTTGGTTAATAAAAAGCCAATTTCTTAGACAAGGCTAACAGCGTATTTAGTTAGCAAACGCTGCAATACCCGTTTGCGCACGACCCAAAATCAGTGCATGGATATCGTGCGTGCCTTCGTAGGTATTGACCACTTCAAGGTTGACCAAATGACGGGCCACACCAAACTCATCGCTGATACCGTTGCCACCCATCATGTCGCGCGCCATACGTGCGATATCTAATGCTTTGCCGCACGAGTTGCGCTTCAAGATCGACGTGATTTCTACGCTCGCAGTGCCCTCGTCTTTCATACGGCCTAAACGCAAGCAACCTTGCAAGCCTAATGCGATTTCAGTTTGCATATCGGCCAATTTTTTCTGGATCAATTGGTTAGCCGCCAATGGACGACCAAACTGTTTGCGGTCTAAGGTGTATTGGCGTGAGCGGAACCAACAGTCTTCCGCTGCACCCAGTGCGCCCCATGCAATGCCGTAGCGTGCACTGTTCAAGCACGTGAATGGGCCTTTCAAGCCTTGCACTTCTGGGAAAGCGTTTTCTTCTGGAATAAAGACCGAGTCCATCACGATCTCGCCTGTGATGGATGCGCGCAAGCCCACCTTACTGTGGATCGCGGGAGCACTCAGACCTTTCATACCTTTTTCTAAGATGAATCCGCGGATCGGACCCACAGTTCCGTTTTCAGTAACTTCTTTCGCCCAGATCACAAACACATCGGCGATCGGGCTATTGGAAATCCACATCTTGCTACCGGTGAGTTGGTAGCCGCCTTTGACTTTTTGAGCGCGGCTGGCCATGCTGGCAGGGTCTGAGCCGTGGTCGGGTTCGGTTAAACCGAAGCAACCAATCCATTCACCNGTNGNNAGTTTGGGTAAATATTTTTGGCGTTGTGCTTCTGTACCAAACTCAAAAATAGGCAACATCACCAAAGACGATTGCACACTCATCATCGAGCGATAGCCTGAATCGACGCGTTCAACTTCACGCGCAATCAAACCATAAGCGACGTAATTCAAACCAGGACCGCCATATTCCGAAGGTATGGTGGGGCCAAGAAGCCCGAGTTCACCCATTTCACGAAAAATAGCTATATCGGTATGGCTGTTACGAAATGCTTCGGTAACACGTGGCAACAGTTTGTCTTGGCAATAGGCTTGTGCAGCTTCGCGCACCATGCGTTCATCTTCGGTAAGTTGTTGGTCTAGCAAGAAAGGGTCTTGCCAATTGAATGCGGCGTGCGCCATGCGAGGGCTCCTGTTTACAAAATTTACACAATGGTAGTCGTGTGTAGAAAACCTCTAGACAACCAATGTGTTTCTAAATATAGCAATGCCTAAACTATCTGTGCGCGCTGTTTTGCAAATTCAACAAACCAATCCAAGCTAGCAGGATTGGCCATCGCGTCTTTGTTCACGACTTTTTCTAGAGGTTGTCCTAGCAGTAGCTTTTTTACGGGAAGCTCTTGCTTTTTCCCGGTTAAGGTCCGCGGTATTTCGGCAACCTGAAAAATTTCGTTAGGGACAAAGCGTGGGCTTAGCGCTGTTTTGATGGCGTTATTCAATTTGTCTTTCATCGCGCGGTCCAAGATAAGGCCTTCGCGTAGCGACACAAATAAGGGCATATAACTCTCTCGTCCTAGGTATTCCAAATCCACCACCATACTATCTAGGACTTCAGGCAACGCCTCTATTGCGCTGTAGATTTCACTAGTTCCCATGCGTAAACCATGTCGATTGATAGTGGCATCGCTTCGCCCATAAATCACGCAAGCACCATCAGACGTGATCTTGATCCAATCTCCATGGCGCCAAACGCCGCCCATGTCAGAAGGCCCATCGCCACCGCCAGGCTTGCGTCCTAGTCCTGCGGGGTACATCTCAAAGTAGCTAGATAAATACCTTGCGTTGTTTTTGTCATTCCAAAAATACAAAGGCATGGATGGAAGGGGCTGGGTGCATACCAATTCACCCACTTCACCAATCACAGGTCTGCCTTCTTCACCCCAGGCCTCCACCGCACAGCCGAGTAAGCGACATTGCATCTCTCCAAGGCGCAACGGTAATTCGCGATTACCCCCAATAAATGCGCCAGCAAAATCAGTTCCACCTGAGATATTGCACCACCAGATATCGTTACCGAGTTTTTTAAACTGCTCATCTCCCCATCTTTGTGCTTGTTCGCTTAATGGTGAACCGGTTGTTCCTAATGAACGAACGCTTTTTAGAGCCGGCATAGTTTGTAAGTCAACGCCTGTCTTTTGACAATTTGCAAAAAATGCTGCCCCTGCTCCAAAAAAAGTCACGCNGTGCTCAGCGGCGAATCGCCANAACGTGCTCCAGTCTGGTTTTTCTTTGGTACCGCCGGGGTTACCGTCGTAAATGACGCAAGTGGTGCCATTGAGCAATCCACCAATTTGTGCATTCCACATGACCCAACCTGTTGAGCTGTACCAATGGAAACGTTCACCCCAACTGTTGGGGTGATAGCTGCAACCAATATCGTTGTGCAAGATTTTTAGCGCTAACGCAACGATTAACGTACCGCCATGCCCATGCACAATGGGCTTTGGCAAGCCAGTTGTACCGCTGGAATAGACAATCCAAAGTGGGTGGTCAAAAGGTAACCACTGTGGCTTGAAGTCCTGTATGGTCTCACTGTTTCACTGTTTTGGGACAACACCATTTCTAAGTCCGCGCTATTTTCTAAACTTGAATGTGTATGAAGATTACGGCAAAGAATTACATGATGGACTGTCGGTAGGCCCTTGCGTAATTCTTCCACTACCTGCAAACGGTCATGTTCTTTGCCGCCGTAAGTCACGCCATCGCAGGCAATCAGGACCTTTGGTTCAATTTGCTGGAAGCGGTCCAACACTGCATGGGTTCCCATATCGGGAGCGCAAATGCTCCATACTGCTCCGATACTTAAGCATGCCAACATGGCAATGGCTGCTCCAGTGATATTGGGCAAGTAAGCGGCTACCCTGTCACCTGGTATACCTTGTTCTTGTAGATAGATGGCTAATGCAGCAGTTTGTCGCCTGAGTTCAGGCCAACTTAGCTCTCGCGTTTGTCCTTTTTCATTAGTGCTAATGATGGCGGGAAATCCTGCTGCATGCGCAGCATCGCAGTGTCGAAAAACTTGTTGCACGTAATTAGTTTGTGCGCCTGTAAACCACTGTGCATTAGGCATTGTGTTGCGCGCCAACGCTGCTCGATGTGGCGTCGGCGATTGCATATCGAAGTAATCCCAAATGCTTTGCCAAAAAGCATTGAGATCTGTAACCGACCATTGCCACATATCGTCATAGCTGTCAAAACTAATGCCGCGGTTTTCTTTGAGCCAGTTTTGATAGAGGCGTATTTGCGGTATGTAAGGTGGCTTTTGCATCAAGTGCTTTTAAGAAGTTTTAACTAAGCCCCTTGACACAAGCCTATTTGAGCTTGCCTAAACTCACAATGAAATTTGCGGCAGACGTTAGGTCGGCGATTAAGGCGTTTTTAGCTGCTTTTATGTTCTTTTGCATCATTGCTTCAAGAATTTTTTGATGGTGATTTCTCGCTGACTCTGCATCCGTAAGTCTTTTAGAGCCCGAGCGCATGTCTAGATTTAGGACAGGACCGACTTGTAACCACAGGCCCTCGATCATATTCATCAACGTTGGCATTTGCGCAGCTCGGTACGCTGTGAAATGAAATCGCATATTGGCTTCAATCGCTATCGTAGGATCTGGTGCCTTGCGCTTAACCTCTTTTGAAAATGTTTCATGGTGGCGGGCTAATTCTTGCAACTGGTCTTTAGTAATGCGTTGGGTTGCATGTTCTAAGGCTAAGCCCTCAACTTGAAGACGAATAGCAAGCAGCTCTAGAAATTTTTCCTTGGTCATTAAAGGAACACGCACAGATTTGTTAGGCAAAAACTCCAAAGCACCCTCTGCCGCCAGTTGGCGCAATGCCTCACGAACAGGCATCTGACTTGTTCCAACCGCCTCAGACAAACTCTTTAGTGTTAACCGCTGTCCTGGTTGAACGCGGCCGCTCATGATCAGCTCTCTCAAATCACCATAGACACGTTGCGACATCGTCTCATGCGCAATACGCCCTATAGGTAGATCGCTTATTTCTTTAAGCATAGGGAATGTCCTAGTCACTTATTCGTTGACTTTATTCTGCCATGAAATATATTTGATCAAACATCATATGATGTTTTTTTAGTAATTCATTTCCTTAAGGAGTTCGAATGAAAGACGTTTCTGAAACCCGCCGCCGATTAATCATCGCTGGCTCAGCAGTTGGGGCTGTTTCTGCTATGGGATTTCCCGCCATAGTCAAAGCGCAGTCAGACAAAATTCGTATTGGCCACTTAACCCCATTAACGGGCTTCTTGGGGACCATTGGAGAATATGCCGCGATGGGGGTCAAGATGGCCGCCGAGGAGATTAACAAATCTGGCGGCCTACTGGGAAGAGAGATAGAACTTCTATCAGAGGACTCTGTGAACCCCGCCACAGCATCTACTAAAGCTCAGCGGCAATTAGAGCGTGATGGGGCTGTGCTTCTTTTTGGAGAAATATCATCAGCTTCTTGCACTGCGATTGCTCAAGTGGCCGCTAGAAACAAAAAGGTTTTTATCAATACAGGCGGAAATTCAGACGAAATCAGGGGCAAGACCTGCAACCGCTACATGTTCCATGTCGAAGCTGCAAACACCATGTACGTGAACGCAGTTGCGACTGCTTTATTGCGTAACAACATGGTCTCTGGCAAGCGCTGGTTCAGTCTTACCGCTGATTATTCCTTTGGTCATGACCTGCATCGCGTCAGTTCACGCTTCTTAAAGGCCAACAAGGGCGACCTTATTGAAAACGCTTTGGTTGCAACAGATGCGACAGACTTTAGCCCCTTCTTATTAAAGATTCGCCAAGCAAAGCCTGATATTGTTGTTTCTAATTTGGCTGGACTTCAGGTTTCAAACTTCATCAAGCAATATGCTGAGTTTGGTTTAAGTTATCCGTTAGTGGGTTTTGATTTGGCTCCTGCGATTGCATGGGCCTCAGGTGCCGAAAACTTTTCAGGCACTTGGCCAGTCCGTTGGCATCCAGACGTTGCGAGCCCTTCGGCCAAGGCCTTCGTGACTGCTTTCACCGCCAAATATGGAAAGCCGCCAGAAGATCAAGCGGCAGCTGAATACTCCACATTGAAGCTTCTTGTTCAGTCAATGAACGAAATCAAGTCTACCGATTCTGAAAAGCTAATTGCACATTTAGAAAAAGAAACAGAATTCGACATCTTGAAAGGACGCAAAGGGTACTTCCGTAAATGGGATCACCAATTGATGCAAGAGATGTATTCAATAACACCCAAGCCCAAAGCGCAAGTTAAAAACAAATGGGACTTCTTACAGCTCAGCAGCCCACTTCCAGGTGATAACGCTAAGCTTGAGTCACTTGCTCCAACGCGTGAAGAAAACGATTGCAAGATGGCTTAGTTTTTATTGTCTAACTGATATTTATGGCTGCAGTCTATTTACTTGAACAGGTAATCAATGGATTGCTGTCCGGGGGCTATTACTTGCTAATCGCCCTCGGACTNTCCATGATTTTTAGCTTAGGCGGTATCGTTAANNTAGCGCATGGCGCCTTNTACGCAATCGGNGCCTACTTTGCNATAGAGATTTCGGCCTTATGGGGCTTTGGCAGCGCAATTATTATTTCCCCGGTTCTTGTTGGTTTAATTGGCATTGCTTTTGAGCGATTTATTCTTCGGCGCTTTTATTCTGCTGATCCCATCATTAGCTTGCTTCTAACGTTCGGGCTTTCCTTCGGCGCTTTTATTCTGCTGATCCCATCATTAGCTTGCTTCTAACGTTCGGGCTTTCCATGGTGATAGAGCAGTTGATTAGGATGGCTTGGGGTGCTGCGCCATTAGCTTCATCTATCCCTACTGCACTGAGAGGCAACATTGTTGTTGGCGAGTTCCTTTATTCTCGCTATAGGCTGATCATTC
>JGI25912J50252_10000634_pt1 | contig 11290 bp, 10 predicted proteins | sample LauGreSBDMM110DD_2_FD_50252 | JGI IMG/M metagenome (IMG submission 50252)
TTGCAGTCCTGAACGGCTTCAAGCGTGCGACGGCGGTGTGTCGTCGACCACCGTCATGTTCGGCCCGGGNGTNGCCTTACGGGCCAACAGCGAGTACATGGTCGGCACCACGAAGATGGTCAACAAGGTTCCCAGCGACATGCCGCCCACAATCACCCAGCCGATTTGACGACGGCTCTCCGAGCCCGCGCCGGTCGCCAACGCCAGCGGAATCGCGCCCAGCACCATGGCGCCAGTGGTCATCAAAATAGGTCGCAAACGCAAAGTAGCCGAGCGATGCACCGCGTCCAGCGCCGACATGCCGCCGGCGCGCAACTGGTTGGCGAACTCGACAATCAAAATGCCGTGCTTGGTGATCAATCCGACCAAGGTGATGAGTCCGATCTGGCTGTACACATTCAAAGTGCTTTCGGTGAATTTCAAGGCCAGCAGCGCGCCGACCATGGACAAAGGCACGGACAACATGATGACGAAGGGGTCGACAAAGCTTTCAAACTGCGCGGCCAGCACCAGGAAAATGAACAGCAGCGCCAGCACAAACACGCCGGTCAGTGAACCGGTGGACTGTAGGAATTCGCGCGAGTTGCCGTTCAAGTCGGTGGAATAACCGGACTTCAACACTCTCTTGCTGACCTCGTTCATGAATTTCAGCGCCTCTCCCAGCGAATACGTGGGCGCCAGATTGGCCGTGAATGTGACGCTGCGGCGTTGCGCAAAATGGTTGAGCTCGCGCGGCACCACCACCTCTTTCAACTTCACCAGCGCCGACAAAGGAACCATGGCGTCGCCATGGCCGCGCACAAAAATCTTTTCTATGCCCGAGGGCGTGTCGCGCCCTTGTGCGGTCGCCTGCACCACGACGTCGTACTGTTCGCCATTGCTTTTGAACTGCGTGACTGTGCGCCCACCCATGGCGGTTTCCACTGCACGCGCAATGGTTTCCACCGGAATACCCAGATCAGCGGCGCGATCCCGGTCTACTTCCATGCTGATTTCCGGTTTGTTCAAACGCAAGTCCACGTCCACGCCTTGAATGTCCGGGTTTTTAGCGATTTCATCTTGGAAAGTTTTGGTGACTTTGGCCAGGTTTTCATAACTGTCGCCAGTGATGACCACGAAGTTAAATGGTCGCTCGCGAAACGCCTGGCCCAGCGATGGCGGGGTGATGGGAAACGCCATGACACCTGGCACAGTTGACATCAAAGGCATCATCTCTCGCGCAATCTCCAGCGTGGATTTTGGTCGCTCGTCCCACGGCTTGGCCGCCATGAACACCGCGCCTTGTGCCACGGTGGGATTGCCGACCACCGCGAAGAATTTATCGAACTCGCTGTACCTGCGGCCTAACTTTTCCAGCATATTCACGTATTTGGAGGTGTATTCCAGCGTCGAGCCATCGGGCCCGTTGATGACAACCAAAATCACGCCACGGTCTTCCATGGGCGAGAGTTCGGTTTTGGCGGCGATGAACAATACATACGAGCCCCAGGCGGCTACCAACATGACGGCTACCACCAGCCAGCGTCTGGACAACTCAATACCGCCGACACGCGAAGCAGTCAAAGTCCAGCGCAGCACGCGGCTATAGCCTTGCGTCAAACCCTCGAGCATGCCGCCAATGAAACGGTCCAGCCTGCCGGGTTTGTCATTGTGCTTGAGCAGCAACGAACACATCATGGGCGACAGCGACAAGGCCACCACGCCGGACACCAGCACCGCACCGGCCAGCGCCAGCGCAAACTCGGCAAACAAGCGACCGGTGCGCCCGGGCGTGAATGCAAGTGGCGCGAATACAGCCACCAAAGTCAGCGTCATGGCGACCACGGCAAAACCGATTTCCCTCACGCCTTTGATGGAGGCGGCAAACGGTTCCATGCCCTCTTCTATGTAGCGGTAAATGTTTTCCAGCACCACAATGGCGTCATCCACCACCAGCCCAATGGCCAGCACCAGCGCCAGCAAGGTCAGCGAATTGATGGAAAAACCGAACATGGCCATCAAAGCAAAGCTGCCGGTCAGCGACACAGGGATGGTGATCAGCGGAATGATGGAGGCACGCAAAGTGCGCAAAAAGAAAAAGATGACGAAGGCCACCAATGCAGCGGCTTCCAGAATGGTTTGGTAAACCGCTTCAATGGATTTTTCGATGAACACCGACGAGTCGTAAGAGGTTTCAATCTTGGCCGCAGGTGGCAGGTTTTCTTTGATGCGCGGCAGCATGGCCGTCAAAGCTTTGGTCAGCTCCAGCGGATTGGCGGTGGTGTTTCTCAGCACGCCCAAGGCCACTGCTTCGCCGCCGTTGTAGCGCACCAAAAAGCGCTCGGCCAACGGACCGATTTCAACCCGGGCCACATCCCGCATGCGCACCACCATGCCGTTGACGCTGCGCACCACGATGTCCTCGAACTCTTCGGGTTTGCTCAAATCGGTGGCGGTGGTCACGTTGAATTCGCGCGACTGGCTCTCCACCCTGCCGGCCGGCACTTCGATGTTGGAGCGGCGCAAAGCTTCTTCCACATCCTGCGTGGTCAGCTTGTAAGCGGCCAGGCGGTCGGTGTCCAGCCAGATACGCATGGCGTATTTGCGTTCGCCGAAGATGCGCACATCGGCCACACCGGGCGCGGTTTGCATCATGGGCTTGGCGATGCGGTTGGCGAGATCACTGAGTTGCAGCGTATTCAAGGTTTCGGAACTCAGCGAGAACCAGATCACCGGAAACGCATCGGCTTCAACCTTGGCAATCACCGGTTCATCAATCCCGGCGGGTAAGCGCTGGCGCACCCGCGAGACTTTGTCGCGCACATCCGAGGCCGCAGCGTCCGGGTCGCGGGTCAATAAAAATTTGACTGTGATCTGGCTTTGTTCCTGGCGGCTGATAGAGGTGATCACGTCCAAGCCTTCAACACCGGACAAAGAGTCCTCCAAAATTTTGGTGACCTGCGACTCGATCACCGCGCTGGACGCGCCGACGTAACGGGTCTCTACCGTGACCGTGGGGTTGTCGATCTTGGGGTACTCGCGCACCACCAGGCGGTTGAAGGAGACGGCGCCGATCAGCACAATCAGCATAGACAACACGGTCGCGAAAACCGGGCGACGTATCGACAGTTCAGGCAGTTGCATGTCAGTTCCTGGTTTCGATCACACGCAGCGCTGTGCCGTCTTTTTGCAGACGGAACTGACCTGCGACGACCACCGTGTCAGCGGCTGTCAAACCGGAGAGGATTTCTACACGCCCTGGTCTGCGCGCACCAAGTTTGACCTCGGTGCGTTGCGACACCAGCTTGGTGTCCGGCGGCAAAGGACCGAGTTCGGGCACGGCGTCGGGCGGCACGGCCTTGATGACAAATTGTTTGCCGCCCATGGGCACGATGGCTTCTTCAGGAATGGACAAAGCCGCTTGCTTGAGCGCAAACAAGGCATTCACGCGAGCAAACATACCCGGGCGCAAAGGGCCGTTGGAGGTAGCGCCTGAAGCCGCAGGCATCTGAGAAGCTGGACACACTTCTTCAGCTGATTGAAGCACGACATTACCAGCACTCGCGGCAGTGACAGCTTTGCCCGGGCGCACCACCGGCAGGGGATTTAAGGCGGCTTTGGCTTTGCCGGCACCGCCGTTGTTAGCCATCACGGCGCGTACGCTGATGGAACGGCCGTTGGCATCAATCAGAGGATCAATGGCTTCGATGCGCGCCTGAAAATTGTGGCCGGGGATGGCGTCAACTTGCACATCAACCGTCTGGCGCAATGCCACTTTGTCCTGGTAGCGCTCGGGCAGACGGAAATCCACATACAGCGCGCTCAGGTCCTCCAGATTCACCAGATCTGCGCCCTCTTTGACGTAGTCGCCGATATTGACGGTGCGAATGCCCAGCGTGCCCGCATACGGTGCCAGGATTTTCATACGCTGCCAGCGCGCGCAGCCCAGCGACAACTGCGCTTGGGCGACTTGCAAATTGGCTTGGCTTTCATCCAGCGAACGCTGGGCGATGAAGTTTTGCGCCACCAGTTCCTGATTGCGTTTGTGGTTGGCCTGGGCGATAGACACCTGCGCCAGCGCCTGCGCGATTTCTGCACGCTGCAAGCTGTCGTCGAGTTGCACCAGCATTTGCCCGGCGCGTACCTGCATGCCGTCGCTGAAGCCCAGCACCACCACCCGGCCGGCAATCTCAGGTCTGATCATGGTGTTTTGGCGCGACTTCAGCGTGCCCACCGCCTGGGCATCGTCGCGCAAATCAGCGCTTTGCACCAGCGCCACTTCCACACCCATGGCCATGGGCGGTCCGGCGGGCGCGCCGCCCGGTGCACCCGGTTTTGTAGCCCCGGCAGGTGCAGAATTTGACGCGCCTGCGGGTGCAGCGGAAGGGGCTGCACCTGTACCGGCGGAGGCAGACTGTTTGTTTTGGTACCACCAGCCAGCTGCGGCCACAACAGCCAGTGCAATAAGGGTAAGAAATGTGTTGCGTTGTTTCGAGAACATGGTCGGGGTGCGCCGGAAGTCAGATCAGGCCATTATCAACCTGCTTGAAATAACCTCACGCCCTCGTTAGCCAGCGCGTCTGCACGGTCATTGCCCGGGTTGCCCGAGTGGCCTTTCACCCAGTGCCAGGTGATGCTGTGCTCGCTGTTGGCCAGGGCGTCGTCCAGCACGCGCCACAAGTCCTCGTTTTTGACCGCCTGCTTGGAGGCGGTGCGCCAGCCGCGTGCTTTCCAGCCGCTCATCCACTCGGTGATGCCCTTGCGCACATACTCGCTGTCCATGTAAAAGTCCACTTGGCAAGGGCGTTTCAATGCGCGCAAAGCCTCTATCACAGCCTGCAATTCCATGCGATTGTTGGTGGTCAGGGCTTCGCCGCCGAACAGGTCTTTTTCGCTGTCTCCATAACTCAGGTACACACCCCAGCCGCCCGGCCCCGGATTGCCTTTGCAAGCCCCGTCGGAGTAAATCGTCACCCTGTTCATGCCACATCCTTGCGCTTGGTATGACTGTCAAGTTTGGATGTGGATCGCCCGGAGTTAACCGATGGCACCGCCGCCACGGCACGGGATTTGGCGCGTTTCCAGACCGGCCCGAGTAAGCGCATGCCGCGCACCCTTTTGACAGCCACCAGAAAATACACCGATCCCAGAATCGGCCACCAGCGATCCCCGGCCTTGTCCATCCAGGCAAAACGCGACAACCAGGCTGGCGAATCTACCGCCGGGCGGTAACAACCAAAGCGCCCGCCTGAGATTTCAAAACTGAGCAAACGCAACCAGTCGCGCAAACGCCAGTAGCCTATGAAGTCGACTTGCGGCGGCAAAAAAAAACTTTGGATACCCAGCCTGGCGTACCACTGGGCGCGACGCTGACGCTGGCCCCACAGGCTGAGCGGGTTGATACCGCTGATGATGACCCGGCCTTCGGGCACCAGCACTCTTTCGACTTCACGCAAGGTGGCATGCGGGTCGCGGCTGAGCTCCAGCGTGTGTGGCAACACAACCAGATCCAAACTTTGATCAGGAAAAGGCAAGGCTTCGCAATCCATCAACAGAGAGGGTTTATTCACTGCCTGTAAGCTTTCGCTGTCGCATTCAGCCATCCAGCAATGGCTGATGCGGCTGTTTCTCAAGCTGTTAATGGGCGATAAACCCAGTTGCAAACCGTGGTAACCAAAGATATCCGACACTGCGTGATCAAACTGCGCCGTCTCCCAATCGCGCAGGTAAATACCGGCCGGGGTTTGCAGCCACTGAGAGAGGCTGTCAGGGCTTCCTATAATTTGAGAATTCATAGATGGTTGTCGAATGCCTGAATGCAAGCGTTTGTACCTTTACGGCTGCCATTCTATTCATCCCATTGCTGTCTGCACGTCGATTCACTGACTGCATTAACCCCAGAGCCAACGCCAGACATGAGATTGCGACCGATCAGTTTTTGCCTTTCAACCCTGCTTTTGTGCGCGAGTCTGTTGTCACAGGCAATAGCCCAGACAAATACCCAGGCACCTGTCAACGCTGCACCTGCACCGGCGGTTCTTGAAGAATTACCCGATCTTGATGTACTTGATCAACCGCCAGACATCAGCATAGATTTGTGGGAACGCATACGCCGCGGCTTTGGCATGCAGGATTTGCAAATCGAACTGGTGCAAGACCGCGAGCGTTGGTATGCACAACGGCCTGACTACATACAGCGCATGACGGCGCGTTCCAGCAAATACCTATATCACATTGTTGAAGAACTCGAACGCAGAAACATGCCGACAGAGTTGGCGCTGTTGCCGTTCATTGAAAGCGCTTTCAACCCGCAAGCCGTGTCGTCGGCGCGCGCCAGCGGCATGTGGCAATTCATGCCGCGCACCGGCAAAGACTTTGATTTGAAACAAAACGCGTTTCGCGATGACCGTCGGGATGTGCTGGCCTCTACCCGCGCAGCGCTTGACTATCTGCAAAAACTCTACGCGATGTTTGGCGACTGGCATCTTGCATTAGCCGCCTATAACTGGGGCGAAGGCAATGTCAGCAAATCCATATTGCGCAACCAGCGCATGGGCGCGCCTGTGGCCTATACCGATTTGCGCATGCCGGCCGAAACCCGCTTGTATGTGCCCAAATTGCAGGCCATGAAAAACGTGGTGACCGACCCGCAGGCCTTGGGTGTGAATCTGCCCAGCATCCCTAATCACCCCTACTTTCAGCCGGTGCGATTGCCGCGCGACATGGACGTGGCCTTGATCGCCAGACTGGCTGAAGTGCCGGTCGAGGATTTCAAAGCCTTGAACCCGTCAGCACACCGTCCGATGTTGCTGGCAGCAGGCACGCCGCGCATATTGCTGCCCTGGGACAACGCAGAAATATTCCAGCGCAACATCGATAATTATGAAGGACGCTTAGCCAGTTGGACCGCCTGGGTAGCGCCCAAGACCATGAAAGTGTCCGAGGCGGCGCAGCGCGTAGGCATGTCTGAAGATGAATTGCGCAGCATCAACAAAATTCCGCCGCGCATGATGATCAAGGCCGGGTCTGCGCTGCTGGTGCCGCGTTTGGCCAAACATCAGTCGGACGTGTCTAGCAAGTTGGCGGATAACGGTCAGTTGAATCTGACCCCCGAAAAGGTGTTGCGCAAACAATTCATCAAAGCGCGTAAGAAAGACACTCTGGAATCGATTGCCAAACGCTACAAAGTCAGTGTTGAACAACTGGCGCAATGGAATGGTTTGAGCAAAACCAGTTCGCTGAAAAACGGTCAAAAGCTGGTGATCATGGTGTCGGGCAAAGCACGCAAAACTGTGGCGGCAGGCAGCAGCAAACACAAGCGCAAAAAGCCAATCGCTGAGACACGAAAGCGCTAAACCTTGAAGCGTTTTTTGGCTTGCAGCACAAATTCGTTGGTGTAGAAACCGCCGGTTTTTTTGCGATCTGCGGCCGAAGCGGGGTCTAAGGTATTGCAAACGCGCAATGCCAGAGCAAAAGCCTCGGTGCTCAGCATGCCGTCAATGGCATAACTCTCGCGCATATTGTCAACTGCATTCAAGTAAATGGCGCGGTCGGTTAAGTAAGTGCTTTCTAGCATGTTGCCCAGCAAGTCAGAGGGGCCAGCGGTTCTCAACCATTTAACGGCACGCAGAACGGCATTGACCAGTGACTGACAAAGTTCCGGATTTTTCGTGGCCAGCAAAGCCGGCACCAGCAAAGCGTTACCGGGCAGTAAGCCCCTGAAAGCACGCTGTGTTTCCTTGAGCGAGCGGAAATTGCGCAAACTTTCAATCTCACCTTTTTTTTCCAGCATGGTGATTAACGGATCGCTAGCACATATGAATTCGATGCCGCCGCCGCGCAGCATGGTGATGGCTGTCAGCGGATTGCCGAGCACCACATAGTTGATGTTTTTGGGGTTGCCCCCGGCCAGCAGTACAGCGTAATCCACACACAATTGCGCCAGCGACCCGGCTTCCATGATGCCGATTTTTTTACCTTCCAGTTCTTTGAGAGATTTCATGCCGGTCAGCATTTTTCTGGGAGCGGCCAAAGCCAGTTGCGGGGTGCGGCCTGTTTGCACCACAGACAACAAAGGATCTGAAGGGCGTGCGGCTTGCAAGCTTTGCACGAGCGGTGCAGACCAGACCTGCAAAACTGACGTGGAATTCGAATGCTGCGCTGAAGGCGCAAAGCTTTGCTCAATCACATCGACCTGCAAGCCCTCGGCCTTGAAATACCCTAGGTGCTGGGCCAGCAGCACCGGCAAATGCTGCATGCTGGAAACATCGTCAAGCAAGAGATGAACTCTTATCTTTTCAGCTTGTTCAGCCAGTAAAGTTTGCGGACTCAAGACCATGGCGGCAGAGGTCGCCAGCAAGCATTGCGTCCACACTCGTCTGCTGACGAGTCGTTGATCGCAGATCTTGTGGTTATTGAAAAACATGTGAATAGCTTAAGCCGCTCACCGCCATCACGCATCGGTAGCTTCCCCCTCGGTGAAACCCCGAGATGTTTACTTAAGTGCTGCGGCGGTCCACCAAAGCATGCGCAATCGTGCCCAGATCGACGAATTCGAGCTCGCTGCCCACAGGCACGCCGCGCGCCAGGCGCGTCACCACCAGACCTTTGCGCTTGAAAATCTCGCTCAAAGCATGCGCCGTGGCTTCGCCTTGTGCGGTGAAATTGGTGGCCAGAATGATTTCCTGCACCACGCCGTCAGTGGCGCGCACTATCAGTTTTTGCATGCCTATGTCGCCGGGCCCCACGCCTTCGATAGGGTTGAGTTTGCCCATCAACACAAAATACAAACCCGAGTAAGCCAGTGTTCTTTCAACCGCCGACTGGTCTGACGGCGTTTCAACCACGCACAAGCGGGTGGCATCACGGCCTGAGTCCTGACAGGTGCCGCAAATGTCAAACTCGGTCAACGTATGGCACAGCTGGCAGTGCTTGACAGCAGCCACCGCAGCGTTCAAAGCTTGTGCCAACAACTTGGCGCCTTCACGGTCGTGTTGAAGCAAATGAAATGCCATGCGGGACGCAGACCGCTGGCCCACGCCAGGTAAGCGCTTTAAGGTCTGAACCAGGCCGTCGAGGGCGCTGTGATCGCGCATCAGAAAGGCAGTTTCATACCGCCGGGCAGACCTGGCATGCCGCCGGTCAATTTGCCCATCTTGGCTTCGCTGGCCTCTTCAGCTTTGCGTGCTGCATCGTTAAAGGCTGCCGCGATCAGGTCTTCGAGCATGTCTTTGTCGTCGCTCAGCAGCGATGGATTAATGGTGACCCGCTTGACCTGGTGCTTGCAGGTCATAAGTACGCTGACCATGCCCGAACCGGACTCGCCGGTGACTTCGATGAAAGCCAGTTCGTCCTGGGCTTTTTTCAAGTTTTCCTGCATCGCCTGGGCTTGTTTCATGAGACCGGCGAGTTGACCTTTGTTAAACATATGTTTCTTTCATGGGGCTAATGGTTTGATGGAACCGGGGACGATTTTCGCGTCAAATGTTTGCATGAGTTGTTGCACCAGCGGATGGCTTAACACCTCCTGCTCGGATTGCTGTAAACGCTGCTGCTGCTGTAGCGCCGTGCGCAATGCCGGGGTATCGCTGACGGCGCCGATTTGAACATTCAAAGTCACCTCATGGCCGACTGACAGCAAGGCTGCTTGTAAACGTTCAAGATTCGCCGCAGAGGTCAGCGATTCACGCTCGACTTGCAAAGTCCAGGCAGTGTCTTGCCGAGTCACCAATTGCGATTGCATGGCCAGCTCACGCGTCATGGCATGGATTTTCTGGGCTTGCAGTAGTTGCTCCACCAGGCTGTGCCACAGCTCAGCTTGTGCATGGGCCGCTGGCGCTTGCTCAGTGCTGTGCATGGGATTGGCAGGACTGACTTCAGTGTGCGGTTTGTCAATCTCAGGGGCCGCAAGCGGCGCTGGCGACACAGGCTCAGCAGCTTTCGCATGAACAAGCGGGGTGGCGGGTGGAACGGCCGCTGCAAGCGGCTTGGGCGGCACCCGGGCCGCGGTTGTTTCGGGCAGAACAGACAAAGAAGCAGCGACAAGCGGCGCTTCAGCTGTTTTCAGTGTTTTTTTTTCAGCCGGGGACTGCGGTTTGAACGCCAGCAAGCGCAGCAACACCATGGTCAGCGCGGCGAATTCGTCCGGCGCCAAGCCAAGTTCGGCACGTCCGTGCAAACACAGGCTGTAAAGCAACTGGGTTTCATCAGCAGGCATCAGGCCGGACAAAGAAGCAATGCGCAGCGCATCCGGATCGGGGTCGGAGGCTGCTTGCGCGGTGGAGCCGACCACCTGGTTGACCGCCATGCGCTGCAACACCATGCACATTTCCTCCAGCATGGAACTGGCAGACAAACCCAATACCCGCAATTGCTCGCAGGTTTGCACCACGGTCAGTCCGTCGCCTTCAGCCAGCGCCTGTATCAGCGTGAACACATGGCTGGTGTCTACGCTGCCCAGCATGTCGCGCACCGGGCCCTCGAGCAACTGGCCGTTGCCGAATGCAATCGCCTGATCGGTGAGCGACAAGGCGTCACGCATGGAGCCGCGCGCCGCACGCGCAATCAAGCGCAAGGCCAGGGTGTCAGCCGTGATGTTTTCGGCCGGTAGCACCTGTTCCAGGTGTTCGACGATGGTTTCAGCGGCCATGGGACGCAAATTGAATTGCAGACAGCGCGACAGCACGGTCACCGGTACTTTGTGCGGGTCGGTGGTGGCCAGCACGAATTTCAGGTAATCGGGCGGCTCCTCCAGCGTCTTAAGCATGGCGTTGAAGGCGTGACCGGTGAGCATGTGCACCTCGTCGATCATGAACACCTTGAAACGTCCTTGCACCGGCTTGTAGACCGCTTGCTCCAACAATTGCTGGATTTCATCCACGCTGCGGTTGGAGGCCGCGTCAAGCTCGGTGTAATCGACAAAATGACCGGCGTCGATGTCGGTGCAAGCTGCACAGACGCCGCAAGGTTGGTCGGTGATGCCGATCTCGCAGTTGAGCGATTTAGCCAGAATGCGCGACACCGTGGTCTTGCCGACACCGCGGGTGCCGGTGAACAAATAGGCGTGATGCAGTCGTTGCGAACGCAAGGCATTGGTCAGCGCCTGCACAACATGCGACTGACCGACCAGTTGTTCGAATGTTTTGGGACGGTATTTGCGGGCGAGCACCAGATAAGACATGAGGATGATTCTACGGGGCGTACAATTTCGCCTGACGGGCCTTCCCGCATGGTGAAGCGGCCAACCGGGTCAGGTGGGGAACCAAGCAGCCCTAACTGTGGAGCCAGTGCCGGGGTCAAGGCTCGTCAACTT
>JGI25912J50252_10000638_pt1 | contig 11283 bp, 19 predicted proteins | sample LauGreSBDMM110DD_2_FD_50252 | JGI IMG/M metagenome (IMG submission 50252)
GGCGGCGTGGTAAAGAAGCCTGACTCCGATCTTAAAAACACAGTTGGGCCACTAGGGCGTTCGCCATTGGGAGGCAACGTAGACACCGGTGGGCCACTAGGGCGTGCGCCGTATAACACCGGCGACGAAGACACCGGTGGGCCATTAGGGCGTAGTTATTTGAAGATGCCAAACAACAGACCAGATGATAAACCTAAGATGTCTACAATGCCAAACAACAGCCCAGATGATGATAAACCTAAAATGTATAAATTAAAGAAATAAATGGCCGGACTGACATTTCTTCGCGTAGTCAACAACACCGAACTTGCTCGGCAAGAACGGGAAACCACTGACCGCGCCCTACAAGAGCGTCAGAACCAGTCCGTTATTCTTGGCTTAGCATCGTATTTGCGTGAGTGCTGGGATGTTGCCCAGATGGCAAAGCGCCCTCTTGAGCAGAAGATGCTGCAAGCGCTGCGTCAGCGCAACGGTGAGTACGACGCAAGCAAGCTGCAACAGATTCGCACACAGGGCGGCTCTGAGATTTTTATGATGATCACAGAGGTCAAGTGCCGTGCGGCTGAGTCATGGCTGCGGGACATCTTGCTGGATAACGGCACACCACCGTGGGACTTAAACCCGACGCCCATCCCTGATCTCAGCCCTACGCAGTCCAAGGAAGTGCAGNCCATTTTTGCGGAGCGTGTTCTCAAGATGGTTGAGGAATACGGNAAAGCACCCAACGCCAGTGAGATACGCGAGATCAAAGAGATGGTGTCGCAGGATTACCGCTTTGATATTTTGCAGCAGGCACAGATTCGTGCCGACAAGATGAAGCTCAAGATTCANGATCAGTTTGCACAAGGCGGCTGGGGTGATGCGTTTAACGACTTCATCACTGATTTGGTTACTTACCCCTGCGCCTTTATCAAGGGGCCAGTGGTGCGCCGCCAGCGCGTGCTGGGCTGGAAGGTAGACGCCACAGGTCGCACTGTTGTTGAGCCTACCGAGCGCCTTGGCCCTGAGTGCGAGCGGGTTGATCCGTTCTACATTTATCCTGAGCCGGGGATCAGCAACATCAACGAGGGCTATTTGTTTGAGTACCACCCTCTGAGTCGGATGCAGTTGTCTGATTTGATTGGTGTTCCGGGCTACGATGACGACGCCATACGCAAAGTGCTGGAGATCGGCAATGGTATGTCGTGGATCAACTTGGATGTGGAGTTGCAAAAGAACGAGGAGGAGCGCAAGTTCTACTCGTACATGAAGCCTACGACTGAGTTTGATGCACTGGAGTTTTGGGGCAAAGTCAGCGGCAAGATGCTTATCGAGTGGGGTCTGACTGAAGAAGACGTACCCGATAGCGCACGAGAGTACGACGCCAACGTCTGGATGGTGGGCAATATTGTCATCAAGGCCGTATTGAACTATGACCCCCTCGGCGAGAAGCCGTACTGCAAGACTTCGTTTATCAAGTGCCCCGGTGCATTCTGGGGTAAGGGCATACCTGAGATCATCGAAGACCTGCAAGGTGTGTGCAATGCTGCCGCACGTGCACTCGTCAACAACATGGGTATCAGCAGCGGCCCACAGGTTGAGGTCAACGTGGAGCGTTTGCCGCCAAACGAAGACATCACCCAACTTGCACCTTGGAAAATTTGGCAGACTATCAACGATCCTGTAGGATCAAGCGCTCCCGCTATTCGGTTTACGCAGCCTGATTCTCGTGCCAGCGAGCTTGTGTCCGTGTACGACAGGTTTAGCCGTCTGGCTGATGACCACTCGGGCATTCCTGCCTACGTGTATGGCGACCTTAACGTGCAAGGTGCTGGGCGTACGTCGTCTGGCCTGTCCATGTTGATGGGCGCTGCCGGTAAAGGTATCCGACAAGTCGTGATGCACATTGACACTGATGTGGTCAAGCCCATTGTTATGCGCCAGTTTGTGTATAACATGCGCTATGACGAAGATGAATCAATTAAAGGTGATGTTCAAGTTATTGCCAAGGGCGCAATTAACCTTGCGGTCAAGGAAACTGTTAACATCCGCCGTATCGAGTTCCTTAACGCAACCGCCAACCCCGTTGATCTTGAGATTCTCGGTAAAGATGGTAGGGCAGCGATTCTTCGTGAGATCGCTAAAGGGTTGCAGATGCCTGTGGACGAAGTTATTCCATCTCGGGAGAAGTCGGGTTATCAAACTCAGATTCAAGCTAGGGCAACGGCGGCTGCTGCACAACAGCAAGCGCAAGCTCCAGCATCTGGTGGAGAGAACCCNGATGGATCACCCAAAGGTGGAATGGAAGCNAACACAGTGCAGAATCGTGTGAGCGGGAAGGCAGCATGATNAAGCCTGAACCGCAAGTGATCAAGGCNTTAGCCTTGTTTGTNCGACAACACCCNGATTTTCTGGAGTGGCTTGAAGGATGGCGCTTGCGCGAGCTAGATCAGTTACCGAACGCAATCAACAACACCGCAGTGTTTCAGGGGCGCTGCCAAGTGTTAAGTGAGTTGACAAAACTCACTAAAGAAGCCCCTGCGTTGGCGGCAAAGTTATGATGAAACTCGCCGTCTTTAATCACGCACACCAATAGGAGCGTTCAACATGGCAATACCAGAGCAAATTCGTAAGCAGACCGAGGCAGTTCAGCAGTTGTATCAACAACTCAACCCGGACGACAACACAGGCGAATCAACATCCGCCGATGGCACCGTCACGCCCGTTGAGAATAGAGATAACACGCCACTTGCCGACACTAACTCTGCATCGAACAATGCTGCTCCGTCATCCGCAAATGAGCATAAGTCGGATGATGACAACCTGCCGGAAGAAACCATTGTCCAGAAGTACAAAACACTTCAGGGTATGTACAACGCCGAAGTCCCCCGTCTGCACCAACAGAATCGGGAGATGTCAAGTCGTGTACAGCAGATGGAACAGTTGCTTGCATCACTATCCGCACAGCAAACGAGTGCTCAGTCGCAACAGATTGTCGAGAAGATTGTTACCGACAAAGATGTTGAGGAGTATGGCGAATCGCTTGATGTGATGCGTAAGGTGTCCCGTGAGGAGTTAATCCCTATGGAACAACGCTTTACTCAGATGGAACAGATGTTTAGGCAGATGCAAACTAACGTAGTGCCGCAGGTGCAAGCCGTAGCACAACGTCAGCAAGTATCCGCAGAGCAAGGGTTCTGGGCTGAACTGACTAGTGTTGTCCCCAACTTTCGCCAGATCAATGACAACGACGCATTTCAGTCGTGGTTATTGTCGGCTGATCCGTTGACGGGCATTACTCGCCAGACATATCTCGACGATGCGCAGCGTTCGCTTGATGCAAAACGTGTTGCTAATTTCTTCCGTGCTTGGCTAGAGTCNACTGGACAAGCCGCAGTTGCTCAATCCACTGGTCGCGCNCAAAACTCTGAATTGGAAAAACAGGTTACCCCCGGTCGTTCAAGAAANACTGGAACACCTGCNACTACTAATCAAGGTAAAATGTATTCACCNCAAGACATCCAAAAGTTTTTTAACGATGTCCGAACTGGTAAGTACAAAGGCCGAGAGCCAGAGCGTGACCGAATCGAACGCGATATTTTTGCTGCACAGCGAGAAAATCGTATCCAAGTTAATGCCTGATTAGAGGAGTTTCACCATGTCTTATCCCGTTTCCCCCGGTCGTCCCAATTACAGCGGTAACTTTATCCCTGAGATTTGGTCTGGCAAATTGATTGAAAATTTCTACGACGCCACCGTGCTCGCAGCGATCTCTAACACCGATTACGAAGGCGAGATTCGCCAGTACGGTGACACTGTAAATATCCGCACTACACCGGAAATCACCATCCGCGACTACGTAAAAGGTCAAACCTTGGTCGTAGAAAATCCTGACAAACCAAAAATTCAATTAATCATTGACAAAGGCGAGTACTTCTCCTGCGTTGAAGATGATGTGGACAAGGTTCAGTCGGACATCAACTTGATGGATACTTGGTCAAAGGACGCTTCTGAGCGTATGAAGATCAAGATTGACACACGTGTGTTGACCGACATCCTGCCCGGTATCGTAGCTGCCAACAAGGGCGCAGCCGCTGGTGAGCAGTCTGCCTCATTTAACCTCGGTACAAGCGCTGCTCCGCTAACCGTGACCAAAGATGGCGCTTCTAGCACCACCTCTGTTGTTGACCTAATAGTTGACCTCGGCACTGTATTGGACGAAGCTAACTCACCTGAAGCTGATCGCTTTGTAATTATTCCTGCCAAGATGGCTGGTTTGATTAAGAAGTCTGAACTGAAGGACGCTTCGTTGACTGGCGACAGCATGTCTATCGTCCGTAATGGTCGTCTGGGTATGGTTGATCGTTTTACTATCTACGTGAGCCACAACTTGAGTGTGTCTTCAGGTAAGTACAACATCATTGCCGGTCACAAGATGGGCTTCACGTTTGCATCACAGATGACAAATATGGAAACCATCCGCTCCGAATCAACCTTTGGCAACATTATCCGTGGCTTACAAGTCTATGGGTATAAAGTTACCAAGGGCGAAGCTTTGGCAACGGCTGTTATCAGCTTCTAAGTCTCCCCAACATACTGAAAGGAAATTAAAATGGCTGCATATACTGACACACTCGGGTTCAATAAGGGTACCGCTGCGTACCCCGCGAACGTCACCGACATCTCTAAGTTTGAAGTGACTTTAAACTTTGCCACAATCATTGCTGCTCGCTCTGCTGCTAGTGCTACTGCACTGGCTGCTGCTGACACACTGCAAGTGATTTCTCTACCTGCTGGTTCCATCGTTTTGTCGGCTGGCGTGAATGTAACGACTGCGGAAACTACTAACACGACTGCTACCTTTGACCTTGGTTTTACAGGCGGTTCACCGTACGCTGCAAATGCGTACGCTAACGACGTTGCTTCCAACGCTACCGGCCTGAAAGCGGCTGATCTCGCAAACCCATCCGTCATAGTTACTGCTGACACGATTGATCTTCTGCTCAATACCGCTGCTCCAGTTGACTGCGTGGTGAATGTTTTTGCTATTGTTGCCAACGCTAACTAAACCCAGTGGGGGCTTCGGCCCCTGCTCTTAAAAGGAGAAAATCATGGGTGTTTATAGTGGTATTGCACAAGACAATGTGACCATCAACAGTGGTAAAGCAGTATTGCAAACGATGACTGTAACTACCGGTGTTCGCATGGTTGTTACGGCGGCTGCTGCTGCGGGTACAACCCAAGCTAATGCAACTGCACTAGCTGAAGGTTTGAATGTTGTTTCCGCTGCGGACGGCACAAAGGGCGTTAGATTGCCTACAGCCGTTGCTGGTGCGACTGTAATTGTTAAAAATACTGCTGCTGGCGCGTTGCTTATTTATCCTGCTACTGGAGCAGCAATTAATGCAATCTCAGCCAACGGTTCGTATAGCATTACAAACCTTACCAGCACAATGCTGGTTGCGTCGTCTGCAACTCAATGGTATTCTGTACCTTTAGTTGCTTCGTGATGTAGATTACAGGGGGCTTCGGCCCCTTGTTTTTAGGAGTTAAGAATGCCAGTTAACCTTACGGGTTCAACAATTGCTAATACCTACGATCAACTGATTCATGTTGATGACGGCCCGACGGCTACTGAAAAAACAATTTATAGCGGCACGGGAGTAGCAACGGCGCTAAAAATTAGCACTCTGTCTGCCTCGGTAGACAATATTCGTTTAGATGGCAACACCATCTCTACACTTGATACCAACGGAAATCTCGTGTTAGCCCCTAACGGCACAGGTTCAGTCAGTGCGGCCAAGGTTGATATTACTGGCGGCACAATCGCAGGTATTACGTCAATTGAATCTACGACACTGGCAACAAGTGCCGCAGCAGCAGGTTGCAATCTTACCGGCAGCACGCTGGCCGCAGACGGTACAGACACCAACATTAATCTCAACATCACGCCCAAGGGTACAGGACAGACGCTTAGCTCTGGCAAGATGGGTTACCCCACTGGCACAGGTGGTGCTGTAACGCAATTAACAAGCCGCACCACTGGTGTTACGCTTAACAAGATTACAGGCGAGATTGTTCTATTTGCCGTTGGCCTTGCTGGGAATGACGCGGATCAATTTGTTCTGACCAATAGCACTATTGAAGCAAACGATGTAATTACGCTGTGCATTAAAAACGGCGGCTCGTTAGCAGCAAGCACACGCAGATACTACGTTACACAAGTAAATACAGTTTCTGCGGGAGCATGTACTATTTCAGTAGGTAATATTAGCACTGGGGTCATACCCAGTGAAAGTCCAACTCTTCAGTTTGTTGTACTGAAAGGAGCGGTGGCGTAATGGCTAAGACACCAGCATGGACACGCAAGGAAGGCAAAGACCCCAAGGGGGGTCTAAATGCCGCAGGGCGTGCGTCCTACAACAAGGCCAATCCGGGTAAACCCGGATTAAAGCCGCCAGCACCGAATCCTAAAACAAAAGCAGATGCAGGCCGCAAAGCCAGTTTCTGCGCCCGTATGGGGGGAATGCCCGGCCCGATGAAGGACGAGAAGGGTAAGCCTACTCGTAAAGCTCTTTCACTCAAAGCATGGAATTGTTAACATGGCTGCCAAACCTAAATCCAAATCTACAGTTAATGCGGCTGGCAACTACACCAAGCCTGAGATGCGCAAGCGCATATTCAACAGCGTCAAAGCTGCTGCTGTGCAAGGTACGGGAGCAGGCCAGTGGTCGGCCCGCAAAGCACAACTTGTTGCTAAACGATATAAAGATGCAGGTGGAGGTTACAAATGAGCAAAACAAAACCCCACTATTTACCTGACGGTAAGTTGTACAAAGGTGAGACACACAAAGCTGGCAGCAAGCTGATGAGTGGTACAAAACATTCATCATCTAGCAAGCCCTTGAGCCATATGCAACCCAAGCCAAAGGCCAAGAAGTGAAAGCCCCGCAACAGTCCCTAAAAAACTGGGGCGATCAAAAATGGAGAACCAAAAGTGGTAAAAAATCTTCTGACACTGGTGAGAGATACCTCCCTGAAGCTGCAATTAAAAGTCTTAGCTCTGCTGAGTATGCTGCAACGACCAAAGCCAAGCGGGCAGGAAAAGCCGCCGGAAAACAATTCGTAGCCCAACCCAAAACGGTTGCCGCAAAAACCGCAAAGTATCGTTAACTTAATTAAAGGAATTTGATATGCCCGCAGCCGCACTTGCCTTCAGCCCTCTGGGCCTTACGGTAACATTTACCGCAGCTACCTCTATCCCAACATCTGCTCAAGCTGCATCTTCCGCCCCCCTTACTCGCCCAGCGTATCAGTACAGGATACATAATGTGGGCACAGAGGTTGTGTTGCTAGGCGTAGGAGTAGACAATGCAACGGCTGTAGCTAAGGCAGCGACAATTGGCGCAGGCGCAGTTCCACTTGCTCCGGCTTCTGTTACTGTCCTTGGATTTCCAGCAGGATCATTTTTTACTGGCAAGACCGCTTCTGGTACTTCGGTAGTGTACGTAACTCCCGGAGAAGGCATGTAATATGACAACGGCAAATGAGGTTGAGAACAAACTAATAACGCACGAAGCAATTTGTGCAGAGCGGTACAACACGTTTATATCTCGTGTTGACCGTTTAGAGAAACTGCTTATCAAAGCAGCAGGCACTCTCATCATGGGGATGGCGGGTGTCATTATTGCAATCGTAACCAAAGGAGTTTGATATGCCCATTAAAGCAAAAGAAAAATCTTTAGACGAAATGAAAAAAGATGCTATTAAGAATAGCGTTGATGTACGCGGCTATGCCAAAGGTGGCATGGTAAAAAAACCCAGCATGAAAAAAAGCGGCGTAGTTAAGAAGGCTAAAAAATGAGCAAGATGTTTATTCGGGTTAAAGCAGACGGCTTTATCTATGACTTCAACCCCATTCTGGCAAAAAATCCTGAGTGTGAAGTCGTGTCTGAAGAAGTTGCATACCCAGAACGATTCATTCCACCTGCTGTTGTACAACAAATTGCAGAGGGGGATAAGCCTACCGGACGTAAAAAAAGAGGTACGCTTGATCTAACGACTGCGGAAATTCCTGAAGCTCCGCCGTATACTCCACCTGAGTTAGCTGAAGAAGCTGCTAGAGGAATGCCAAAATGACACCAAGCGAAGTCATCACCGAAGTTAGAAATTTAATCCAAGACAACACAGCGACATTTCGCTATAGCGATGTTGTGTTACTTGGTTTTGTAAATCAAACTTTAAAAAAGATGGTGGTTCTTCGCCCGGATTTGTTTTCTTTTATTACAGATTTTACAACTGTGGCAGATACAACACTACAAAGTTGTCCAACAGATTCTGTACGACTAATGCAAATTTTTCAAGTAACGGACGGAGATGCTGTAACTGAAGTGTCAAAAGAAACTTTGGACAGGATGTATCCTAATTGGGTTAGCGAATCGTCGGGCACGCCCATAAATTTTATGCGGCATGTGCGTAACCCCAATAAATTTTTTGTCTACCCTCGCCCTATTTCGGGTATTGAACTTGTTGGAGAGTACGCACAGTCGCCCATAACTTATGGACTTAACGATACTATTTTATTACTACCCGACGCATATCTTACTTCCGTAGTTGAAGGTACTGTGTTTTTAGCGGAGTCTGTTGATAACGAGCACGTAAATTCTGGGCGTGCTAAATTGTTCTTGGATGTGTTTGTACAAGGTTTAGGCGCTGGACTTCAAACCCGTATAATTACAGACGTTGAAGAAGGCGGGCTTGACCCGAGACAGGTAATCTAATGGCTACACGTAGTTTTTCTTCGCTTACTACGCGGCTACTACCAAGTGTGCCGGGATGCCCCAATCAAACAGTAGTCCAATATATCCGAGATGCTGCAATTAAAGCTTGTGAAAAAACTTTGGTATATCGGTATCAGCAGCCTGTGTTTGATCTGACACCCGGCACATATGTATACACGTATCGTAAACCTGCTGATACACAAGTTCATGCGGTGTTTAGTACTTTAATGAACGACGGGCCGCTAGAAGTTTTACCGCTTGATAAAGCGTTAGCGCTGTATCCTGCATGGGCGGATAAGTACACAACAAGCGCAAACATTGCAGAGTTTGGTTCGGAACCCCGCTCTATTACACAAATTTCTCCAAACGAATTTGCTATATTGCCACTACCAGATGCAGAGCGCACGTATTCTGTGCGGATGTTTTACGCGCTAAAACCTACACGCTCTGCTACAGATATGGATGAGGTAGTGTTTGATGATCTTGAAGATGTTATTATGCATGGTGCACTACAGCAATTATTAGTGCTACCTAACACAAACTGGTCTGATAGGGAGTTGGCTGCCTATCATGCTAAACAGTTTCTTGCGCAAAGCGCAGAGCGCAGAGCAAGGGCAAATCTTAGCAATTCTCGCGGTATGATGCGGGTACAGATGCAACCCTTTGGAGCCTGATATGTCTACAATTAAACTTGTACGCAACGATACTGGCCCACAACTTCGGTTTACACTTACTGATAGCCTTACTGGGGCTGCTGTTGATTTAACTGGGGCAACTGTCACACTACATCTTCGTGCGGTAGACACTACTACAGTTTTATTAAGTCGTAACGCTACTATCCCTGCTCCAGCTACGAATGGAATTGCAGTTCTTGCGTGGCAAACTACAGACTTAGATATTGCCGCCGGGGAGTATGAAGGCGAAGTTGAGATCGTATTGGCGTCTACCTTACGGGAGACTATTTTTGATCTGTTGCAGTTTACAGTCCGAGAAGATTTCACATGAAATTAAAGACCGTAACCAGTTCTATCCGTTTATCTCTGAGGACTTTATCTCAGCGTATGGCTACGACTACGTTAAATATAAAATTACAAACAGTAGCACTTTCAAAACGTCTTGTTGTTGCAATCGGGGATTTTTTAATAATTAAGTTATTAACTGACACTGTTACTACTGCGGAAAATTTAAATCGCGCAACAACAAAATCTTTAGCCGATCCTGCGTTAACATCAGAAATTATAAGTGTTGCTCCCAACAAAATTTTAACCGAAAGCATAGCCTTAGATGATGGGGGTCAACTTTATTTTAGTCAAAATTATCTTGTTGACAACGGAGATTATGTAAGTGCTCTGGGAAAAATCTACACATTATTTAAAGCTATTTCGGAACCAATTACGACTAGTGAAAATTACATTACCGCAATGGCAAAAATATTAACCGATACCCCTTTGGTATCTAGCTCTGGGCTTTTATGCAATCAAAATTATTTTGTTGACTCAACATATTTTTCCGAAGATTACGTAGGTGAATCTCGTGCTTTCTCTTAAAGGTAACTACTATGAATAACGTTGAAAATATCTTGTTGAGTGGACAACTTAGTATTGTATTAACTGATAATACCGGGAAAATTAAAGAGTCGCGCTACATTCCTAATCTTGTGGTAAACACAGGGCTAGGCTATATCACTAGCCGAATGGTTGGAGTAGCCTCGGGTGTGATGAGCCACATGGGTATAGGGTCAGGCACATCAATCGCCTTGGCAGCAGATACCGACCTTGGAAATTTGTTAGGTAGCCGCCAAGCTTTAGATAGCACTACTGTTAGCGGAGCCGCAAACCAGAATGTTGTTTATGTGGCTACATTTGGTGCGGGCGTGGGAACTGGCGCTGTTACTGAAGCAGGTGTATTTAATGCGGTCTCCGCTGGCACAATGCTTTGCCGAACAGTTTTTGCTGTTGTTAATAAAGCAAGTGNTGACTCGATGGTTATTACTTGGACAATTACTTTATCCTAAGGGGTAGCACATGGCAGTTATTTTAACTAGAGCAGGTAAAGGGTCTCCGCTAACAAATGCGGAGATGGATGACAACCTCACTAATCTTAATGTAGGACTTACTACTACTGTTGCTATTACAGGTGGAACAATTGACGGCACAACTATTGGAGCTACAACGCCATCGACGGCTAAGTTTTCTGAAGTTGACGTTGATAACCTAGAGCTTAACGGTAACGCCATTATCTCTACTGATACCAATGGAAATATTGATTTAACACCTAACGGCACTGGTGAAGTTAATATTACTAAAGTAGATATTGATGCTGGCACAATTGACGGCACTGCTATCGGGGGTGTCACGACTGCTGCTGGTGCGTTTACCACTTTAGGTGCTTCTTCTACTGCTACGCTTAACACACTTGCCTCATCTGGTGCAACGTTGACCGGGGGAACTATTAACAACATGTCGGTTGGGAGTACTACTCCTGCTGCCGGAGCATTTACCACACTTACAGCATCTACAGCTAT
>JGI25912J50252_10000647_pt1 | contig 11168 bp, 12 predicted proteins | sample LauGreSBDMM110DD_2_FD_50252 | JGI IMG/M metagenome (IMG submission 50252)
GGACGATTCTCTGGCGCAACGCACGGCTTCATGGTGGCGCACATCGCACCTGAAGCGGCGCTCGGCGGACCGATCGGTTTGATTGAAGAGGGTGACACGATCACCATTGATGTTGCCGCGCACGAGCTGCGACTTGAGGTTGATGCGGCGACGCTCGCCACGCGCCGCGCCGCCTGGCGCGCACCAGCGCCGCACTACAACGGTGGCGTCTGGGCAAAGTACGCCGCACTCGTCAGCAGCGCCTCAGACGGCGCTATCACCACCGGAAAGCGGCTGAAGCGCGCACTCGACACCGCAGCAGAGAGGTAGGGGCGCCATGAGTCCAGCAAAGCCAGTCGACCCGCGCGACCCGCGAAAGGGGCTCCGCGGCCTGGATGTCCCCGTCATCCCAGGGAGCGAGGCGCCAGATCCTGAGCGTGCAGCGGAGCAGGAGCGCCGTGGCCTCTTCGGCGTGAAACTGATCGTCGGCGGACTCGTGGGAACCGCCATCATCTTCACGATCCTCGACATCATCACCCAGCGACTCGGAGGCTAAATTGAGCAGCTCACAGTTCGCCGCAACCGCCGCCGAGCGATTCCCGAAAGGGCTCCCCTCCGCCTCCGTTGATCCAGCACTCCTAAAGAAGATCGGCGCCGAAGCGTCGCAGGATCTGGTGCAGCTGATTCGCGCCGAGAGCGTCAACCCGCCAGGAAATGAGACACGCGCCGCCAAGGTGCTGATTGAACTCCTGAAGCGCGAGGGTTTGGAGCCAGAGTTCTTCGAGCCGATCCCCGATCGCGGCAACGTCAGCGTGCGCCTGCGCGGCAGCGCCTCCGCCGCCAACCCATCGCTTAACCCGCGCGACAAGGAGAACGGCGCACTCCTCCTCTTCGCGCACCTTGACGTTGTCCCCGCAAATCAAGACGGCTGGACGGTGAATCCGTTTGAAGGCGTCGTAAAAGACGGCTACGTCTGGGGACGCGGCGCAGTTGATATGAAGGGGGCGCTCGCCGTGCAGGTTGGCGTGATTCGACTCCTCTGCGCCCGCGCACGCGCCGCAGGTCTGAATCCAGCGAAGGATCCGATCCCCGGACTTCGACGCGACATTATCCTCACCGCCACGGCGGATGAGGAGACGGGTGGCGAAGACGGCATCGCACTCGTCCTGCGCGATCGAAAGCACTGGCTTGACGCCGCCGTTGGACTCACTGAGGCGGGGGGTATGACAATCACCGCAGCAGGACGGCGCATCTATCCGCTGCAGGTTGCTGAGAAGGGCTTCGCCCGATTCAACATCACCGTCAGCGGACGATGGGGCCACGCCTCCATGCCAGATAGCGACAACGCTCTCCTCCGCGCCGCACAGATTGTGGAGCGCGTCTCGGTTCCTGGTCCCGTGCAGCTTGTTGCGGAGAACGAGGCGTTGATTGGTGCACTTCGTGCCGCACTCCCTGAGCAGGCGATTAAGCGTCTGGAGCGCCTCCTCGCCGAGAAGACCTTCAGCGATGCGGTGCCACTTAACAGCGAAGCGCCAACTGCCGGTTGCGCCCCTGAGCTGCTCCGTGCACTCCGCGCCGTCCTGCGCGACACGTTCGCTCCAACAATCATCGCCTCAGGAATTCGCTCCAACGTGTTGCCAGGTTCGGCCACGCTCACCGTTGATAGCCGCATCCTCCCAGGCACCACGCGCGAGCAGGCGCAGGCGGCAATGATGGAGCGCATCGGTGCCGACCTCGCACCGTTCGTCAAGGCGGAGCTGACCGAGTACGGCGACGCGGTGAGCAACCCGATGGATCACGAGATTCTCGGCATTGCATCAGCTGCGATTCGTGCGCGCGACAGTGAGGCGATCCTGATGCCAGCGGTTGCTCCGTACGCCACCGACGCAAAGATCACTGTTCCAGCTGGGATCCCAACCTACGGATTCTCGCCATATCTGTTGGATCCGAAGGAGCGCTTCATGGAGCGCTTCCACGGCGTTGACGAACGCGTCTCAGAAGAGGCGCTCGCCTGGGGCGTTGAGGTCCTCTACGACGTCACCCTGGGGTACGCGGGGGAGTAGCCGGCGCGCGCGTCGCTAGCGCAGCAACCGCCGCCGCAACAAGTCCGCGCTCCGCAGCCGGTAACCGACGCACCACGCCAACGAACTGCTCCGCGCGACCGCGATCAATGGCGGTGAGCATCGCTTCGCCCGCCACAGCGAGAAGGTGCACGCGACGACGTCGATCATCGGCGCTGATCACGCGCAGCAGCTTGCGCGCAACGAGTCCGGCAACGAGCCGGCTAGTCGCCGAGTGTGATCGTCCGAGTTCTGCTGCAATCTCCGCAACGTTTCGCGCGCGACCATCGGCGAGTAGATAGAGCGCGGCGACCTGCGCCAAAGAGAGATCGGTCGGCGCGAGTTGCTGTGCGGTGGAGAGGACGAGCTCACGCCAAAGCCTGCGAATGGAGACGATGCGGCCACCGATCTCGCCGAGGCTTTGACGACGACGCGATACCTCGTCGATCCCGCTACCGAGGGGTGCTCGCCCCGCACCTGCAATGCGGTTGCGCAGCTCATCCGCAGCACGGGAGAGGTCTGGTAAACGGCGTCTCTTATTTGTATGCATACACGCATATAATACACCCCTCGCGCGCACTCCCCCTCTACGATGCCCGCATGTCCCCAATCACCACGTGGATCTTCCCTGGGCAGGGCTCGCAGGCGGTCGGCATGGGTAACGAAGCCCTTGCCGCCTCCCCTGCCGCACGCGCCGTGCTGGCCGAAGCGGAAGAGGCACTCGGCGAGAAGATCGGCGCACTCATTGCGACCGGACCAGCCGAGGCGCTCGAGCGCACCGAGCAGGCGCAGCCCGCAATCCTGATTATCTCCATTGCACTCCTTGAGGCGGCGCGCGAACGCGCCGCGGCGCGCGGCGAAACGCTTGAGACGCCGATCTTCGCCGCCGGGCACTCCGCTGGGCAGTATGCCGCCGCCGTTGCGGCGGGCGCACTCAGCATTGGCGACGCGGTGAAACTTTCGCGCAGGCGCGGCGAGCTGATGCAGACATCTGGCGGCGGACGCCCTGGCGCCATGGCGGCGATCCTCGGGCTCCCTGAGACCGAAGAGTCACGCATCGTCGCCGAAGGTGCGGCGCACGGCGTACTCGTCTTGGCGAATCGCAACTCTCCGGGGCAGATTGTCCTCTCCGGCGAAGTTGCCGCGATTGAACACGCCGTTGCCGCCGCATCCGCCGCTGGCGCAAAGCGCGCCGTACGGCTACAGGTGAGCATCGCCAGTCACTCACCACTGATGGAAGAGGCCGCGGCGGGGATGCGCGAAGCACTCAACGCGGTCACCGTCCACGACCCGAAGATCACCATGCTCGCAAATGCAACCGCAACGCCGATCCGCACCGCTGCAGAGCTGCGCCGCGAACTCTCCGATCACCTCACAACTGGCGTTGACTGGATCGCCGCGATCGGCGCAACCGCCGCCGCTGGAACCCAGCGCTACGTTGAGATTGGCTACGGCCGCGTCTTGAGCGGTCTCGTGAAGCGCATCCAATTGGCAACCGGCGCCGAGGTCCTCTCCATTGATGAACTCCCAAGCAGCGCAAAAACAGCAACGACAACAGCGGCCGTAGCGGGCTAGGAGGCGAGATGCGCGATCCAGATCACACGCGGCGCGTTGTCATCACCGGTCTCGGCATCGTCTCGCCAATCGGTAACGACATTGCCGCCGCGTGGTCGTCACTCACGGGAATGAAGAGCGGCCTTGATCGCATCACGCACTGGGATCCAACCGCATATGCGCCGTACGTTGTTGCTGGCGAAGTGCGGGACTTTGATCCCGCCGCCTGGCTGGATGCGAAGTCAGTGCGCCGCACCGGTCCGGAAATTCACTGGGGTGTTGCCGCCGCAAAGCAAGCACTCGCGCATTCAGGTCTGGAGATCACCGACGGAAATCGTGAGGAGATCGGTGTGGTCTTCGGTTCTGGTGCTGGTGGGCAGGGGCTCTTCATTGAGAACCAGATGGCCTGGAAGGAGAAGGGTCCGCGCAGCGTGGCGCCAACCTTTATCGCGCACGGCTTGGTGGACAGCACCTCGGGCATGATCGCCATTGAGACGGGTGCAGTGGGACACAACATGGCGGTCGTCTCCGCCTGCGCCACAGGCACCCACGCGCTAGGCGAGGCGGTTGAAGCGATCAAGCGCGGTGACGTGACTGCCGTCATCGCCGGCTCCACGGAGAACCCACTGATCGAGGTTGCCCATATCGGCTTCATGAATATGCGCGGCTTGGGCGCACCACGCGACGGCGAAGGTCCAAGCTCCACATCGCGACCGTTCGACCTAGATCGCGCCGGCTTCGTCTTGGGCGAAGGCGCGGGCGCCTTCATTGTGGAAGACCTTGAGCACGCGAAGGCGCGCGGTGCAACGATTTATGCAGAAGTGGTCGGCTACGGTTCGTCCGCCGATGCCCACGACATGATCCAGCCGATTGAGGGGGGTGCCGGTGCGGCGCGCTCCATCAAGTGGGCGCTGCAGCGCGGCAAGATCGACGCCTCGGAGATCGACATGATTAACCCGCACGGCACGAGCACCCCTGTTGGCGATGCGCGCGAGGCACTCGCCTTCCACAGCGCACTCGGCGCACGCGCGGCGCAGATCCCGATCTCCGCAACCAAATCGCTCACCGGCCACCTGATGGGTGCGGCGGGGGCAGTTGAAGCAATCTTCACCACCCTCTCCCTCCACCATCAGACGGTCCCAGGGACGCTCAACACACGCAACGTGGATCCCGAGTGCAACCTGACCGTGGCGCTCGAGACGCGCCAAGCACCGCTCCGCGCGGCGATCAGCAACAACATCGGGCTCGGCGGCCACAATGGCGCCGTAGTACTGCGACACTGGACCGGGAAGTAGGAGGCGAGATGACAGAGCAGAACGCACCACGGAGCGACGCACAGCGCGCCGTCATCACCGGCTACGGCGCGATCACGCCGATCGGCAATAGCGCCGCCAGCTACTGGTCAGCGCTGATCGCTGGGACCTCAGGTGCGGGCCGCATCACGCACTTCGATCCATCCGCCAACGAGGTGCAGATCGCCGCCGAGGTGAAGGACTTTGACCCAACCAAGACGATGGAGATGAAGATGGCGCGCCGCATGAGCCGCTTCGTCCAGTTTGCCGTTGCCGCCGCAACCGAAGCGATTGAAGATGCAGGACTTGCCAACATCCACGAGTGGGATGCAGAGCGCCGCGACCGCGTCGCCACCGTCATCAACACGGGCGGCGGCGGCATCGAGCAGGTCACAATGGGGAGCGACGCCTTCCGTGAGAAGGGTGGCCGCTTCGTCAGTGCCTTCGCCATCCCAGCGCTGAGCCCAAGCATGGGTGCCTGCCTGGTGAGCATGAAGTATGGCCTCACCGGCCCCGCCATCACGCAAGCGGCCGCCTGCGCCACCGGCGTCCTCGCCTTCCAGGACGCACTGCGCCTCATTCGCAGCGGCGAGGCGGACATCGTCATCGCCGGCGGCGTAGAAGCGCCGCTCCTCCCGATGGCGTTTGCCGCACTCGGCAACATGGGGGCGCTCAGCAAGCGCAATAGCGAGCCAACACTCGCCAGTCGTCCGTTCGACAAGAACCGCGACGGCTTCCTCTTCGGCGAAGGCGGCGCCGTCTTCGTGGTGGAGTCACTCGCACACGCAAAGGCGCGCAACGCCACCATCCGCGCTGAACTCCTCGGCGCTGGTGCAACCGCCGACGCGTATCACATCTCCGCACCAGAACCAACGGGCCGCGGCGCCGCAGCCTCCATGTCAAAGGCAATCAAAGACGGTGGCGCGCAGGTCACGGACATCAGCTACATCGTTGCGCACGGCACCAGCACGCCACTCAACGACCTCACAGAGACCAAAGCGATCAAGCGAGCACTCGGCGAGCACGCCTACAAGATTCCGATCAGCTCCCCAAAGAGCATGGTCGGCCACCTGCTCGGTGGCGCCGGTGCCGTTGCCGGCCTCGCCGCCATCAAGGCGATCGAGACGGGCACCATCCCGCCAACGATCAACCTCGACACGCCAGACCCCGACTGCGATCTGGACTACGTCCCAAACACCGCGCGCACCAACCAACCAGTGGACCGCGTCCTCATCAACGGCTTCGGTTTCGGCGGCCAGAACGCCTCTGCCCTCTTTGGGAAGCTGCGCGGCTAGCTCCGACCGCGCAACCGTTGAGCTATCTTTCGCAACAGCTGAGCGAATACTAAACCGAACAAGTTGATGGCCAGAAGCACGAGTGTGCGTATCCCAAGGCGTGCAGAGCCGACCGCTGCTGCAAGCTGCCTCGCTTCATCTTGAGGCGTGGTCCTTCTTGGAGAACTGAAGCCATCCATGACGCCCGGAACATAGCCTTCATCAACGGTGGTCCTAAGTGAAATCAGTCCAAGCGCGCGCAGCTGACCGTATAACGCATGCGCGAGGATGCTCGAGCGTCGCTCTTCATCGCTGCTAGCAGATTGGCTTATCTGATTAAACCTTTCTCTGTCGACGATAAGTTCATCTAAGTTGCCAAGAATTTTTACGCCAGAGCTCCGAAGCCCTTCGACGATCCGCGTTGACTCGACGACGCAGCGGTCAGCGTACTGCGCTGGAACTCGGCCGGCCCTAGAGCCGTCAGACTGGACACTTTGTTGAATTTGAGGGACCGCGCCGCGGGTCACTGCGAGATATCTAAGCTCGGGTGGTACCCCATTCTCTTCGGCCAACAGGTTGTAACGCCGAATCGCCTCCACAGTCACTCCATCAAGTGACACATTCCGAGCGCGTCGATTGGATCCGAGAGCACCCTCTTTTGCACCAATAAGTGACTCCATATGNCGCAACAGACGATCGGGCTCCGCATCATCTACGCAGATAGCNGTGATGGCGCGATAGCCGAAGACTTCTCCCCAACGGCTAACTAGCTCATCGTGCCGGTGCTGATGCCAAAATCTCGTGCTAGAAGGGTTGGTGCTTGGCGAAAATACCAGCTCCAACCATTCCGTAAATGAATATGTCGCACCTTCAATGACGTTTTGCATCCAACGAGATGGAAGTATTCTGTCGAGCGATCGCAGCGCAACGACAATTTGGTACTCAGCACCAGGCAACTCTTGCGAGATCATCCTAATTTGTGCTGGAGTGGCCGCTGCGAACCATTCGCTTGAGACAACTACAGTGGGTTCAATCGAATTCTCAATCTCCTTCAGGAGCTGCTTCCAGGCTGACGCTGGCACCTGTCGACCCGTAGTCCGGTCTCTCCGTCTTGTTGCCGCCATCGCTGCAGCCGCTGACTGCGTCCCACTGCCAGCATATCGAATCCCCATTTGCATAAGGTCATCGCGGTTTCGATGAAGGGCATCTTGCAACATCGTCGACCCGGTCTTCGGGGGCCCGATATGGATAACCACTCGTCGAATCATTAGTGCACTATACGGTACACCGTAATCAGCTGACGACATTTCGAAGTTCGGGAAGCAACACGCCGATCCCACGCACAGAACGCTCGGTGATTGGATTGGCGATCAATAATCTCGTCCGCACCGGCGACCACGAACAAAGCGAGCTGATCAACGATCTCACCTGCGCTCCCCTCAACGGTGGGCATCTCCTCTCCAAGCGGTCGCTCTGTGGAGGTTGCGAGCCCGCTCACTTACGGAGATGCAGGAGCAACCCTCACGGTGTCAACGTCGCCAGATGCGATCAGGCTAATGGCGACCCCGTCAGTCACGAGGGTCTCCCCGAGGTAGGTGACGTAGCCACTGTCAATCCAGCTGAATCCCTCAACTTGGCCTGACACCATCTCGTGCGTAACGGAACGATTCGGAATGTAATAGGCAAACGCTTTTGAATCTCCAGTCCATTTGTAGGCCCACGGCTCCCAGACTCGATTGCTGCGGTTCAACAGATTCACCTTGTAGACGAGCAGCCCATAAAAGCCCTTGGGAAAGGCTGCTCCGACCGGCTGCCCGCGATTCGGGGAGCCGCTCCAATCGCTCCGTCTCCGAGATTCCACCACGAGGACCTCATGGTCTGAGAGCTTCACGAGAATCGCCTTGGTCCCCTGCTCGGTTCGATCAATGGGCGAGAGCGTCACGTCGGCGCTCTTGAGCACACTGCGTGAGGCGCAGAAGAACTGCCCAGGTACATCCCATCCAAGGGTGAGTGTGTCCCACGACTGAAGGGCGAAGTTTGATTCGTTTGTCATGATCCCAAACGGACTCCCATCATTTGGCGCATGGCCTGCAAGGCCATGTGGGTGCAGGTTTTCATGAAGAAACCAGGCCCACGGAGTCCCGGGCCGCGATAGAGCCACGCCCCTGCCGCGATAGAGCCACGCCCCTGTTGCATTGAGCTGATAGTTAATCTGTCCCTCATCAGTTTGCCCCACTGACCACGTGGTCATCGCATCCCAAATGTTCACAATCCCTGTTGGGTAGATGAAGAAGACAACCTTTACACCGGTGTAGTCAAAGAGCGCATCTGCATCTTCAAGGAGGTCTTGGCCAATGTGGATTGCCTCTCGCGGGGTAACTGGAACTGCCCCAGGAGCTGGGCCGCCGGTGTCATTGCCAGGGTGGTCCCACACATACTCCGTTGACGGCTTTGAGGCCCGGATCCATTGGTCTGATGTCTGCCAGAGGTACTCCATCTTTCCATTAGAGAAGTGGCGTAACCAGTCATTTACGTTGGCGATGATTGGATCAATGATGGCGTTCGGGCTGTCCACCCCTGGCGCGTCAGAAAAATCAATTGGGATGAGTGCGACTGAGACCCTCCCCTGCTGGGGGATACGCTCCGCACTTGCCGGAAACGCAATCGCGCCATCGCGTATTGGCGCTCCTTGTAGACGACAGGTGCTGAGCGGCGCTTGTGTTGCTGCAAAGCCTGGGGGCTGTGGCGTAGCAAGTAGCTGTACGTAGTGACGCTGTTGCCCAGCAACCCATCGGCACTCGAGCCAGCCAACGTCATTCTTGAGGCGTTCGCCAACAGTGGGGCATGGCGCACCCGCAGCTAAGCCAGTCGTAGCAGAGGAGCTTGGGGCTCCTGAAACGGTCGGNATGCTCGATGCCCCCGCTTCGGTGGNGGCTGATGCGGAGTGCGTCGGAGAAGGACTTGCCCCAGCATCGCTCGAAGGACTGACGCTTGAGGGCGTGCAGCCCCCCACGATGAGCGCGAGAGCGACCAATACCGCACCGACCCGATTAGCCATCAAGACGAAACATTACACAGAGCAGCGGGTGCTGGCAGAAAGAGAGGCACAAACCCTCGCTGGGGCTGCCCCCAAACCGCATTTCCAATTCGCTCCCGAGGAGGGATCGGAAGGTCTCCTAGGGCCTCTGGAGGTCAGATGCAGGTGTCTGGAGGAATCCTGAGGGATCTGAAGGGATCGGAGATCCCACCCGAAGCTCCACCCAGCAAGGATCCTTCTCGGACGAAAGGGTATATAGGCGGGAGCTAACTCAGAGAAACATCTAATCGCTTAACAAAGGAGACTTCTCAGGTTGGCCATCGTGCGATAGGGTGAGGTATGAGACTCCTCACAACGCTCGTGCTTACCGCGGCGCTACTAGCAGGGTGCAGCAGCGCAGCATTGACTCCAGCCCCGGGTGGCTCTATGGAAGCTCAGCAGCCAACACCAACAACTGCAATTAATTACGCCACACTTTGGGAAAAATATTCTTGGGTTAAACCAACCTCTTCATCTTCTGTTGCAGCTGCTGCAACTGATAAATTTAAAGCCTATGTGGCGGTAACTAGAAACAATGACACTGTAATTAAAATTGCTGCCCAAGACGGTGCTGATCAAACCTTAGTCAGCTGGGTTAAAGATGGATCGAATCTAGTCGCGAAGGCATTTGATTATCCAAAATTCAGTAAACCATTTTTAGCAGTAATTGGCATTGATCGTGCATGGGTGGAAAAAACTTACATCGAGAATGGCTATAGTGTTGATGAGGCAAAAAATGATCGTGGCAGAGCTTTTGCTGAAGGAGCACCAGGATTCGGTGGTTCGACAACTAATACTTATAACTCGGGTGTAATAACAAGAGGCAACTACCTAGTGATTGATAAATTGGGGATGATGCAGTTACCTGGACATGAAACTTTCCATGCTGTTCAAGAGCGGATATCAGGTGGTGTTCCAAGTCCAGATGGCTTAGGAATTGCACCAGAATGGTTTTGGGAAGGTGCGGCAACTTTTATAGGATTACAAACCGCAAGTTACTTAGGGTTGGCTGACTATACTGCTGAAGGAAGAGAATTTGCTCTTGAACGCACGAACCTTCACCCTCCAACTAAATCATCTCCTCTATCAGAAGCAACAAAAATTGATCAATCACCGACCGACCCTGATCCATACGGAATTGGCGCGATTGCAACTGAGTTCTTAGTAGCTAATGTTGGTATGGAGAAATTTATGGAAGTTTATAAGAATCTAGGTAAGAAGCAAAAATTTGCTGATTCATTTGAAACTGCAACTGGGGTTGAGTTAACAGATTTTTATACAATGTTTGAAGAGGTACGTTCAGATTTAGGAATTCCGCGAAGCTAATACTCATCGACCTGCGTGCCGGCATGGCGACGTACTTGGCGAGTTCTGGAGAATCCATCGCAACGGTGCAGCTCGCCCTCGGGCACTCAGATCCTGTGGTGACGATGCGGCACTACACCTTCAGCACCCAGAAGAAGGTAACCGCAGCCTTTGACGAGGTTTGGGGGGCTCGACCGGGAGAAACGCTTGCAGAGCAACTTCCACCCAACGCCGAAAGCGGCGTCGATGAGGAGACGATCCCGAACCTTGGGAAAGTGGCATTCCGTGCGGGAAAGAGTGGCGGAGAGAGAGGGATTCGAACCCTCGATGGGGTTGCCCCCAAACCGCATTTCCAATTCGCCCCCGAGGAGGGATCGGAAGGTCTCTTAGCGCCTACTGAGGTCAGATGCCGGTGTTTGGAGGACTCTTGAGGGATCTGGAGGGATTGGAGATCCCACCCAAAGTCCCACTAAAGAAGAGTCGCCCTATAAGCCAGACAGAACTTTCTTGGCCTTCGTAGATACAGCCTTTCTCGAATCTTTCTGAAGGCTTTTCGCTACAGCAATGACCTCTGGTTGAATCTTTGGATCAATCTTGGCTAACTTCTCAAGGAGTTTGATTCCTTGGG
>JGI25912J50252_10000650_pt1 | contig 11153 bp, 14 predicted proteins | sample LauGreSBDMM110DD_2_FD_50252 | JGI IMG/M metagenome (IMG submission 50252)
TTTTCTTACGTTCCCACTGCAGCATATGAATATCATTGCGTTTATGATGGAGTTACATCATTTAATTTGCCTATATTTCTATTCCAACAGGTTCTTCTTGCGACCATTCTCTTAATTATTGGTCGTTATGCTTTTCAAGATGGCAAGTTGGGTTGTTGGATGTCATGCGGACAAAAAAATAAGAAAAAGAAAAAATAGCTAATCAAGTTTAGCTTTATGTTTTGACTGCCTTTTAAACTTTGTTTTATCTTTTTCCACTTTGGGTTTAAAAGGCAAGTCAGCACGGAAAAGAGCGTAATGTGTCTGAGAGCGCAACTTAAGTTTACGAATTTGCTTCATAAAGCATTACGCAATAATATCTAATACGCCCCGCGTAATAAACTCAATCGCCATGGAACCTAAAAGTAAACCCATGACACGGGTCACTATTTTAGTACCTACTGCACCAATCACTCTAGAGATGCTTTCAGCAAAACTTAAGGTAAGCCAAATTGTTAGAGACACGAAAATACATGGCAGCACTAGAAAAGATAGATTTACAAAATTAGGGGCTTGGTGAGCAGCAATAATCATATTACTAATCGCGCCGGGCCCTGCTAAGAGCGGAATACTAAGTGGGACAAAGGCAATTAATTCTTTTTCTGACTTATTATTTTGTGTAGATTCCATAACTTGATTTCGTCCTAACATCATGTATATGGCCATGATCAGAAGAAGTATACCGCCGCAAATCTGAAAACTTGGCATAGAAATGCCAAAGATATTTAAGATTTTATCTCCGAGAAAAAGTGAAACTACAAGAATGATAAAGACAGTTAAAGCTGTCATCTTGGCTACATTTTTTTTATTAATCTTTTTATGTTGGCTCGTTAAACTCAAGTAAATCGGTAAGCAGCCTGGGGGGTCAACAATTGCTATCATAGCGATTGTCGTTTTTATTATAAAAGTCCATTCAATCATCATAAATTTCCAAAGGTTAAAAAGTTTTAATAACTCACTGTTGATTCGATACCATTATTATGAAGCTGGTCTGCAATATTCTCTAATACATTAATATTTACCCTACCAAGACGGTAAGCTTCTGGCTGCATGGATGGTCTCGCAATTCCATACAAATGAACACCTTTGATACTTTTCTTGGCGCTATCAATAAGTTTAATATATGCGTCAATCTCCTTATTATTAGGTTCTTTATTGTCGATGGTAAAAATACATGTTTGAACGAATGTAGGACATATTTCACTACAACGTTTTAATCGATCAATCGCTTGTTGTGGTTTTATATTAACTTGATTAATTACTTTAGAATTCTCTTCTAGCGCAGCATCGACCTTAAACCAGACTTCCCCGTTCATTTTTGCAAGCACTTGAATTCCTTCAAGCACAGATTCTTTGTGCATTAAACTTCCATTAGTAATCAAACGAATTTTAATCTTATGAAGTAAGTTAAATTCTTCCAGTATCTTTTTAACAATTAAAATAACTTGTGGAAATTCTTCCGCACTTGTAGGCTCTCCATTGCCTGAAAAAGCAATGTCTTTTAAATGACGATCCTCAATTGCTACATTTTTCTCCATGTAATCGCCGTGAATAATTTCATGAAGAAAAAAACGTAGTTCATCTTCAAGCACATCAAGCTCAATGGGTGGCGGTGAGCCACGGGTAAGATTTGGAATTTCACAATAAATGCATTGCCAATTACATGCATTATTTACATTTAAGTTAACACCAATCGATAAGCCGCCAGCACGTCTTGAAATAACAGAATAGATATATTTGAGACCACTTAATTCCCGGCTGTGATCATGAATACTAAGGTACTGTTTAGATACACTCATGTCTATTTAAGGGAGTTTAGACGGTCTTTTATCGGAGATAAGTCATAGCCTGCAATCTGGGCTTTGCTTAAAATTTCATCAATAGGTAAAGTTTTTGCATGCGAAAGCGCCCAAAGCATTGAACATCTTGTGCCAGTTCGGCAATAAGCAAAGATAGGCTTTTGAGCCAACTCAAAATAGCTGCCAAATTGAGCAATATCATCATCTGAAATTTGCCCGCCAATTACAGGCTGATGGATGGCTTTGATACCTAAATTTTGAGCTTCTTTTTCAATGACTGAAAAAGCGAGTTGTCCTTCGGATTCCTGGTCAGGGCGATTACAAAAAATAGTTTTGTAGCCTTGCGCTTGAATTTCTTTTAAGTCTTCAATCGTGATTTGATCAGAGACGGTAAGTTCGTTATTTATTTTTGCAAATTTCATAATTTCATTCTACTTTAAAAAAATACTCAATAGGTCATTTAAGAATCGCTGACCTAAAAGCGTTGGTTTAATCATTTCATGATCCATGGTAATCAGTTTTTTATCTATCGCAGCTTTGAGTTCTTTATCGATAGCTGAAATATTTAAACCCGTTTTATCTTCGAAGCTTTGAATACTAAATCCATCGATAAGACGTAAGTGGTTCATCATAAATTCAAAAGCTAAATCACTTTCATGAATGATTGTTTCTGATTCAATCATATGTTGTGTGACTACTTTTTCCATATATTGTTTCGGATTTTTATAGCGACTCTCGCGACTCATCTTGTCATGAAAAGTCAGTTTGCTATGAGCACCTGCGCCTATACCTAGATAGTCGCCAAACTGCCAATAATTAAGATTATGTTGGCATTGTGATTTAGGTTTTGCAAAAGCAGAGGTTTCATAATGCTCGTAGCCATGCTGGCTTAAAATACCTTCGATAGTTTCTTGCATGACTGCACTCTCATCATCGAGCGGTAATTTGGGGGGGTGTTTAAAAAAGAATGTATTAGGCTCAATCGTTAAATGATAAAAAGATAGGTGCTGTGTATAAAAAGAGGTCGCAGTCTTAGCATCGTCTATCGCTTCATCCAATGTTTGGTGAGGTAATGCATACATTAAATCTAAATTCACTTCATCAAAATGACGCATGGCAATTTCAATGCCTTTTTTGGCTTCACTGCTATCGTGGATGCGACCTAATGCTTTGAGATGGACATCATTAAATGATTGAATACCTAAAGATACTCTTGTGACGCCAGCTTCTTTATAGCTTTCAAAATGATTGCTATCAATCGCGCCTGGATTAGCTTCAAGTGTAATTTCGGCATCATACAAAATAGGCGTCAGTGCACGAACCTGACTTAAAATTTTCTGAATAGCTTTTCCACTAAAAAGACTGGGTGTACCACCACCAAAAAAAATGGAATGAATTTTTCTGCCCCAAATTTTAGGTAATGAATATTCAAGATCCTTGATAAGTGCATCCACATACATGGATTCTAAATCAGTAAAGTTTTGAGATTCTTTATGTTCGTGTGAATTAAAATCACAATAGGGACATTTTTTGACACACCAAGGGATGTGAATGTAAAGCGAGAGTGGGGGTGGCATGGCGAGTCTTGATGTTTGACTCATAGAAGACTTATTTATTTTTTAAGTATGGATTAATAAGATCATCAACCATTTGATGAAGTGCTTCTTTCATCTGCTTTTCAGATACTTCCATTAAAAGGCCATCTTCAATGGCATCTTGAGAAAGCTGCTTTAATTCATCAAAGTTTTCTTTCATGACCTTAATTTTTTCTGTGCACGACACTACTGATTTATCGTCACGAATCCAAGCAGGCCATTTATTTTTTAATTTATCCATATATCTGATTCAATTTCAATTTAAGTTTATGTAACGCTTGTCCGCGATGACTAATTCGGTTTTTAATGTCCGATGGTAATTCTGCCACAGCTTTTTCAGTCATATGGTCTAAAAATAACGGGTCATAACCAAACCCCCCAGAGCCTCTAGGTGATTTTAAAATCTCTCCATGCCAGATACCTTCAGTAATAATAGGTTCAGGATCAAATTCATGTTTTACAAATACAATGACACAAGTGTAATGCGCTTTTCGATTTGATTCGTTTTCTAAACTTTTTAAAAGTTTTTCATTGTTTTTTTGATCCGATGAAGGCTCTCCTGCAAATCGAGCAGATAAAACGCCAGGTTTTCCATCGAGCGCATCCACGCATATCCCTGAATCATCTGCGATTGCAGGTAGTTTTGATAAACGACTTGCATGCCTGGCTTTAATCAGTGCATTCTCAAGGAAGGTATGGAAAGGCTCCTCAGTGGCATCAATTTTAAAATGCGATTGAGGAAATATCTCAAGATTCATATCATCTAAGATCGATTGAATTTCGGTGAGTTTTTTGACATTGCTTGTTGCAATGACGATTTGATTCTTCATGAAATTACTTTAAAACGTTTTTTTGTAATTGAATGAGTTCTTTAATGCCCTGCGCTGCAAGGTCAGACATTTGGTCCATCATTTCGCGCGAAAAAGGGGTGCCTTCTGCGGTACCTTGAATTTCCACAAAACCGCCTGAGCCTGTCATCACGATATTCATGTCTGTGTCACAACTTGAATCTTCACTGTAATCCAAATCTAATAGTGGATTTCCTTGGTGGAGTCCTACAGAAATGGCTGCCACATAATCAATGAGCGGCGATTCTGAAATCAGTTTTTTATCCATTAAATGTTTAATGGCATCGTGCACTGCGACATAAGCCCCTGTAATACTGGCTGTGCGTGTGCCACCATCGGCTTGAATAACGTCACAATCAATTTGAATGGTACGTTCGCCCAGTTTTTTTAAATCAATAATCGCGCGTAAGCTCCGTCCAATAAGACGTTGTATTTCTTGAGTTCGACCGGATTGTTTTCCGCGCGCTGCTTCTCTATCCATTCTAGATCCTGTCGATCTTGGTAGCATGCCATATTCAGCTGTAATCCAACCTTGACTTTGACCCTTTAAAAAAGAAGGTACTTTTTCATCAATACTTGCAGTGCAAAGCACATGCGTATCCCCGAATTTAATCAAGACGGAGCCTTCAGCATGTTTTGTGTAATGCCTAATAATTTCAACCGGTCTTAATTGGTTGTGAGCGCGTTGATTTAATCTCATAGTCTTCTTCCTCGATAGAAGTCGTCATTATAAGCTAGCTTTAATTGATTGATATCTTGTCATTTAAAGGTTTTAGTCGCAAATGCAACTATAGGTTGATAAAATGGCTCTTAAACATCGAATTGGATACCTTATGGCTTTAAGTATGACCGGTTTTTCTTTTAAAGAAGCAGATACTCAGCAAGGTATTTTGCTCCTTGAATTTCGGTCTTTAAATAATCGATATCTAGAACTCCAGGTTAAATTGGATGAATCGCTTAGATCTTTCGAACCCATGATTCGCGATCTGATATCAGCAGAAATTAAAAGAGGTAAAGTAGATTGCAGAATCTATTTCAAATCTAAAACACATGCGCTTGATGTTAAAAATGTAGATCCGGTGAAGTTAAAACAACTCGCTAGTTCAGTCGATGAAATTGCAAAACATTTCTCCCATGTCCAACCAATTAATCCGCTCGATATCTTAAAAACGAGCGAGATCATGCACGATCAATCAGTGGACATGAATTTGCTTGAACAAGATCTTAAAAAAAACCTCAAAGAAGCTTTATTAGAGATTCAATTATCTAAAGCTCGCGAAGGTGAAAAATTACAAAAGATTTTATTGGATAAATTAAAAGATATTGAAGTGCTCGTAGGTGAAGCTAAAAAAATATTACCCGTTTTAATCAAAGATTATCAAACTAAAATTGAAAATAAGTTTAAGGAAGCTTTGATTGCGATCGATGATGATCGATTGAANCAAGAGTTTCTTATTTTTATTCAAAAGATGGATATTGATGAAGAGCTNAATCGTATTACATCCCATATCGATGAAGTCAGGCGTTTACTTAAAACCGATGGCGCNATTGGTAAAAAACTAGACTTTATGATGCAAGAACTAAATCGTGAGGCGAATACTTTAGGNTCGAAATCCATTTCACCTAAAACGTCACAAATATCCGTNGATTTAAAAGTTTTGATTGAGCAAATGCGCGAACAAATTCAGAATATTGAATAATAACNACTAAAGAATATTTATGAGCCAAGCCCATTTATTTATTATTGCAGCAGCTTCCGGTGCCGGCAAGACGACNCTTGTAAAAGCNCTATTAAATAAAGATANAGATCTTCAAGCTTCTGTNTCTCACACAACCCGCAAACCCNGGCCAGGTGAAGTCGATGGCGGGGATTATCATTTTGTTGATGAAGTGACCTTTTTAGATTTGAAGAGTAAAGGTGAGTTTTTAGAATCCGCNGAATGCCATGGCAGTATGTATGGCACAAGTAAAAAATCAGTGCAGTTTATTCTCGATCAAAAGAAAGACGTCATTTTAGAAATCGACTGGCAAGGCGCTCAGGCTCTAAAGGCCCAATTTAAGGAGGCTGTTTCAATCTTTGTATTGCCACCTTCTGTTGAAACACTTGCTGAAAGATTAAACAGCCGCGGACACGACAGTGAAGAGACGATTGCCATGAGACTTGCGGTTGCGCGAGAAGAGATGAGCCATGTAGATGAGTTCGATTATGTTACAATCAATGATGACTTTGAAGTAGCGCTCCACGATCTTATGGCCATTATTCGATCCACTCGATTGATGTGTCATATTCAGCTCACACGACATAGCCACTTAATTAAAAACTTGACTTGAAATTTGGAGAAATAACATGGCACGAATTACAGTAGATGATTGTTTAGAGATGATTCCTAATCGCTTTAAACTTACTTTAGCTGCCGCTTACCGCGCAAGGCAATTAGCCAATGGTGCTGAAGCATTAGTGAGCACTCATGGCTTAAGAGATAAGCCTACGGTATTAGCATTAAGAGAAATCGCAGCAGGTAAAGTCGGTCTTGATATCTTAAATAGAAAAACAACATACTAAATTCTTAAACAGGGCTTAAAGCCCTCTCAAGAGAACAAGACCATGGCTAGTACCGCTCATTTTAATAAAGCGGATGCTCAAAAAACACCGCCACTTCCGTTACTGCCCGTCGATAACGAAGCGTCTGAACTCACAATCCTTCTTAAAGCTTATTTAAAAACGAAAGACATCCAGAAGATATGGGATGCCTATCGATTTAGCGAAGAAGCACATCACGGCCAATCGAGAAGAAGTGGTGAGCCTTATATTGTCCACCCTGTTGCTGTGGCATGTACTTTAGCTAAACTTCATCTTGATGCCCCTACGATTCTTGCGGCTCTTCTTCATGATGTTGTTGAAGATACGACCATTACCAATAAAGAAATTGAAAAGAAATTTGGCAAACAAGTCTCCGTGCTAGTCGACGGTTTATCCAAACTCGATAAAATTGAATTTCAAGATGCGACAGAAGCCCAAGCCGAAAATTTTAGAAAAATGTTATTGGCGATGTCAAACGACGTCCGTGTCATTTTAGTCAAGTTAGCTGATCGTCTTCATAATATGCAAACGTTAGATGTTTTAAGACCTGAAAAACAAAAACGTATCGCGCAAGAAACTCACGATATTTATGCGCCTATTGCAAATCGATTAGGTTTAAATAGCATTTATCAAGAGCTTGAAGATTTAAGTTTTAAATACCTCTATCCCATGCGCTATCGCGCGATTCAAAAAGCCATGAAAGCTTCTCGAGGTAATCGTCGTGAAGTCGTTGAGAAAATTACAGCAGCGATCCATCAAAAATTAACTGAAATGAAAATGGATACTGAGGTTTCGGGGCGAGAGAAGAATACTTATAGCATTTATAAAAAGATGAGCGAAAAAAGCATGTCTTTTGCACAAATCAATGACATTTATGCCTTTAGGATTATTGTGAAAGAAGCGAATGATGCCTATTCTGCACTAGGCGCATTACATAGCTTATATAAACCTCTTCCAGGCAAATTTAAAGATTACATTGCCATTCCAAAAGCGAATGGCTATCAATCGCTACATACAAGTTTATTTGGACCTTTCGGCACACCCATTGAAGTACAAATTCGTAGTGAAAAAATGCACAAACTGGCAGAAGCAGGTGTTGCAGCGCATTGGCTTTATAAAACCAAAGACGCACACTTGACTGAACTTCAACAACAAACACATCAATGGTTAAAACGTCTTTTAGAAATTCAATCAGATAGTGCCGATTCGCTGGAATTCTTAGAGCATTTAAAAGTCGATCTTTTCCCTGACGAGGTTTATGTATTCACTCCTAAAGGAAAAATACTAGCATTACCAAAAGGTTCAACTGCTGTTGACTTTGCATACGCGGTGCATAGTGATGTGGGTAATTGTTGTGTAGCTGCAAAATACAATCAAGAGCTCGTTCCTCTTCGTGCTGAAGTCCATAACGGCGATCACATAGAAATTATTACAGCCCCTTTAGCTAAACCTAATCCTGCATGGCTTAACTTTGTGATTACAGGAAAAGCAAGATCACATATTAGACAATATTTAAAATCGATTGAATCAGAAGAGTCTTCAAGACTTGGCGAAGGCATGCTTAATCAAGCACTCAAGGCACTTCATATCAGCCCTTCATCTGTCAAAGAATCTCATTGGAAAAAATTAATCAGTGATTATGGTGTTAAAACCAAAGAAGAGATTTTGGCTGAAATTGGCTTGGGAAAACGTATGAACGTGATGGTGGCTCATCAATTGATAAGTTTTATGGATGGCGTGAGTCATGTTAAGGGCAAGCATAAGCAATTAGATGTCATCACCATTAAAGGCTCTGAAAGCATGGCGATTCAATTGGCAACATGCTGTCATCCAATTCCAGGCGATCCTATTTTAGGATTTATTAACAAAGATAAAGGACTTGTTGTTCACACTCATGATTGCTTAGCGATTCGTAAATTTAAACTTGATCCTGATAAATGGCTTGATGTTGAATGGGACCCTAGTCCAGATCGATTATTCAAAGTCAATTTACAAATTATGGTATTAAATGGGCGTGGAATGCTCGCTAAAATTTCATCCGTGATTGCAGAATCAGATTCAAATATTGATAATGTGAATGTTGAAGAACCGGATGGCGGACATTTTGTAAATGTGAACTTTATTGTGCAAGTGCATAACCGTATTCATTTGGCAGATCTCATGCGAAACTTAAGAAAGATTAGTGATATTTCTAGAATTAGCCGCGTCAAGATGAAAACCTTCTAAGCAACTTATTAAAAAAGAAAGATTTAAGAAATGACAAAAGAAATTATTCAAACTAAACATGCCCCAGAAGCGATTGGTACCTATTCTCAAGCGGTCAAAACAGGTAATACTATTTACTTGTCAGGGCAAATTGCACTCGATCCTGTATCTATGCAATTGACTGAGGGCATTGAGGCACAAATCCATCAAGTATTTAAGAATTTAAAATCAGTCGTTGAGGCTTCTGGCGCTCAATTAAGTGACATCGTGAAAATTAATATCTATCTAACAGATTTGTCGCATTTTGCTTTGGTCAATACGGTCATGGGCGAATATTTTACAAAGCCTTATCCAGCAAGAGCTGCAGTAGGTGTTGCATCATTACCTAGAAATGCACTTATCGAAGCTGATGGTGTTGTTGTTATTTAAACTATAAGAGTATTTCAATCTGACTTCTCTAGCTGAGCTTAAGCTCTTTACCCCTTCAGTATTAAATAAGCTCAAAAAGTTGGGCCTTGAAGATGTCTTTAGTTTAGTCATGCATCTTCCTATTCGTTATATTGACGAAACGATTGTCACACCTATTCGTGATATTCAAATGGGCGTGCTATCTCAAATAGAAGCAGAAGTTGTTAGAGCTGAAATTGCTTATAAACCTAAAAAAATGCTTATCGTACAAGTCAAGGATGCATCTAGTAGTTTACAGCTTAGATTTTTACATTTTTATCCAAGCCAAATGAAGATGTTTGACCCAGGCTCTCGTATTCGTGTTTTAGGAGAAGCGCGCCATAATTTATTTGCCTTCGAGATGATTCATCCCCAATGCAAACCGATAAAAGAAGGTGATGTATTACCAGAAGCATTAACACCGATTTATTCATTGGTTGCAGGCGTGGGACAAAAAACAGTTAAGGATGCGATTCACAAATTGTTTATTCACTTTGACTTAAAAAATTATTTAAAAGATTCATTTTTACCAACGATTTATGAGAAATTGCGCTTACCAAATCTTTATGAAAGTTTAAAAAGTATTCACCACCCAAAAGATTTTAAAGAAGTTACAAGCCATGAGACTTTCACAAGCAAAGCTTATCAAAGAATTATCTTTGATGAATTTTTAGCGCAACAATTATCTTTAAGGTCTAATTATTTAATAAGGCGAGCACTCACAGCTACGCCATTAAAAGCCAAAAATAAACTCACAACTATTTTTATGGATAAGCTTGAATTTGAGTTAACCGAAGCTCAAAAAAAAGTCGTTCAAGAAATTAAAAATGATCTTGAAAAAAATTATCCGATGCAAAGACTTTTACAGGGTGATGTAGGCAGCGGTAAAACAGTAGTAGCAACAATCGCAGCTTTACAAGTGATCGAAAATGGAAGTCAGGTAGCTTTTATGGCGCCTACTGAAATTTTAGCGGAACAACATTATCGAAAACTGACCGGGTGGTTAACCCCTTTAAATATAAAAGTTGCATGGCTAACAGGTAGCCAGTCAAAAAAAGACCGAGAGATTTCTTTAAGTATGACCCAATCCGGAGAAGCAAATATTGTAGTGGGTACACATGCACTTTTTCAAGACCATGTCATTTTTAAAAAGTTAGGCTTAAGTATTATTGATGAACAACATCGATTTGGTGTTGAACAAAGATTAGCGTTACGAAAAAAAGGTGAATTAAATAAAGCAATTGAGCCCCATCAGCTAATGATGAGTGCTACGCCCATTCCCAGAACACTTTCTATGAGTTATTTTGCAGATCTTGATGTATCCGTTATTGATGAATTACCTAAAGGCCGTGAAGCGATTGTAACAAAACTATTCTCAGAGGATCGACGCAATGAAATTTTAAAGAGAGTGTATGAGGTATGTCATGCCGGAGCACAAGTTTACTGGGTATGCCCTTTGATTGAAGAGAGTGAAGTCTTGCAACTTCAAACTGCTCAAGAAACGTATTTAAATATGCAATCTCATTTTAAAGATTTAATAGTAGGCTTAGTCCATGGGCGAATGAAATCATCAGAAAAACAAAAAGTCATGTCTGATTTTGTGAGGGAGATATTCAACTACTAGTAGCAACCACAGTGA
>JGI25912J50252_10000653_pt1 | contig 11133 bp, 9 predicted proteins | sample LauGreSBDMM110DD_2_FD_50252 | JGI IMG/M metagenome (IMG submission 50252)
TCGATGAGGCCATTTTCATGGGTAATCGAGTCATGGTGATGAGTGCACGGCCAGGTCGCATTAAATGCGACTTGCCAATTGAGTTGCCCTACCCTCGTCATTACTCAGTCAAAACTTCACCTGCATTTTCAGAGCTGAAGGCCAGACTGACTGAAGAAATTCGAATTGAAGTTAGGCGAGCTAGCGGACTTTCTTAGTTAAAACTGGCGGCGAATACATTTTTGCCTTGAAGGATTCCAAATGATTTTATCTGCTCGCCATCCGCTGGTCTTGGCGCCAGGGCTCATGACGCTTGCGCAGTTGAAGTTGATTCATCAAGAACAGCAGTTCATTGCTTTGCCAGAGAGTTGCAGATCTGATATTCGCAAGAGTCAAGCTTTGGTTGAGGCTTACGCTAATGGTGATACGCCCGTCTATGGCGTGAACACTGGGTTTGGCAAGCTGGCCAACCAGCGTATCAACAAAGAGCAACTGCATACCTTGCAGCTGAATTTAATTCGATCACACAGCGTCGGTGTAGGAGAGCCACTCTCTGCACCCATCATTCGACTCATGATGGCCACCAAAGCAGCCAGCTTGGCTCGCGGCTATTCCGGCGTTAGAGAAATTGTCATCGATACACTTTTAGCAGTTCACAATGCCGGCTTGGTCCCTGACGTGCCATCACAAGGCTCTGTTGGTGCATCTGGCGATTTAGCACCGCTTGCGCACATGACATTGTCCTTACTTGGCGAAGGCTATATATGGGTGAGTGGCATTAAAATACCAGCCCTTGAAGCCTTAAAAGAAGCAGGTATTGCACCTTTAACTTTAGAAGCAAAGGAAGGTTTGGCCCTCATCAACGGCACCCAGACATCTACGGCTTTGGCATTGCACGCTCTTTTTAGTTTTGAACCCGTCTTCAAAGCAGGCTTGGTAATTGGAGCCTTAACAATCGATGCTGCACGGGGAAGTGATGGGCCTTTTGATGCCCGCATTCACGAATTGCGAGGACAACTTGGGCAAATCAAAGTTGCCCAGGTTTATCGAAATCTACTGATCGGCAGCGAAATAAGAAACTCACACCGTGAAGGCGATGATCGAGTTCAAGACCCCTATTGCCTCAGATGCCAGCCCCAAGTGGTCGGCGCATGCCTTGATCAAATCAATCATGCAATGCGAATCTTAATAATCGAAGCCAACGCCGTCACAGACAACCCACTTGTCTTTGCCAAAGAAGGCGTTATGTTGTCAGGTGGCAACTTTCACGCGGAGCCTGTTGCATTGGCTGCGGATGGCCTAGCTTTGGCCATTGCAGAAGTTGGCGCAATCGCTGAAAGACGTATTGCCATGCTGATCGACAGCAACGTGTCCCAGTTGCCCCCCTTCTTAACAAAAGATGCTGGGCTGAATAGCGGCTTCATGATTGCTCACGTTACAGCAGCATCATTGGCTTCTGAGAACAAGTCACTGGCTCACCCTGCCAGCGTTGACAGCTTACCTACCAGCGCCAACCAAGAAGATCATGTCAGCATGGCAACATTTGCAGCTAGACGTCTGCAGAGTATGGTTCGCAATACAGCTTATATTCTCAGCATTGAATGGCTGGCCGCAGCTCAGGGCATTGAGTTTCTGAGGCCTTTGCAATCCTCAGTTGCCTTAGAAAATGCGATGACCATTTTGAGGCGCCATGTTTCATTCATGGATCAAGATCGTTGGCTATCACCTGATATTGAGGCAGCTAGCACCTTGGTCCACAGCGGGCAACTTTCTGAACTCATGCCTAACTTTCATTTAATTGAAAAGATTCATTAAGTGATGGATACCTCCTACCCATCCCTGTTTTCAGTTAAATCAGGAGTTCATGGTCCAATTCAGATTGAATAAACATCTAAGTAGGAGCCATACGGCTCTAGGTTTTGCGCATTTTTCACTAATGGATACTACCTATAAAGTCTAATATCCCCCATGTTTTAATAAGTTTGCAAGATTGCACGTAAACAGCGCTCTGCCATGGAATTAAAACGATGAAAAAAGACAAAAACACCCAACCTGTAGTGGTCATCACTGGAGGAGCTCGTGGCATTGGCCTTGAAATTGCAAAGCAATTTTTGAACAAAGATTACCGGGTTGCCATCCTCGACATTGAAAAGGCCACGCTCACCAAAACTGAAGCACAACTCAATCATGAAAATGTGCTTGCCATTCACTGCGACGTCTCCAAACCCCAGAAAGTGGCGGCGGCTGTAGCCAAGATTGAAAAGAAATTTGGCCGAATCGACTCACTGGTGAATAACGCGGGCGTCGCCATCTTCAAGCCGATCTTAGAAATCACCTGGCAAGATTGGCGCCACATCATGGACACCAATTTGGATGGCACGTTTTTGTGCACTCAAGCTTGCGCGCCCATCATGCTAAAAAATGGCGGCGGCAGTGTTGTCAACATTGCATCGATATCGGGACTGCGTGCCAGTACCTTGCGCGTAGCCTATGGCACCAGCAAAGGGGCCATCGTTCACCTTACCAAACAACAGGCAGCCGAGTTGGGTGATGTCGGAATTCGCGTCAACTGTGTCGCGCCTGGCCCCGTCCTTACAGAAATGGCCAAGCTGGTTCACAGCACCGCCATTATCAAAGACTACTTCGACGCAATTCCGCTTAACCGTTACGGTAGCACCACTGAAATTGCCAACACCGTCGTGTTTCTTTGCAGTGCAGAAGCCAGCTTCATCAATGGGCAAACTATTGCAGTAGATGGCGGTTTTGACGCATCAGGAGTCGGCATACCTACCTTGCGCAAAAATCGCGCGGCAACTTCTGCTTCAAAAATTCAACTGAAAAAACGCAAATCATGAATGCTTCAGTCACTGCAAACACACCCCACATCATTGGCTGGGGACACACTCCATTTGGCAAACTCGACAACACCGACCTTGAACAACTCATCAGAGATGCGGCCTTGCCAGCCGTTGCCAGCGCCGGTCTTGAACTGAAAGACATTGACGGTATTTTTGTGGGCCACTTCAATGGTGGTTTTGTTCGACAAGATTTCAGCGGCGCCATGGTGGCGGTGGCCATTCCCGAATTCAGACACGTCCCTTCGGTGCGACTGGAAAACGCCTGCGCTACAGGCTCGGCTGCCATTTGGGCCGCCATTGATGCCCTGCAAAGTGGCCGTGTTAAACGCGCACTGGTCATTGGCCTTGAGAAAATGAACACCCTGCCCTCGGCTCAAATCGGTGAGGTACTGCTTCGCTGCTCATACGTCAAAATGGAAGGCGAAACACCTTCTGGTTTTGCAGGTGTCTTTGGCAACATTGCCAGCAGCTACTTTGAGCGATTTGGCGATCAATCAGATGCACTGGCCAGCATTGCCGCAAAAAATCATGTCAATGGCATGAACAATCCCTACGCACACATGAAGCGTGATTTCGGTTTTGATTTTTGCAGACAGGCCTCAGAAAAGAATCCCTTTGTGGCCGGCCCACTCAAGCGTTCCGACTGTTCTTTGGTTTCAGACGGTGCAGCTGCCATGGTGCTGTCGCTTGAAACCATTGGCAACGCCACAGTTCCGGCCGTCAAATGGCGCTCACGCACTCAAGTGAATGACTTTCTGCCCTTGTCCATGCGTGACCCCACCCGGTTTGAGGGCGCTGCCTTGGCTTGGAAAAAAGGTCTGGCCGATGCCCACATTGATTTGGCAGACTTGCAGTTTGTCGAAACACACGATTGCTTCACAGTTGCAGAGTTGCTGGAATATGAAGCAATGGGACTGGCGCCATACGGTCAAGGCGCCAGGGTGATTTTGGACGGCGTCTCCACCATGCAAGGAAAGCTGCCAGTAAACCCCTCTGGTGGTTTGAAATCAAAGGGACACCCGATTGGGGCCACAGGCGTTTCTCAGCACGTGATGGCCGCCATGCAACTCTCTGAAACGGCTGGCAACATGCAAGTTGCCAATGCCCATTTAGGCGCGATATTTAACATGGGCGGTGCTGCCGTAGCCAACTACTTGAGTATCTTGGAGAAGGCGTGAATTCTGCGCAAGTCATGAACTTGGGGCAACTGCTCAACCAGAGCTCTCAACAGTTTCCTCAGCGCATCGGCCTCATTCAAGGTGACCAACAATGGACTTGGCACCAGTTGCAAGAGCGGGTCCACGCCATGGCCCATGCGCTGCAGCAACTCGGTGTTCAAAAAGGCGACAAGATCCTCGCGCAGTCACGCAACAATGTCCAAATGTTTGAGAGTTGTTGGGTGGCGTTCCAACTCGGCTGTGTTTGGGTGCCCACCAATTTTCGATTGTCGCCACCCGAGGTGGCCTATTTGGCGCAATCTAGCCATGCCAATGTGATCATTTGCGAAAGTGTGTTTGCGCAGCACATGGATGCCGCATTGGCGGCGGCGCCCACACTTCAACACGTGATTGCCATTGGCCCCGCAAGACCAACCGAACACAGCTACGAAGATTTGGTCACACGCAATCTAGGCCAGCAGCCTTCCGAAACCGTGGTCAGCTATGACGATCCACTTTGGTACTTTTACACTTCTGGAACCACCGGCAAACCCAAGGCGGCCATTCTCACGCATGGGCAAATGAGTTTTGTAGTGACCAACCATTTGGCCGACCTCATTCCTGGAACCAACGAGAATGACTGCTCTATTGCCGTTGCGCCTTTGTCGCATGGCGCAGGCATTCATGCCTTGTTGAATGTGGCGCGTGGTGCCCCTACTATTTTGCTACCCACTGAAAAACTGATCCCTGAAATGTTCTGGCAGTTGGTAGAAAAACACCGCGTAACCAATTTATTCACAGTTCCCACCATTGTGAAAATGTTGGTGGAAGATGAAGCGGTCGACCGCTACGATCACAGTTCTCTCAAATATCTCATTTACGCTGGCGCCCCCATGTACAGGGCCGATCAAAAGTTCGCCCTGCAAAAACTGGGCAATGTGTTGGTGCAGTACTTTGGCCTAGGCGAAGTGACAGGTTGTATCACCGTTTTACCCAAACACATGCACAGCGCTGATGATGCCAACCCCAATGCCAACATCGGCTCTTGCGGAAGGCCGAGAACAGGTATGCAAGTAGCTGTGCTTAAGGAAGATCTGAGCCCTGCTGCTCAAGGTGAGATCGGTGAGATTTGTTGCCGAGGCCCTGCTGTGTTTGCAGGGTACTACGGCAATGAAGATGCTACCCAAAGAGCACTCAGGGGTGGCTGGTTTCACACGGGTGATTTAGGCTATTTGGACGAGCGAGGTTTCTTGTTCATTTCTGGCCGTCAATCAGACATGTACATTTCTGGGGGTTCCAATGTTTACCCCAAAGAGGTGGAAGAAGTGATATTGAATCATCCCAATGTGGCCGAAGTGGCCATTGTGGGCATGCCCGATCCCAAATGGGGAGAGGTTGGCGTGGCCGTCATCGTGAAGCGTGATGAACACAAAAACTTAACAGGCGAAGACATTCTGGCTTTTTTAGATGGTAAAACAGCGCGCTACCGCTGGCCACGCCACATTCAATTTTGGTCTGCCCTACCTAAGTCTGGCTATGGCAAGGTGGCCAAAAAAGACATTCAAGCACTGCTCCAACAACAGGAACACTCCCAATGAGTACCGACGATTTGCAAAACCCCCTTCAGATGAATAATTCCTGGCTGAAACCCCTAGAAGCCGTCGCTGCATTGTTATTGGTGGTTATTTTCACATTGCTTTTAGGCGGTGTGATTTCACGTTACGTCTTTGCCTACCCCGTCATCTGGATTGATGAAGTGATCTCTTTGTCCTTTCTTTGGTTTGCCATGATTGGCACCGCCATTGCCATGCACCGCAATGAGCACCTCAGACTCACTCTCTTTCAAGACATGCTGTCCCCAAGGCTGAAAAATTTTGTGCAAGCTTTTGGCCTAGTTGCCGTTGCAGCCTTCTTAATTGGCATATTGCCGCATGCGATTGAGTATGTAAAAGATGAAATGGTGGTCAGAACGCCCGCAATGAACATGCCCAATGGCTATCGCGTGGGGGCCATTGCCTTTGGCTTGATGTCTATGCTGGCCATCATTGTGGTGTATGCCATCAAGAGCACCAAGTACATTGACTTAGCTATCTCAATTCTCGTTGTTGGCGGCATTACGGCAGCCTGCGCGCACTTTTCGCCGCAACTTCAACAGCTTGGCACCATCAATCTTTTCTTCTTTTTGGTGGTCTTTGGTGTCGTTTGCTTGTTAGCAGGTGTGCCCATCGCATTCTGCTTTGGCATTGGTGCCATCAGTTATTTAGCCTTTTCCACCCAAACCCCCCTCATGGTCATTGTGGGTCGAATGGACGAAGGCATGTCAAGCTTGATTCTCATCTCAGTTCCTATTTTTGTGCTGCTGGGTTGCATTTTGGACATCACTGGCATGGGCAAAGCCATTGTCGATTTTTTGGCTGCCCTTTTGGGGCACGTGCGAGCAGGCATGTCTTATGTGTTGTTGGGCTCCCTTTTCATTGTGTCTGGCATTTCGGGCTCCAAGGTCTCCGACATGGCCACAGTGGCACCCGCTTTGTTTCCTGAAATGAAACGCAGAGGACACAAGCCGAAAGAGATGATTGCCCTGCTGGGTACGGGTGCGGCCATGGCCGATACGGTGCCGCCTAGCATTGTGATGATTGTGTTGGGCTCAGTGGCTGGCGTGTCTATTGCGGGTTTGTTTCAAAGTGGCTTTGTGATTGCCATGGTGCTGCTGTTCATGTTGGTNGCACTGGCTCGTTGGAAAGCTCGNTTAGAAGACATGAGCAATGTCAAAAAAGCCAACATGAAAGTGGTGGGTAAATTTTTGTTGGTGGCCTCACCCGCTTTGGTCTTGCCCTTCATCATTCGCAGCGCGGTGGGCGGTGGCGTGGCCACTGCCACTGAAGTTTCAACCATCGCCGTGCTCTACGCCATGATCATTGGCAAAGTGCTCTATGGCGGTATTTCACTTAAACAAATCTACGCAATGCTCGTTGAAACCGCTGCACTGAGTGGTGCNATTTTGCTCATCTTGGGCACTGCGTCAGCCATGGCATGGTCGATTGCACAGAGCGGCATGATTCAAGGTCTTTCNAACATCATGACAAGCTTACCAGGGGGCTGGATGACTTTCATGGCGGTCACCATGGCAGTCTTTTTGTTGTTCGGTTGTTTGCTAGAAGGCTTGCCTGCCATTTTGCTGTTGGCGCCCATCATGTTCCCGATTGCCAAAAAACTGGGCATTCACGACATTCACTACTCCATGGTGGTCATGGCCGCCATGAACATTGGTTTGATGATGCCGCCCATCGGGGTAGGCTTCTACTTGGCTTGTCGAATAGGTGGCGAATCGCCCGATCAAGTGATGGGCGCCATCTGGCCCTACATCTTGGCTTTGATTTTAGGTCTCATCGTGATTGCTTATGTGCCATGGCTGTCCATTGTGGCTTTGGCNTAACACTAGAAAGAAAAAACTCCTATGAACACACAAAAACTGGCCGATTTATACCGGTCAATGTTTCGCATTCGAGAGTTTGAAAACGCAGCAGAAATTGCCAGCCAAGGGGGTGTAGCGGCTTGGGGCTTGGCGGCCTCGGCCAAGCCTGCCTTGGTCCGCGGACCACTGCATCTGTCAACGGGACAAGAAGCAGTTGCTGCTGGCGTTTGCCATGCACTCACCAAAGAAGACATGCTGACATCGACCCACCGCGGGCATGGCCACACCTTGGCCAAAGGTGCAGACGCCACCAAAATGATGTGTGAATTGTTTGGCCGCGCCACGGGATACAACAAGGGCAAAGGCGGGTCCATGCACATCGCCGATTTTTCCGTGGGCATGCTGGGTGCCAATGGTGTGGTCGCCGCGGGCATCCCCATCGCAACAGGCGCCGCACACGCTTTGAAAATTCAAAAAAAACCCTATTTGGTTGCATGCTTCTTTGGCGATGGCGCCACCAACCGTGGCCCCTTTTTAGAAGGTTTGAATTGGGCGCAGGTTTATGGCCTCCCCGTTCTTTTCATCTGTGAAGACAATCGCATTTCTGCNACCACGCCCACCAAAACAATGAGTGCAGGCGAAGGCGCATTTGCAAGGGCTCAATCGTTTGGCATTCCAGCGGTTCAAGTCGATGGCAACGATGTGATGGCGGTTCATGAAGCGGCGACCAAAATGACGGCCGAAATTCGCACCCAAGGTGGTCCTCGTTTCATTCACGCCGTGACCTACAGATTCAAGGGTCACGTGTCCGTCGATCCTGGCACTTACAGAGATCCAAAGGAAGTTGAAGCAGCCATTAAAAACGACCCCCTCATTGCCACACGCAACAAATTGATTGCTGCCGGTCTGCCATTGAGTCAAGTTGAAGCCATTGAAGCAGAAGCTCAAAAGGAAATTGCTACAGCACTTGCTGTTGCGGAAGCTGCACCTTGGCCGGTCGTGACCGACGCCTATGAAGACATTATGAACACCAGCGCGGGGGTATGGGTATGACCATCAGCACCATGAGCTATGCCGAAGCGGCATGCCTGGCTTTGCGGGAAGCCATGAAAGCAGATCCAACAGTGATTGCGTTAGGTGAAGATTTAGGACGCGGCGGCGTGTTTGGACAATACCGCGGACTGCGCGAAGAATTTGGACCCGATCGCATCATTGACACACCCATTTCTGAAGCCAACATCATGGGCAGTGCGGTAGGCATGGCGCTGGCAGGCATTCGACCGGTGGTTGAAATGCGCGTCATTGATTTTGCCTTGTGTGCCATGGACGAAATCGTGAATCAAGCAGCCAAAAACCGCTACATGTTTGGCGGACAAGGCCGCGTCCCCTTGGTAGCGCGAATGCCCATTGGCATTTGGTCGGCTTCGGCTGCGCAACACTCCCAATCACTGGAGGCCTGGTTTGCTCACATGCCGGGTTTGGTGGTGGTTGCACCTGCCACGCCAGCCGATAACTATGGCCTTCTCAAGTCGTCCATGGCGTCAGGCGACCCTGTCATTTACATGGAGCACAAAGAACTATGGGGGCTTCAGGGTGAAGTAGACACAGCCATTGAAGTGCCCATTGGCAAAGGAAAAAAACTGGCTCAAGGCAATGACCTCACCATCGTGACCTGGTCACGCGGTGTGGGTGTGTGTCAGCAAGCCTTGGCCGATGGCGCTTTTGGCAAGCTCAAGCCTGATCTCATCGACTTGCGCTCAATTTGGCCTTGGGACAAAGAGATGGTTTTTGAGTCAGCGGCTAGAACAGGCCGCTTGCTGGTGGTGCACGAGGCTATCCAAGTGGCCGGGTTTGGCGCTGAGGTGGCTGCTGCAACGGCTGAGGCCACAGCTTGCAAAGTCAAACGCCTAGGGGCACCACGCATTCCAGTGGGCTACGCTCAAATTCTGGAGAACGAGTCACGCCTTAGCGTTGAGAAAGTGGCCACTGCCGCAAACTCTCTGTTCAAGGCTTGAAAGATCAGTTAGCATTTAGCTGACTTAAATTAAGCTTCAATTTCAAGTTTGTATTTCTAAATTTAAAGGAGACTTCATGAGTGATATCAACACAGGCATCAAGCGCCGCACCTTTGTCAGCGCCTTGTCTGCCACCGCCATTCCTGCCGCCATCACGGGCGCACCCGCATTCGCGCAGTCTGGCACCATTACCCTCAAGTGGGCGAATAACATTCCCGTCACTCACCCCTCTAACATCCGCATCAAAGAAGCGACTGACGCCATTCGCCAAGAAACGGGTGGCAAAGTTGATATTCAAATTTTCCCGAACAACCAGTTGGGTGGCGACACCGACATGTTGTCACAAGTGCGCTCTGGCGCCATCGACATCTTCCCGCTGTCTGGCTTGATCTTGCAAACCCTCGTGCCACTTGCGGGTATCAATGGTTTAGCTTTTGCATTCAAAGACTACCCTACCGTGTGGGCCGCCATGGACGGCGACTTAGGTGTTTATATTCGCGCTCAAATTGCCAAAGTCAATTTGCACACCTTTGACAAAATTTTGGACAACGGTTTTCGCAACACCACATCCTCTACCAAGCCTATCGTGACGGCCGAAGACTTGCGTGGCTTCAAAATTCGCGTGCCTATCAGCCCATTGTGGACTTCCATGTACAAGGCCTTTGGCTCCGCGCCAACCGGCATTAACTTCGCCGAGGTTTACTCTGCATTGCAGACCAAAGTGGTTGAAGGTCAAGAAAACCCATTGGCTATCATTGAAATTGCCAAGCTCTACGAAGTCCAAAAGTTTTGCTCAATGACCGGCCACATGTGGGATGGCCAGTGGATCTTGGCCAACGGCAGACGCTGGGCCTAGCCTGCCTGCTGATGTGCAAGGCGTCATCAACAAGCATGTGAACACAGCAGTGATCAAGCAACGCGATGACATTCGTCGCCTGAACACTGATCTGGAAAGCCAGCTTAAAGCCAAAGGCATGATCTTCAACTATCCTGAGGTGACCAGCTTCCGTGATGCCCTTTCAAAAGCTGGTTTCTACCAAGAATGGCGCGCNAAGTTTGGCGATGAAGCCATGAGTAAACTNGAAAAATACTCAGGTCGTTTGGCTTAATTTTTCAAGCAATACCCAGCTTGCTGGGTAAACTCAAGAGAAAAGCATCGCTTGCGCGNTGCTTTTTTCCTTCTAACGCGGGATAGCGGTGGCGCTTGAAGGATTTGCGATTTGCGCGTGNACNAAATTTACAAAGGCAGGCGCAAAGTGCAAAAAATCATCATTTAGCGTGCCCTTTGAGCGCCAAAATACCCATTTTGAAGCTCGGCTCACGTATCATTTGACCCCATGAACATCATTATCCTAGGCGCAGGCCGTGTGGGCGAAAGCGTCGCTGAAAGCCTGGTGTCCGAGCAAAACGACATCACCGTCATCGACCAAGATCCGGCACGCCTCAGGTTGCTCGAAGAGCGCTTGGACCTGCGCGGCGTTGTAGGCAACGGCATTCAGCCCTCTGTGCTGCGCGAAGCCGGGGCCCAAGACGCTGACATGGTCATTGGCTGCGCCGCAGCCGATGAGTCAAATTTGGTGTTCTGCAAGATCGCCCACGACGTATTCAATGTGCCCACCACCATCGCCCGCCTGCGCTCACCCGAATTCAACGAGGGCGATGAATTGTTGGGCAAGTCGGGTTTTGCCGTTGACCATGTGATCTGTCCC
>JGI25912J50252_10000655_pt1 | contig 11123 bp, 13 predicted proteins | sample LauGreSBDMM110DD_2_FD_50252 | JGI IMG/M metagenome (IMG submission 50252)
AAGCCACACCAGGCGGGTTTGGTCCGTGATCTGGCGGGAAAGATCCTGCGGGTCCATCGGGTCGTAAAAGCGGTGGGTAATGCCGAAGCGGCGCAACTCACCATCGGCCAACGCTTTGTTGGGACCGTAGGCGTTGTCCGGAATCAGGACTTCATCGCCGGTTTTCAGGACGGCCAAGGCCACCAAGGCCAAGGCAGCCAGCCCACTGGGCACCAGCATGCATTGCAGTCCCCCTTCAAGCGCACACAAACGTTCCTCAAGCAAGTAGGTGGTGGGCGTGCCGTGCAGACCGTAGGTGTAGGCCGATTTGTCTTTCCACTCGCGCTGGCGCATGTCGGCCACTGTGGGAAAGTAAACCGTTGAGGCCTTGAACACGCCCGGCTGGGGCGCGTCAAAACCACCAGGCGGTGTGTAGGGGTGGTGAATCAGGCCGGTGACGCTGGGCACGGCGGGAAGCTTTGGATGGTCTTTTTGCATCCGGACATCCTAATACAAACAGCCTCCCGAAGGAGGCTGTTGGAGGTCAACTGAGGGAAAGTCCGAGTTGGCTCAGACGCGCCACTTTTCCATCAACTTTTCGGGGCGCATGTTGTCGTACGGCTCAAAAGGCTGGTGAATCCAGGGGTTGGTGGGCAGGTCCTCGATCGAGTAATCGGGCTTGAAGCTGGACACGCCCTTGGTCCAGATCACGGCGGTGCGCAGCTCGGTGATCGGCTTGTAGTTGTTTTTCAGCTGGTCCACCACCGCACGCAGGGTGTGGCCGGTGTCGGCCAGGTCGTCCACCAACAGCACTTTGCCAGCGATCTCGCCTTTGGGTGTGGTGATGAAGCGGGCGATGTCCAAGTGGCCCTGCACCGTACCAGAGTCAGCGCGGTAAGAGCTGGTGGACATGATGGCCAGCGGCTTGTCGAACACGCGCGAGAGAATGTCGCCGGGGCGCATACCACCGCGGGCCAGACACAGGATGGTGTCGAATTCCCAGCCGGACTGGTGAATTTTGATCGCGAGTTTTTCGATCAAATTGTGGTACTCGTCGTAGCTCACATACAGGTGCTTGCCGTCTTCGGTCAACATGGGGTCACTCCAAAAAATCAGGGTTTGGGATCGATGTGTTTTGCTGAATCCGGGGCTCAGACCGCAAAAGGGTTGTGCAGCAAGATCGTGTGGTCACGGTCAGGGCTGGTGGACACCACATGCACAGGCACGCCCGTCACTTCAGCAATGCGGTCGAGGTAATAACGGGCCGTGGAGGGCAGTTTATCCATCTCGGTCACGCCCACGGTGGTTTCTGTCCAGCCGGGAATCACTTCATAAATGGGTTTGCACCGGGCGATCTCGTCTGCACCCATGGGCAGGATGTCAATCGTTTCGCCGTCCAGCTCGTAGCCGGTGCACAACCACAACTCTTTCAAGCCGTCGAGCACGTCGAGCTTGGTGATGCACAAACCACTCANNCCGTTGACCTGNGCGCTGCGCTTGAGCAAGGCCGCNTCNAACCAGCCGCAGCGGCGNGAACGGCCGGTGGTGACGCCTTTTTCAGCGCCCACGGTGGACATGTGGTNACCGGGCGTGCCGGGGGTTTCCCAATCCAGCTCGGTGGGAAACGGGCCGCCCCCCACGCGGGTGCAATAAGCCTTGGTGATGCCCAAAATGTAGTGCAGCATGCCCGGGCCCACGCCCGCACCGGCAGCGGCATTGCCCGCCACGCAGTTGCTGGACGTCACAAACGGGTAGGTGCCGTGGTCCACGTCGAGCAAGGTGCCTTGCGCGCCTTCGAACAGCAAATTGGCTCCCGCTTTGTGGGCTTCGTTCAACTCGCGGGACACGTCGGCCACCATGGGNAGCAGNTCTTTGGCATAAGCCATGGCTTCGTTGTAAGTCGCNTCAAAGTCNACNGGGGCAGTACCCAGGATGTTGACCAGAATTTCGTTGTGCAGCGCCAGGTTTTCGCGCAGCTTGGTGGCAAAACGCTCGGGGTATTTCAGGTCTTGCACGCGCAGGGCACGGCGAGCCACTTTGTCTTCGTAAGCGGGGCCAATGCCGCGGCCGGTGGTGCCGATTTTGGCGGTCCCGGCTTTTTCCTTGGCGGCTTCGCGGCCCACATCCAATGCGACGTGNTAGGGCAANATCAGCGGGCAGGCTTCGCTCACGCGCAGGCGCGAACGCACCTCAACACCGGCTTTTTCAAGACCTGCGATTTCTTCGAGCAGCTTTGGGCACGGACAGCACCACACCGTTGCCGATGTAGCACTTGACGCCTGCGCGCATGATGCCGCTNGGNATCAGGTGCAAAGCGGTTTTAACGCCGTTGATCACCAAGGTATGGCCCGCATTGTGACCGCCCTGAAAACGCACCACGCCGTGGGCGCTTTCGGTCAACCAGTCGACCAGTTTGCCTTTGCCCTCGTCGCCCCACTGGGTCCCGACAACGACAACGTTACGGCCTTGTTTTATGTTCATGCTTGAAATGTTCTTTCTCAAAGAGCCTGTACCAACCACTGCCCTGCCGCTTCGATCAACTCGCGGTCGCAATGGAATTCGTCCACTTCGCTTTCGTGGCCAGGCAGAACGCACAACACGGTTTCACCCCGGCTGCGCAGCGCTGCGATGGCCAAACGCAAGGCATCCGATTGGCCCCATGGTGCGCGAATGGCTGCACGCAAAACAAGTGGCTNAACTGCGGCCACCAATTCTTTCAAATCCAGGCTGAATCCCACGGCTGGACGGTCGCGGTCGATGCGGTGCCCAAAGACAGCGCCCACACCGTCGTAGCGCCCGCCACGGGCCAGGGCGTCAGATGCGCCTTTGGCGTAAATGGCAAAGCGGGTGCCGCTGTAATAAGCGTAACCACGGGAGTCTCCCAGGTCAAAACTGACGGACACGCCTGGGATCTGCTCGGCCAACCAACGCAGCTGAGCCAAGGCCTGGGTGATTTCAGGGTACTCGGGCAAGCGCGATGCCGCACGGTCCAGGACGCTGATGTCGCCATACAAATCGACCAGGGCCAACAGTCCCTCTTTGACGGCGGACATCAAACCGGCACTCAAACGGGTCAAGGCCGAGGCGTCTTTGCTCGCCAAGGCGGCATGGATAGCGTGGCGCTGCGCTTCGCTCAAAGGCTGGGCCTGCAACAAGCAGTTCACGATGCGGGCATCGGCCAGGTCAACCTGCAGCCCAGTGGCGCGCCCAGCAGACAAGCAGTCCAAGGCCAGCTGCAGGATTTCCAGATCGGCTTCAGGGCCAGCGTGTCCGTAAATTTCAGCGCCCAGTTGCAGCGGTTCGCGGGTGGCGTGTGGGCGTGCGGGGCGGGTGTGCAGCACCGGCCCGCAGTAGCAAAGACGGGTGAGAGATGTGCGACCNAGTAAGTGGGCATCGATGCGTGCCACCTGGGGGGTGGTGTCGGCACGCAAACCCAAGGTGCGGCCCGAGAGTTGGTCCACCAGTTTGAAGGTCTGCAAGTCGAGGGCTTCACCCGTACCGGTCAGCAGGGATTCCAAATGCTCCAGCAGCGGCGGCATCACCAGCTCGTAGCCATAGCCACGGGCGGTGTCAAGCAGTACGCGGCGAAGTTCTTCGATGTGGCGTGCCTCGGAAGGCAAGACATCGGCAACGTGATCCGGGAGGACCCAAGCAGACATGAGGGGATGGGGGAGACGGTTAAAAACGAGATTTTACCGGGTTGANAGGCGTATTTCCGGCAAAAAGATGGGCAAATTATCCAAATCCAGAACCAAAGATAAGAATGGACACAATCTGATCAGCCGCACCATCATGAGGGTGTCAGGCCAGCAGCCAAATCACCACCAGACCGAATAACACCATGAGCATGCCGAAAAACCGGATCTGCCCCTCCTGAAGCTTGAGCATTTGCTCAAACAGGCCTCGCCATCGGCGAGGCGAAAGCATCGGCAGCAACCCCTCCAAGATGAGCATCAGACCCAAAGCCATCAGGAGGGTGTCGAGCAAAATTTACTTCCGGGCAGGCGCACCGCCCGGTGTGCCGCGCATGCCCTTGAAGAACTCGGAGCTGCCGGGGTCGAGCACCATCACGTCACCCTTGCTGTTGAAGCTGGATTTGTAGGCTTCGAGGCTGCGGTAGAACTGGGCAAACTGAGGGTCGCGGCCAAAGGACTCTGCATACATACGAGCAGCTTGGGCATCGCCCTCGCCCTTGATTTTCTGGGCATCGCGGTAAGCGTTGGCGATCGTCACCTCGCGCTGGCGATCGGCGTCGGCACGAATTTTTTCACCTTCTGCACCACCGGTAGAGCGCAGCTCATTGGCCACGCGCTTGCGCTCGGCTTCCATACGGCGATACACCGATTCGGTGATGGTGTCCACGTAATCGGCACGGGTGATTCGCACATCCACCACGTCCACGCCCCAAGGCTTGGCTCCTTTGACCACGATCAGCACGGCGGCTTTGACGTCGTCCATCAGCTCTTCCCTCTTGAGAGACAGCAACTCGTTGACGGTGCGTTTGTTGATCTCCTCTTGGAAAGCGTTGCGTACCACACGGTTGAGCTGGTTGGTCCCTGCCTTCTCATCCAGACCCACGTTGCGGATGTAGGCCTGCGGGTCGGTGATGCGCCAGCGCACATACCAGTCAATCACCACACGCTGCTTTTCGGCCGTGAGCATGGGCTCGTTGTCGGGGCTGTCCAGCGTCAACAAACGCTTGTCGATGTAATTGACGTTTTGCAGTGGCGGCGGCAACTTGAAGTGAAGTCCCGGCTCGGTGATCACTTCCTTGATCTGACCCAAAGCGTAGACCACGCCAAACTGGCGCTGGTCCACCACGAACAATGTAGAGCTGAGCAGCGCGAACACCACCAGCAAACTCGATATCCACAATCCGATGCGATTCATTGTTTTATTCCTTATCGTGGATCGCGGCTACGCGAACGCTCGAGGTCTCGTGAGCGGGTGTCCGCAGCACCGTTGCTGCCGGCATTGGCGGGGACTGCGGGCACATCCATGGCGGGCGGGGCCACTTGCGTGACCTGTTGCATGATTTTGTCGAGCGGCAAGTACAGGAGGTTGGAGCCTGACTTGCTGTCCACCAGCACCTTGGTCACGTTGCTGTAGATCTGTTGCATGGTGTCGGTGTACATTCGGTCGCGCATGACCTGGGGCGACTTCTGGTACTCGGGCAAGATGGTCTTGAAGCGCTGGGCATCACCCTCGGCTTGCGCCACGATGCGTTCGCGGTAAGCATCGGCCTCTTCCTTCAAACGCGCGGCGGCACCTACGGCACGGGGGATCACGTCGTTGGCATAGGCTTGCGCTTCGTTCTTGGCGCGTTCGCGCTCCTGACCGGCTTTAAGCACATCGTCAAAAGCAGCCTGAACCTGCTCAGGTGGACGCACGCCCCCTTGCTGCAAGTTGATGCCCACGACCTCAATACCNACTTTATAACGGTCCAAGATGGTTTGCATTTTTTCACGCACGCGAGGCGCGATTTGGTCGCGCTCTTCGGCCAGAGCTGAATCCATTTTCATTTTGCCCACCACCTCGCGCACGGCGGTCTCAGCCGTCTGCACCACGGCTTCGGTCGGATTGCGACTTTCGAACAGGTAAGCACGGGCATCGTTCAATCGGTACTGAACCGCAAACTTGATCTCGACGATGTTCTCGTCTTCGGTCAACATTGCCGACTCACGCAGGCCAGTGGCTTTGACGATGTTGTCGCGGCCAATGTCCACCGAACGGATTTGCGTCACAAAAACGAGTTCGTGGCGCTGCACTGGGTAAGGCAAGCGCCAATTGAAACCAGCGGTCACGGTCGAGTGGTATCTGCCAAACTGGGTGATCACCGCCTGCTGACCTTCTTGAACGATGAAAAAGCCGGTGGCCAACCAAACCAGCAAGGCACCGCCCAAAATGACCCCAATGCCCAGGTTCTTGATGAAGGCCGGGATTTCAGGCCCTCCCGATCCACCGCCACTGCCGCCGGGGCCTTGGGGACGCTGAGGCCCCCCCTTGCCGCCAAAAATCTGACCGAGCTTGCGGTTGAAGTCGCGCCACAACTCATCCAGATCAGGCGGGCCACTTTGCTGTTGCTGCGGACCGCGTCCGGGCGGTTGTTGCCAGGCTTCTGGCTTGGGGCCGGGTGGTGGCGTCTCGCCCGATGGCTTAGTGCCTGAGTCACCGGAAGATTTGTCATCGTCACGACCCCAGCGTGGATCGTTCAGGTTGAACATGCCTCGTATCTTTGCGGGCAGCAAGGACCATCGCAGGGCTGGCAGGTGAAAATTCATGATTCTTTGTCTTTGTCTGGGTGACGAAACAGCATTGTGCCGAATTTAAGGGGCACTCAAGGCGGGTCACCGGGATATTCCCGGTACAACTCACGGGGATCAGGCGCTGGTGACTGGGCTGCAGGCAGTGCTGCCTTCACGATGTCAGACAACGCCGTACGCAATAGGGCGAGACCCTCGCCGCTTTGCGCACTCAGGAAAACACGTGGCACGGGNACGCCATCCAGCTCGTANTGGTCTTGCATCTGCAAGGGGTAGCGGTCGGTGGTCAGGGCATCGAGTTTGTTGAACACAAGCAATTGTGGCACCTGATCAGCACCAATCTCGGTCAGTACCTTTTGCACCTCGGCCATCTGCTCGGGAAAATCCGGGTTGGCTGCGTCGACCACATGCAGCAGCAAATCCGCCTCTGTGGCTTCCTGCAATGTGGCCTGGAAGGCCTCGACCAACCCATGCGGCAAATCACGGATAAAACCCACGGTATCGGACAAGGAGACCGAGCGCCCTGCTTCGCCCAAATAAAGCTGACGTGTGGTGGTGTCCAAGGTGGCAAACAACTGGTCGGCGGCGAAGGCGCGGGCCTTCACCAGGGCATTAAACAGCGTGGATTTGCCAGCGTTGGTATAACCCACCAGAGAGATATTGAAGGTGTCGCGCCGATCGCGCTGACGCCGCTGGGTGTTGCGCTGCTTTTTGACCTTGACCAGGCGCTCCTTGATGCGCTTGATCGAGTCGTTGATCATGCGGCGNTCCAGCTCGATTTGGGTTTCCCCCGGGCCACCNCGCATGCCGATACCACCGCTTTGGCGCTCCAGGTGCGACCAGCGTCGCACCAGGCGNGTGCTCAGGTACTGCTGGCGTGCCAGCTCCACTTGCAGTTTGCCCTCGTGGCTGCGCGCACGTTGGCCAAAAATTTCCAGGATCAACAAGGTTCGGTCATTCACCGGCAAACCAATGTGGCGCTCCAGATTGCGCTGCTGCGCCGGGCTCAGGGACTGGTCGAACAAGACCTCGACCGCCCCGTGCATCAGGGCCAAGGCCTTGATCTCGTCGGCCTTGCCGCTGCCGACAAAGAACGCTGGGTCCGGGGCCTTGCGTTTGCAGGTCAGGCGCGCTACAGGCTTTAAGCCGCCAGACTCGGCCAAAAGGCCGAGTTCTTGCAGCTCGCCGTCAAAATGCGGCAGCCCAAAGTCAACGCCGACCAGTAAGGTCGGCGCGGCTTGTTGGGAAGATGTTTCAGACAATGTCAGCAACCTGCAAAGGCGGTGTCACACCGCCAATCGAGCAAAAACCGCATCAGGCGGTGATTTCACCCGTTTCAGGGGTGCTGAAAGTAACGGAGCGACCTGGAACGATGGTTGAGATGGCGTGTTTGTAGACCATCTGGGTCACTGTGTTGCGCAAAAGCACAACGTACTGGTCGAACGATTCAATCTGGCCTTGGAGTTTGATGCCGTTGACGAGGTAAATTGACACCGGCACGTGCTCTTTGCGCAGTGCGTTCAGAAAGGGGTCTTGCAAAAGTTGACCTTTGTTGCTCACGATATTCTCCGTGTTCAGAAGTTTTGAAGCCTTGACCTTACCACAGGGAAAGGAGTGCCATTTTAGGAAAATATGAATTCCTCAATTCTCAGCTGGATTCTTTGTCTGCAAAAGGATTTGTAGATGTTTTCATTTCAATTCGCATCGGCGTGCCGGCCAAACTGAAGGCTTTGCGAAAGCGTCCTTCCAGAAAGCGCTTGTAGGTGTCGGTGACGTGCTCCAGCGAGTTGCCGTGGATCACGATCACGGGCGGGTTCATGCCACCTTGGTGGGCATAACGCAGTTTGGGGCGGAACATGCCGCCACGTTGGGGGCTTTGGAACTGCACGGCCTCTAGCAACAAACGCGTCAAAATGGGCGTGCTCATTTTGCACATGGCCGATTTGTGCGCCTGCACAATCGAGGCCCAGACAGGACCCAGACCCTGACGTTTTTTGGCCGAGATGAAGTGCATGTTTGCAAAGCTCAAAAACGGCAAGCGGTTTTCAATCGAGCGCTGCACCAACTGGCGCTGGTATTCGTCGATGGCGTCCCACTTGTTGATGGCNAGCACCATGGCTCGGCCGCTTTCCAGTGCATAACCAGCAATGTGGGCGTCCTGGTCGGTCACGCCCTGCTCTGCGTCGAGCAACAACAAAACCACGTTGGCCGATTCAATCGCTTGCAGGGTTTTAACCACCGAAAACTTTTCAATGGCNTCAAANACCTTGCCTTTNCGGCGCAAACCAGCCGTGTCGATCAACTCGAACTTTTGGCCTTGGCGCTCAAAGGGCACGCTGATCGCATCCCGCGTGGTGCCCGGCATGTCAAAAGCCACCAGGCGCTCTTCACCCAACCAGGTGTTGATCAGGGTGGACTTGCCCACGTTGGGGCGACCGGCCACGGCCAGCTTGATGACCGAGGGGTCTTCTTCGGTCTCCTCGGGTTCGTCGGGCAAATTCAGCGACTCGAAAGCCAGCTCGACCAGACCGCGTGTGCCCTGCCCGTGCGCGGCCGAAATGGCGATCACCTCGCCCAGACCCAACTCATAAAACTCGGTCAGCTGAATGCCTTCGAGCATGCCTTCGGCCTTGTTGGCCACCAACAAACAGGGTTTGCCAATCTTGCGCAAGTATTTGGCGATGTCGTGGTCTTGTGCTGACAGCCCACCACGGGCGTCCACCACAAAAATCACCATGTCAGCCTCGGCCACGGCCTGCTGGGTCTGCTTGGCCATCTCTTTGTAGATGCCGCTGGTGGCATCGGGCTCAAAACCACCCGTGTCGATCACAATAAATTCTTGGCGACCTTGTTTGCCATTGCCGTAATGACGGTCTCGGGTCAGGCCCGCAAAATCGGCCACGATGGCATCCCGGCTCTTGGTGAGGCGGTTGAACAGCGTGGATTTGCCCACATTCGGGCGGCCGACAAGGGCCAGTACAGGTTTCACTTAAAAATTTTCCGATCCATCATTCAGGGCGAAATCCGAAGACGCCCCCAGTACGTGTCACCACCACCAAAGTCTGACCCACGGCCACAGGACGGCCGGTAATCGCGCTGCCATCGGTGCCAATGCGTTGCAAGGGCTGCCCGTTTTGGGGAGAGAGAGCATGCACCCAGCCCTCCTGATCACCCACGACCAAGGCAGGACCCCAAGCCAAAGGCATGCTCACGCCCCGAAAACGCAAAGCCTCTTGAGTCCAAAGTGGCGCACCCGAAGCGCGTTGCCAGGCGAGCACCTTGCCGTCAGACTCGACACCCCACAGGGTTTGGGCGTCACCCTCCAGGCCTTGATGACCGTTGGCAGGGCGGCTCCAAGCCATGCGGCCATTGGTGCCATCGACACAGGACACCGAGGTCTGAAATGCGCGCACGCAAACCGATTGCCCACACGGCTGGGACCCGCCACCAAGTCGACCAGGCGCTCCACTTCGTTGGTTCCACGGGTGCTGCCCACCAGGGTTTCCCAGCGCACAGCGCCAGACAAAGGGTTCAAGGAGACCAGACGCCCACCCCAGCCGACCAGCAACTGATCGCCCACGGGCATCAGCAAACCGGCTTGGCGCAAGACCAGCGGGTCACCCGGTCGCTGTTGCGTCCAGAGTTTCTGGCCCGTAGCCCCATCAAAAGCGCTCACGGACCGATCGCCCGTCAAAACAAAGACACGTTCACCGGCCACCAAGGGCGGCGTATACGACAAAGCCGATAAGGCCTGACGCCAAAGGATCCGCCCGCCTTCAACGGTCACCAGTTCGTTGTTGCGTGTGACCACTGCAAAGCGCTGGCCATCACCGCCAACACCCGCCTGGATGGGGGCGCCCAAGTTCAGCCGCCAGACATCGCGGCCATTGGCTGCATCGATCAGGGCCAACTGACCTGCTGTAGAGGCCACAGCCACTTGCTGACCGTGGGCAGAGGCCATGAGGGGGGTGCTGACCTCGCCAATTTGGTTGGTCCAGGCCTTTTTCACAGTCCAAGAGCCACTGACACTGGGCAAAGGTGAAGGCTGTGGCTTGTCGGGGGCACTGGAACAAGCCGACAACACGCACAAGCTGACCACACCCAACCAGCGGCCGCACAGAGAGTTGAGCAAACGTTTCACTTGGTGCTTCCTGTCGCAGTAGCCGGGCTGGCAGTTTCTGGATCCAAGCCCAAAGCATTGAGTTTGGCTTGCACCAAGCGCCTGTAATCAGGACTGTCACTCAACAGTTGCCAAGCGCTTTGATAAGCACTGACAGCTTCGCCTTTTTGGCCTTTGACCTGCATGACATCGCCACGCAAATCAGCGGCCAAACCCGCCATGGACGGGGTAAAAGGCGCACTCAACTGGGCCAGAGCCTCGTCGTTGGAGCCGGCATCGAGCAAGAGTGCAGAAAGTCGCAAACGCGCAATGTCGCGATACGCAGAATCGGGTGCCACCTCAGCGACCCACTTCAAAGCGGAGCGGGCGGCTTCAGCCTTGTCTTTGGCCTGCAAAGCCTTGGCCGCCAGCAAGGCAGCTTGGTGGGCGTATTGCGTACCACCGAACTTCTCTTTCATGTCGGCAAAACTGCGCTCCACACGGACCACATCCCCGGCAGTGACGGCGCGCTCGACCTCGTCAAACAGCACCGCTGCCTTGGCCGCCTGGTCGCGTTGCCAGTATTGGTAGCCGTTCCAAGCCGCATAGCTGCCCAAAACGACGATCAGCACCCAGGAAATCAGGTTGCCGTATTTCTTCCAGAAGTGTTTGATCTGGTCGAGTTGTTCTTGTTCTTCAAGGTCGAGGGCTTTGGCCATGGTGTGAGTAATGAGTTGAGCGCTTTAAAGCGCGGATTGTAGGCTGTGGGCCCACGCGGCCAC
>JGI25912J50252_10000656_pt1 | contig 11116 bp, 11 predicted proteins | sample LauGreSBDMM110DD_2_FD_50252 | JGI IMG/M metagenome (IMG submission 50252)
ATATAAAAGGCAAGTTCCACTTACTTTTTCTTTTCACTCACTTTATCTGCATCGGTAGTAAGTGCTGCGATAAATGCCTCTTGGGGGACCTCAACTCGGCCCACCATCTTCATCCGCTTCTTACCCTCTTTTTGTTTTTCAAGAAGCTTNCGCTTACGTGATATATCTCCACCGTAACACTTAGCTAAAACATCTTTGCGAATCGCTCTAATATTTTCGCGGGCAATAATCTTTGCGCCAATTGCAGCCTGAATAGGAACTTCAAATTGCTGGCGAGGAATTAGTTCATGTAGTTTGCCAGTCATCATCACGCCATATGCATAAGCTTTATCGCGATGAACAATCTGACTAAAGGCATCTACTTTTTCACCTTGCAATAAGATATCTACCTTTACTAAATCACCCGCCTCCTCCCCAATTGGTTCATAATCTAAAGATGCATAACCACGAGTACGAGATTTAAGTTGATCAAAGAAATCAAATACGATTTCAGCTAGCGGTAAGGTGTAGCGAATTTCAACTCGATCTTCAGATAAATAATCCATACCTTTTTGTATACCCCGGCGTTGCTGGCACAACTCCATTATGGTGCCAATAAACTCACTCGGTGCCAAGATAGTTGCCTTAACAATTGGTTCTAGTACCTCAGCAATTTTGCCATCTGGATACTCAGATGGATTAGTAACAACTAAATTATTACCATCATCTAATGTGACGTTATAAACCACACTTGGTGCGGTTGAAATTAAGGTAAGTCCTGCCTCCCGCTCAAGTCGTTCGCGAACAATCTCCATATGTAGCAGACCTAAAAACCCACAGCGAAAGCCAAACCCAAGGGCCGCAGATGATTCTGGTTCAAAAACTAAAGCAGCATCATTTAATTGCAACTTATCTAACGCCTCTCGAAGCATTGGGTACTCAGCACCATCTAATGGAAATAAGCCAGAGAAAACCATTGGCTTTGGATCTTTATAGCCAGCAAGTGCAACTTTGGCTGGATTGTTATGGGTCGTTACCGTATCCCCCACTCGAGATTGTCTTACATCCTTAACTCCAGTAATTAAATAACCTACCTCACCAACACCTAATCCCTTGCTAGCCATTGGTTCAGGTGAGATCACACCAACCTCTAACATCTCATGTCTTACCCCAGTTGAGTACATCTGTATTTGATCCCGTGGTGATAAGTGCCCATCCACTACTCGAACATATGTAACTACCCCGCGGTATGAGTCATAAACTGAATCAAATATTAATGCTCTAGTTGGTGCCTTTGGATCTCCAACCGGTGATGGAATTTGTTTAACAATTTGATCAAGCAATACCTCAACACCTGCACCAGTTTTTCCAGATACCCGCAGACAATCATCTGGCTGGCAGCCAATTAATTTTGCTAACTCCTCAGCAAACTTATCTGGTTGAGCNGCTGGTAAATCAATNTTATTTAGTACTGGAATTATTGTTAGATTATTCTCCATTGCTAAGTAAAGATTGGCTAACGTTTGTGCCTCAATTCCTTGCGCGCAATCAACTAGTAGCACCGCCCCTTCGCATGCTGCAAGTGAGCGCGATACCTCATAGGTAAAATCAACATGTCCTGGCGTATCGATCATATTTAATATGTACTCTTGATTATCAATACCAGATCGCCATGGCAATCTAACTGCCTGGCTCTTAATTGTTATTCCACGTTCACGTTCAATATCCATTCGATCTAGATACTGCGCCCGCATATTCCTATCTTCAACTACGCCAGTAAGGCCCAACATTCGATCAGCCAAGGTTGATTTACCATGATCGATATGTGCGATTATGCAAAAATTACGAATTTGTGCTGGATTTGTGGCAGCAGGTTGCGGTGCTTTAGCAATCGAAATGGCAGGCATTTATGCCTTAGTTGTGTCTAGAAAATTAACGAACGCCAGCTTTGTTGGCTAACTTCGCCATCGCTGACTTTTTGTTTGCTGCATTATTGGCNTGAATTACNCCNTTTGATACAGCCATATCTAGTGAACGAGATGCATCGGTAAACTCTGCTTTAATTTTTGTAGTATCACCAGAAGTTATCGCATCGCGGAAACGACGAATCGAGGTGCGAAGTGCTGAACGATAAGCCTTATTGCGATCCTGCGCCTTGTTGTTGGTGCGGATACGTTTAATCTGCGACTTGATATTTGCCACTGAAGATTACCTTTTCTTGTTGTTAGCCTTAAAATTTTATTTAAGAAGATTGCAAAGGATATCAGCGAGAGGCATTACGCTCAAACTGAGCGTATTTATCTCACCCCTCTTGCAGAGCAAACGGTCATTATTGCTCTNTCCANGGCATATATCGGGTCAGCGGCCGCCCCCTTGATATCAGCATCGGCGCCAGCAACTGCAACTACTGCTTTGATTAATCCCTTTTCAGACCAACTATTTAATTGCCGCCTAGCTTTATCAATCTGCCATGGTGGTAGGGCAAGGGTTGATGCTAATTCAAATGATTTAACTCCATTAGATGCCCCAGAAACTTTAGCAAGGGTACGAAGTGAGGAGGCAAGTGCGCTAACTATTAATACTGGATCTGTTCCAGTAGCTAGAGCATTGCGTAAGTTAATTAAAGCAATCGCTGTTTTACCCTCCAGGGCGGCATCTGCNACATCAAATCCAGTGCTCTCAACTCGGCCTTGCTGATAGGCGGCCACATCACTCTCATCTATAACTTTTTGAAGTGGAACATCTGAGGCAAGTTGGGAGCAAGCCGCACTTAACTCCCGTAGATCAGTACCTAATGCATCAAGTAAACCAGTAANTGCTTCTGTAGTAATTTTTCGGTTTAATCTCTTAAACTCACTTCGAATAAAATCTGATTTTTCACTCTCTTTTTTAATAGCCTCAGCAGCAATTAACTCTGGTTTNGCCTTCTTAATTTTATCAACCAGCGCCTTTCCTTTAACTCCACCCTTATGCCATAAAACTAANGTAAGAGTCTCATCAAGATTTTCTAAATAATTAGCTATTTCTTCGCTGCACTCAACTATTAAATCTTGAATATCTTTGATAACAACTACCCTTGAATCACTAAATAAAGATGGTGCCAGACTGTCAGTTATTGTGCCAACCTCTAATTCATCTGCTGTAAAGCTCATCACTTGACCGCTCTTTGTTGCAGCAATAATTTGTGAAATGGCGCGATCAGCTAACAAACTCTCTGGTCCTTGAATTAAAACTAAGCCCACCGAAATTTCCACCATTCTCTGCCGGTAACCCTGATCTTATTAGGTGTAGCAACTGATATTCCACCAGAGTTATCTGTGCGCCAAACCTTCACTCCCCGCCTGATTAACTCAGCTATTAAATCTGAATCTGGGTGGCCATAGGTATTACCAGCACCGACACTGATGATCGCCGACTTTGGCTTTAAAATATCTAGCATCGGTAGATACTGATATGCCGAGCCATGATGGGATACCTTCAAAATATCAACTGCAGTNAGATCTGCTGATTTACTTATTATCTCCTGAACCGGTGGCTCAATATCCCCGCCGGTAAATAATGAGATCTTGCTAGTCTTTATTATTAAAGCGATGCTTGAGTTATTAATTGCAGAACCATCACCTGGTAGAGATGTGAATTCCTTCCTAAGCGGCTGAGGCCACAAAACCTTAACCGTTGTACCAGTAGATGCAATGGCAAATTGCTGACCCTGTACAACCGATTTAACATCAAGGCCAGATAATTGCTGCATAACAGTTTTATATGACTCCTCTGGCTGATGCAGATTTGATATCCAAACCTGACCAATCTTTCTATTATTGATAACTGAAGTAAGCCCACCAACATGGTCGGCGTGAAAATGAGTGAGAACTAATAATGGAATAACTTTTATGCCTAAATTATTTAGGCAACTATCAACCTTCACAGGATCAGGGCCGGCATCAATTACTATCCCTGCGCCTTCTCCAAGATTTACTACTAAGCCATCNCCTTGTCCAACATCACAATTTACAACCTGCCAACCAGATCCAGGCCAGGTGAGTGTGTTATAGAAAAGCTGTANAGGCTAAGAGTGATGATATTAAAATCATTAGGCGCCACATATGAAATACAGCTGCAACTGCAATAACTGTGAAAACAACTAGAAAAAATCTAATCTGACTAAAGGTAATTACTGGCAAGCTGCTCATACTCTTTGATACTAAAACAATCCAATTTGAAAGTAGTGTGGCAATCCAAAGCAATATCTGTGCAATAGGTGTAGCCACTATGGCAAAAATGGCGCTTATAAACCCGATCACAGTGATTGGGGCAATAACTGGTGATACTAAGATATTTGCAGGGATGGTAATTAATGATAATTGTCCGGACAGCATAACAACTACTGGGGTGCAAAAAATTGTTGCACTAATTGGAATTGAAATCACTTCAGCTAGCCATTTAGTCTTAATAAATTTACTTAAGTGGCTCTCCAAAGTGGGGGAAAAAATTAATATTCCGCTGGTGGCTAGGACTGATAATGCAAAACCTGGATCAATTGCCTGAAAGGGATCTAATGCAATTAACAGTGCGATCGCTGCACCTAAAGCTGATAGACCATAAGAGCGCTCAGCACGTGATCTTGCAATTAAAATTACTGCAGTCATTACGGCAGCTCTTAATACTGAGGGAGTCGGCCTAACCAAAAATATAAATAAGAGTAAGGTTATAAAGGTTACTTGCACTCTAAGCCTTACATTTGGCACAATAAATTGCAGCAACCAAAGTAGAAAAGCTGCCACTAATGCAAAATTAGCACCGCTAACAGCGGTCAGGTGAGATAAACCAACCTTTCTCATTTGAGCAGCAAATTCAAAACTNTGCAGTGAGGTATCGCCAATTACTAAACCGGGAATTAAAGCACCTGCATCGCCAGGCTTAGCCAATGATCTAAATTTCTCCCTTATATTGCTAGTCACCATAAATATCTCTCTAGGCTGACCCAATATATTTATCTCTCCCCTTGAAATTGCTAGGGCTGCAACTTTTCGCTCCTTACTTTTAATAATCTTAACCTGAGCTTGGATTTGTTGATCAATTAATAATTTTTCTTTCTTATCAAAGTAAAGCCTGACTGGTAAATCTATTATCTGCCCATCAATTTTAGTAAGCTTTAATAAACAACTGTAATCATCATATAATTTGCGAGACCCAACCACTCTTCCTTTTTTTAGGATTGGATCACTTTTAATAATACCCTCGATACTTACATCTGCATTTAACTTACTTAGTAATAGATCATTACTTAAAGCAGCCTGCCTCAGCGCCATTGCACCGCTTCCAGCCATTACTGCTATCAGTAGAATAGAAAATGATCTGCTTCGATAGATAACTGAAAAAATGATTAAACTAAAGATCAAGATAGCTTTTATACTAGGTATAAATCCAGTTAAGCCTGCCCCCAGCCATAAGGCGCTACCAATTGAAAGTAATCGGTAATCTATAAAACGCGCAGTAAGGCTTTGATCTCTTCGAATTTTACTCCGCCTAAACCCGATATCTTCTTTAACTCATCAACTGCATTAATTCGACCAGCCTTTGTGCGGTAATCAATAATTCGCTGCGCTGTTACCGGGCCAATACCAGGCAACGTGTCTAGCTGAGCAATCGTTGCTCGATTAATATCTAGCGGATTATCTGCACTTATCTTTTTGGCAGCCACCTTGCCAGATACAGTTCTATTGCTACCAATTAATATCTGCTCACCATCAACTAGCACTCTTGCTAAATTAATATCACTTATATCAACACCTTTTAACTGTTGGCCAGCAGCTTCAAGGGCATCAACAACTCTTGATCCTGGTGGCAATTGATAGACACCTGGATTTTTAACCTTACCGGCAACATTAATTATTAATAAGGTAGTAACACTTTCGGTAGCTGCGGTAGGTATCTCTTGAATTACTACTGGCTCTGCTTGGGGGCGTGAATTTAAAAAGTAAAAGCCACCTAAGCCAACAGTTAAGGTAAGCAGAATAACTAACCCACGTTTTTGCTCTGGATTTATATTTAAATCAAACACTGGCCAATCAAATAATATTTTTCACATTTTTTACTCAACTATTGATATTTGTGGAAAACTTAAATATCTCTCTGTAGATCAACTGGATACTCGATCTCTTTAAGATGTTTTTTAAAGCTACGGGCGATTATAAAATCCTTTACTGGTTGGGGAATGTGATAGAACTTAATTGGCTTTACTTTCACAAATAACAGAATGAAGATTGCCCAAAACCCAATAAAGTAAGTAATGAGGGCCCAACTGATTAGCCCGCGCCCTTTTGCCCAAGCAAAAAAGAGCACAAAGGGAATTGCGATTAAATTTATTATCTCCATACCAGCCCTTCAAGTAGTGAGGTTACCCACTGCTTATAGTTAAACAAGGGGTACTGACAGTAGATTTATCCCATGAAAAACCCAGATGCAATAGTCATTGGCGCGGGCGTAGTGGGTGCTTGCTGCGCTCTTTCACTGACCAATGCTGGGCTTAAAGTACTAATTATTGATCGTGGTCCGGTGGCCAGTGGCACTACTGGTGCTGGTGAAGGAAATATCTTGGTCTCCGACAAGGGGCCAGGTGCTGAGCTAACCCTTGCGATTAGATCTAGAGATCTTTGGTTTGATATTAATACAGATATTGGTGGCGGCTTTGAACTTGAGGCAAAAGGTGGCGTAGTTGTATCGAGGAGTGCGAAAGGTATTTCAGATTTAAAGAAATTATCAGCACTGCAAAAAGAGAATGGTGTTGAGGTAATTGAATTAGATGGTGCAGGATTAAGAAAAATCGAGCCCTACCTATCGGAATCTGTTGAATATGGAGTTTTATATCCAGGAGATGCGCAGTGTCAACCAATGCTGGCAGCTGCTCAAATAATCAGAGCGGTTAAAAAGCGGGGTGGCTTGTTTATACAAGGTGAGAATGTAATTGCGATTAACTCTAATGCTGGTTCACTTATTGGGATTACTACTGATAAAAACAATTACTCCTGCCCAATTGTCATAAATGCAACTGGTACTTGGGCTGGTGAGATTGCAAAATTAGCTGGTTCACACCTGCCAATAATGCCGCGCCGAGGATTTATCTTAGTAACAGCTCCAGCACCAAAGATTGTCCACCATAAGGTGTATGACGCAGATTATGTGGCAAATGTGGCAAGTTCAGATGCAGATCTGCAATCCTCTGCAGTAGTTGAGGGAACTGCAAGTGGCACGATATTGATTGGCGCATCTAGAGAGCGAGTTGGTTTTAAGGCAGATTTAGATATTTCAATTCTTCGCCAGCTAGCAAGACAAGCAATCTCATTATTTCCGGTACTAAGCAGTATTGGATTACTCCGTGCCTACCGTGGCTTTCGTCCATACGCACCAGATCATCTGCCAGTAATTGGTGAGGACGCAAATATTTCAGGGCTTTGGCACGCCGCCGGTCATGAAGGTGCAGGTATTGGTCTATCTCCAGCAACTGGTGAGTTAATTACAGCCCAAATCACTAACCAAAGCACATTTATAGATCCAACACCATTTTCACCAAAACGCTTTCAGGGGAGTGAGTATGTCGCAGTTTGATATTCAATTTACTTTTAATGGTGAAACGATAAGTGCAATTAGTGGNCAATCAGTTGGTGCAGCGCTACTTGCTGCCAAGCAGCGCACACTTCGTAAAACACGGTTTAATCAGAAGGGTCGAGGAGTATTTTGTGGAATTGGAGTTTGCTTTGATTGTTTAGTAGTAATTGATGGAGCATCTAATCAACGGGCATGTATTACTGAGGTTATCTCTGGNATGAAGGTACAGACACAGGTGGGAACAAATGCATAACGTAGTAATTGTTGGCGGTGGCCCTGCTGGTTTAAGTGCCGCCCTCACCGCTGCTGTAGCAGGTGCACCAGTTTTATTGCTAGATAGCAATCCAAGATTAGGTGGTCAGTACTGGCGAACCCCAGCTGATAATTTTGGTGATCAAAATGAAAATCACTTTGATTTAGCTACTGGCTTAAAACTAATTAACAGTGTCAAAGCGCAATCAAATATCCAAGTTTTATCAGGAGCCCAAATTTGGAGCGCATCTCATAAAGATGGCGTAAGCACCTTAAGAGTTATTTACCAAGGATCTGAGAAGATTATTAATACCGGTAATCTAATTTTAGCAACAGGCGCGTATGATCGAAGCTTGCCATTTCCAGGTTGGGATATTCCTGGAGTTATGACTCCTGGTGGGGTGCAATCATTAATCAAAGGTCATGGCGTAGTTGCTGGTAAAAGAGTTGTTGTTGCAGGTAGTGGTCCATTTTTATTGCCAGTTGCTGCTGGTCTAGTAAAATCTGGCGCAGATGTNGTTGAGTTATTAGAGGCAAATAAATCCTGGCGCTGGGCCTCATCAATACTTGTNCTANTAGAAAATTTAAGCAAGATCAAAGAGGGTTTTTATTACATAGAAGCAATTAGCAAAGGTAAGGTGCGTGCCCGCTTTGGCCAAGCAGTTGTTGGTGCATATGCCGGCGAAAATGGTGAATTAGAATCAGTTGATATTGCCAAGATTGATCGTAACTTTAAGATTAAAAAGGTGAGAAATATTAAGTGTGATGTGGCAGCAATTGGTTGGGGTTTCACCGCCGACACCTCACTTGCTGGCGCACTAGGTTGTAAGCAGGTTGTGGCAAAGGATGAGAGTGTTGTTGTTTTGATAGATAGTAAGCAGCAAACCTCAATTACTGGTGTGTTTGCAGCGGGTGAAATAACTGGTATTGGTGGCTCTGAACTTTCAATGATCGAAGGTGAGATTGCTGGTAAATCAGCTGCAAAATTTGTTGGTTGTGCGGTAGATATTTCACGCTCAGATCTAATTATCCGAGCAAAGAAGCAACGATTTGCCGCGGCATTGATAAAGGCATATCCAATTAAATCTGGTTGGAGATCTTGGCTAGATGAGCAAACAGTTCTCTGTCGATGCGAAGAGGTTGATCTAGCTGATCTGAAAGATTCAATTGTTGAGTTAGGGGCAACCGATTCACGTACTGCAAAGTTATTAACCAGGTGTGGCATGGGGTTATGTCAGGGGCGAATTTGTGGCCGCTTTGTTGTCGATCTAGTCGCAGATCAATTAAATATCTCACCAACTGATATAGATCGCATTGCTGCAGTTAGCCGGCCCATAATTACCCCAATCCCACTAGGCGTTTTAGCGGCGGGCGAATAAGGTTTGCCCATGACAACTAATAAGCCTTGGCATGGAGTATTAACTGCAACTGCACTCCCATTTAAATCAGATTTATCTGTTGATTATGATAAGTATGCTGATCATATTAAATGGCAGGCTGCTAATGGTGTGCATGGCGCAATTCCAAATGGCTCACTTGGTGAGTACCAAGTCTTAACTCCAGAGGAGCGGAGTAAAGTATTAAAGACAGCACTTGATGCCGCCCCTGCTGGTTTTAGTGTTGTGCCAGGCGTTGCTGCATATGGCGCCGCTGAGTCATGTAGATGGACAGAGCAAGCAGCTCAGATGGGCGCAAAGTGCGTAATGTTGTTACCACCTACTGCCTACCGTGCCAATGATGATGAGGTTGTTGCCCACTATAAAGAGGTAAGCAAGGTTGGCCTTCCAATAATTGCCTATAACAATCCATTTGATACCAAGATTGATCTAACTCCACAATTAGTCGCTCGAATTGCAGATGCAGCTGAAAATGTTGTAGCAATCAAAGAGTTCTCTGGTGATGTCCGCAGAGTCTGGCAATTACACCACTACGCACCTCGAATTGAAGTCTTAGTTGGCGCAGATGATGTACTACTTGAGTTATCAACTGGTGGAGTAGTTGGTTGGATTGCAGGATTTCCAAATGCCCTACCTAAAGAGTCTGTTGAGTTATATAACCTCTGTCTTGCTGGAAAGTATGAAGAGGCAAAGCCAATTTATGCAGCAGTTCATAATCTATTTCATTGGGATAGCCGCAAGGAGTTTATTGTGGCAATAAAGGTAGCGATGGATGCGGTTGGTCGTTATGGCGGCCCAACCAGACTGCCACGGCTGCCACTTCCAGCAGTAGATCTTGCTCAGTTAAATAAAGATATTCAGCAAGTACTTAATTTCTATAAAAACAGAAAATAAAGTTAGATGAAAAACAGTTTGCGCACCGTTACAACGGTTGAATCGCATACTGAAGGAATGCCCACTCGAGTTGTAACTAGTGGGGTCGATGAGATTCCTGGAAAAACTATGTTTGAAAAGCGGCTCTACTTTATGGAGCATATGGATCACATTCGCCAGTGGTTAATGTTTGAACCCCGTGGGCATCCGGCAATGAGTGGTGCAATACTGCAAAAGCCAACTAGAGCAGATGCTGACTGGGGTGTTATCTTTATTGAAGTATCTGGCTGTCTACCAATGTGTGGTCATGGCACGATTGGTGTAGCAACAGTTTTAGTGGAGAAGGGTTTAGTACCAGTTGTTGAACCAATTACAACAGTTAGCCTTGATACACCAGCTGGATTAGTTGTTGTGGATGTGCAGGTTAAAAATGGTAAAGCTGAGAAAGTAACTTTGACCAATGTTCCATCATTTTCATATCAATTAGATCAAATAGTTGATGTGCCTGGATATGGCAAAATTAAATACGACATGGCATTTGGTGGAAACTTTTATGCAATTATCCCAATTGATCGAGTTGGTATTGAGTTCAAGCATGAGAATGGCCCGAAATTTTTAACAGCTGGTCTTGCAATCAGTGATGCCATAAATCAGCAAAACAAACCTATTCACCCAGAGAATCCAGATATTGCGATCTGCCACCATATTGATTTTATTTTTCCTGGCAAAAACTCACTTCACTGGAAGAATGCGATGGCAATTTACCCAGGATGGTTTGATCGCTCCCCTTGCGGAACTGGAACAAGTGCTCGGCTTGCTCAAATGGTTGCCCGTGGTGAGTTTAAAGATGGCGATGTATTAATTAATGAATCTTGGATTGGCTCACAATTTGAAGGCCGAGTTAAGGAGCACACAACTGTTGCGCACCTACCAGCAATTATTCCAACTGTTACTGGCCGGGCTTGGATTATGGGTGAGGCAACTTGGGTATTAGATCCAGCAGATCCTTT
>JGI25912J50252_10000663_pt1 | contig 11032 bp, 10 predicted proteins | sample LauGreSBDMM110DD_2_FD_50252 | JGI IMG/M metagenome (IMG submission 50252)
CGGGAAGGGAAGGGCACGCTGGCGGCCAGTGCGTCTTGAACGTCCTTGGGCATGCCAAACATCATGGGCGTGCCAAAAATGCCGGGGGCAATGGTCATGTTGCGAATGCCGTTGCGGGCCAAGTCGCGGGCGATGGGCAAGGTCATGCCGACCACGCCGCCCTTGGTCGCTGAGTAAGCCGCTTGGCCAATTTGGCCGTCATAGGCCGCCACCGAGGCGGTGTTGATGATGGCCCCTCGCTCGGCGGTGGGCTCGGGATCGTTTTTGCACATGGCCTCAGCGGCCAGGCGGATCATGTTGAAGGTGCCAATCAGGTTGACGGTGACGGTCTTGGTGAACACGGCCAGTGAATGCGCGCCATGTTTGCCCACAGTTTTTTCGGCCGGTGCAATGCCCGCGCAGTTGACCAGGCCCATCAGTTTGCCCATGGCCACCGCCTTGGCCACCACGGCTTGGCCATCGGCCTCGCTGCTGACGTCGCACCGCATGAAAGCGCCACCAATTTCTTTGGCAATGGCCTCGCCTTTTTCGACCTGCATGTCAGCGATCACCACCTTGCCTCCCTTGGCCGCGAGCATGCGGGCCGTGCCCTCGCCCAGCCCCGAAGCGCCGCCGGTGACGATAAAAACTTTGCCTGAAATGTCCATTTTTGAGCTCCTGGTTGAATCGGTGTGAGGGAAGATTATCGGCCAGTGTCCATCCCGGTTTGGGCATCAGCACCGACAATGGTGGCTGTGCGGTTGACCCGCAAACCTTGACCGAGAAGCCCCGCCATGACCCTTTCCCTTTATTCGCGCCGTGTCCAGACCTGGGCCGCGCTGATCGCACTGGCTTTGTTGGTGGGTTGCGCCAGCCCCCCCGCACCGCCCAAGGATGAGCAAATCCCCGCCCCCGCGCCAGAGGTCGTGCCCGCCAAACCCAAACGCCTGGGCTTGGCCTTGGGGGGCGGTGGTGCGCGCGGCTTTGCCCACGTGGGGGTGTTGCAAGTGCTTGAAGAAGCGGGCATCAAACCCGACTTGGTGGTGGGCACTTCAGCCGGCAGCTTGGTCGGCGCTTTGTATGCCAGTGGCAAAACCGGTGCCCAGTTGCAGCGCATTGCCGAGACGATGGAAGAGTCGGCCATCACCGATTGGGCCTTGCCCTTTTTGAACCGGGGTGTGTTGCGTGGAGAGGCTTTGGCCCGCTACGTCACGGCCCAGACCCAAGGGCGCAAGATCGAAGAGTTGCCCATCCGTTTGGGCATTGTGGCCACCGACCTGAATTTGGGCGAGGGGGTGCTGTTCCAACGCGGGGACACCGCCACGGCGGTGCGCGCCTCCAGTGCCGTGCCCTCGGTGTTTTTGCCAGTGCGCATCAACAACCGCGACTATGTGGATGGCGGCTTGGTCGCACCCGTGCCCGTGCGCTATGCCCGGGAAATGGGTGCCGAGGTGGTCTTGGCGGTGGACATTTCCACCACCCCAGAAGGCAGCCAGGCTGAATCGATGCTGCAAATACTGCTGCAAACCTTCAACATCATGGGCAAAAGCATCAAAACCTTGGAGCTCAAAGAGGCCCAAGTGGTCGTGCGCCCCAACTTGACCGGTGTGAGCAGTGCCGACTTCAATGCCCGTTTGCGCGCCATCGAGTCCGGCCGTGCCGCCATGCTGGCCGCTTTGCCAGCATTGAAAGCCGCTTTGGCCGTCACCCGCTGAAGCTGGTTCGGCGCTGTGCGTTGAAAGCTGCCGCCCTGTTTTGACCCATCACAGGTTTGGGCCGTGTGACACGGTTGGCGCATAAAAAGAGGCCCCGTTTTACAACGGGGCCTTGAAGGGATCCCGGAACCAAAAGGTTGCGACAGGATCCGAGGAGACAAAGGTTAGCCTTTGGGGCCATCTGGCCCAAAGATTCAGCGCTTTTTGCTGGCGGTCTTGGCGGCGGTGACGGCAGAGGCGGTCACGGCGTTGAAGTTGGCTTCGGCCATGTCAGTGGCTTGTTTGACCGCTTTTTGCATCGATTCCATCGCGTTTTGGCTGGCGGCCACGGCGCTTTTGACCATGGACACGGCGGTCTCGGAACCGGCGGGAGCGTTTTTGGCGGCGGAGTCAATCAGGCTGGCGAAAGACTTTTGGGCTTCAACAGACTTGTCTTCCATGGCTTTGCCAAATTGGGCACCAGTGCTGGTGGCGATGTCATACAGGTGNCGGCTGTAAGAAACAGACTTTTCGGCCANNGGCTGGAACATGCCGGTTTGCAGGGCCATCAGTTCTTGCATGTCTTTGACGCCCATGGCGGCGTGGGCGTGGCCCATGGTTTCCGACAAAGCAGCTTTGGTGGCGGTCAGGTTCAGTTCAACCATTTTCTCGAAACCGGCAAAGGCCGAGTGGGTCAGGCCGTAAAAGGCTTCGAGGTTGGCTTTGTGGCTGGAGGTGATTTGGTCTGCAGTGATCATGGTATGTCCTTAATGGGTTGGGTTTCACTGCGACGCCATGGAAATGTTGCGTTGCAGCATGGGTTGAAGTATAGGGTTAGCCCTGATGAATTCAAGCCTTATTTGCTGCAATGCAACATATTAGAGTGGCGGTCCTAAATCGGCCTCAAACCGGGACAATCGCTGGCCGTGAACATTTATTACGCCACCCCCCATGTCCAGCAGCTCCCACCCGGGCATCGGTTTCCCATGGGCAAGTACGAGCGGCTGCGCCAGCGCCTGGGCCAGGAGCAGCCCGCGTTGCGTTTGTCCTTGGCCGACCCGGTGAGCGACGGCGAGTTGGCCCTGGTCCACAGCCCGGCCTACATCGAGGCAGTGGTCACCGGCAGCCTGAACGCGGCGCAGCAGCGTGAAATTGGCTTTCCTTGGTCGCCAGGCATGGTGGATCGGGCCCGTCGCTCCAGTGGGGCCACGGTGATGGCCGCGCGCAGCGCTTTACGCGAGGGCCTGGCGGCCAATTTGGCCGGGGGCACCCACCACGCCTACCCCGACAAGGGCAGCGGTTTTTGTGTCTTCAATGATGCCGCCGTGTGCGCCCGCTTGATGCAGGCTGAGTGGTTGCGCAGCCACCGCCATCCCTTGGCGGTGGCCATCATTGATTTGGACGTGCACCAAGGCAACGGCACGGCGCGCATTTTCCAGGGTGACCCCAGTGTTTTTACCCTGTCCCTGCATGGTGCCAAGAACTTCCCATTTCGCAAAGAGGCCAGCGACTTGGATGTGGAGTTGCCCGATGGCTGTCGCGACGACGAGTACCTGGCTGCTTTGGAGCAGGCCTTGTTGAGCTTGGGCGAGCGCTTTGACCCGGGGCTGGTGATCTATCTGGCCGGTGCCGACCCGCACGAGGGCGACCGATTGGGCCGGCTCAAACTCAGCTTTGATGGCCTGGAGGCGCGCGACAGGCGGGTGATGGATTGGGCGCATGCCCGGGGGCTGCCCTTGGCCATGGCCATGGCCGGCGGTTACGGGGTGGACATCGAGGACACGGTGCAAGTGCAAGTCAATACCTTTGCCGTGGCCGCTGCGCATTGGCAACGCTGGCAGAATCGGCGCCCATGAGCAACCCTTCCAACGACCGCATGGGCCCCGAGCCGCGCAGCGCTTACAAGGCCTTTCGCAGCATTGGCACGCGCTGGATGGATAACGACGCGTATGGACACGTGAACAACGTGGTTTATTACAGCTGGTTTGATACCGTGGTCAACGCGCATTTAATCGAACATGGGGTGCTCGACATCCACCATGGCCAGGCCATTGGCTTGGTGGTTGAAACCCAGTGCAATTACTTCTCGCCCCTGGCCTTTCCGCAAACCGTTGAGGCGGGGCTGCGGGTGGCGCGACTGGGCAGTTCCAGCGTGCGTTACGAAGTGGCTTTGTTTGCCCAAGACCAAGACCTGTGTGCAGCACGCGGTCATTTTGTGCATGTGTACGTGGACCGCGTGAGCCGCCGCCCGGTCAGCCTGCCGGACCCCCTCAAACAATTATTGGAGACCTTGACATGACCCCCAACGAACGCACCCAGGCCGTGGACGAGGCCATCACCAGCCGCATGTCCATGCGGGCATTCAGTGACCAGCCGGTACCGCGCGACACCATTGAAGCCATTTTGCAAGTGGCCAGCCGGGCCCCATCGGGCACCAACACCCAGCCTTGGAAGGTGTATGTGTTGCAAGGCGCCAGCCGTGACAGCTTGGTGCACCAGGTGTGCGCGACGCATGATGAATGGCGCGACCACCCGGAAAAGGCCGCTCAACACCCAGAAGCCTACGACTATTACCCCGAAAAATGGGTCAGCCCCTACATTGAGCGGCGGCGTGAAAACGGCTGGGGTTTGTATGGCTTGCTGGGCATTGTCAAAGGCGAAAAAGACAAAATGCACGCCCAGCACCAACGCAACTTTTGTTTTTTTGACGCGCCCGTGGGCTTGATGTTCACCATCGACAAGGTCATGGGGCGCGGCTCCTTGCTCGATTACGGCATGTTCTTGCAAAACATCATGGTGGCAGCCCGGGGGCGCGGTTTGCACACCTGCCCCCAAGCGGCTTGGAACAACTTTGCCCACATCATCTTGCCCCACATCGGTGCCCCCGACAGCGAGATGCTGGTGTGCGGCATGTCGCTGGGTTGGATCAAGGCGGACGAGCCGGTCAACACATTTTTCACACCGCGCGAGGACGTGGCCCACTTCACCCACTGGTGTGACACCGCCCCATGATCATCACCAGCTTGCTCGACACCGATCTGTACAAGTTCACCATGATGCAGGCGGTGCTGCATCAGTTTCCGGGTGCCCAGGTGGAGTACCGTTTCAAGTGCCGCAACCCCGGGGTGCAGTTGGGCCCTTTGGTACACGAAATCCGCACCGAGGTGCGCTCTTTGTGCAGTTTGAAGTTTCAAGACCCCGAGCTGCTGTGGCTGCGCAGCCTGCGTTTCATCAAAAGCGACTTTGTGGACTTTTTGGGGTTGTTCAAGCTCAACGAAAAATACATCGACATCGAAGCCTTGCCATCGGGGGAGATTGACATTGCCATCCGTGGTCCCTGGCTGCACACCATCTTGTTTGAAATCCCGGTCTTGGCCATCGTCAACGAGGTGTTTTTCCGCCACACCCAGCGGGTGCCGGATTTTTTGCAAGGCCGCGAACGCTTGGATCTCAAAATTGGCCAACTCCAAGCCGATGATTTGCGCGAATTGAAGATTGCCGACTACGGCACCCGCCGGCGTTTTTCCAAAGCCTGGCACGAAGAAGTGTTGCGCGTGCTCGCCGATCGCCTGGGCACCGGCCCGTCGGGCCAGTTTGCGGGCACCAGCAATGCCCTGTTTGCCATGAAACTGGGTTTGACGCCTTTGGGCACCATGGCCCACGAATACCTGCAAGCCTGCCAAGCCCTGGGGCCACGCTTGCGCGACAGCCAGGTGTTTGGGTTTGAGACTTGGGCGCGTGAATACCGGGGCGACTTGGGCATTGCTTTGAGCGATGTGTACGGCATCGAGCCTTTTTTGCGCGACTTTGATATGTACTTTTGCAAGCTCTTTGATGGCGCGCGCCACGACAGCGGCGACCCCTTCACATGGGGTGAACGCCTGCTCGAGCATTACAAAAACAACCGCGTGGACCCGTTGACCAAAATTTTGATCTTCAGCGATGGGCTCACCGTGCCACGCACCATCGAGCTNTACCAGCGGTTTCGTGGCCGCTGCCAACTGGCCTTTGGCATTGGCACCAACCTGACCAATGANCTGGGCTACGAGCCGCTGCAAATCGTCATCAAGATGGTGCGCTGCAATGGCCAGCCGGTGGCCAAATTGTCGGACACGCCATCCAAAAACATGTGCGATGACGAGAAATACCTGGCCTATCTGCGCCAGGTGTTTGACATCAAAGCCGGTGATTGAGCCGGTGGCGTGCTGTGCCACCGACCCTTGGATGGGGCATTTGTGACAATGGCGGTTTCCAACCTATTCGGTGGGTTTATGAATAAAAGCTTTTTGCAACGCGGTCTGGCGCTGTCTGCGCTCTTGTTGGTGTGGCCGAGCCTGGCGGGCGCAGCCAACATCGATGGCGCCGTGCTCAGTGCTTGGTGGGGCCTGCCTTTTGCGGGTATCTTGCTGTCAATCGCCTTGTGCCCCCTGCTGACACCCACGCTGTGGCACCACCACTACGGCAAGATCGCAGCTGGCTGGGCCTTGGCTTTCTTGCTGCCCTTTGCGGCCGTTTACGGGCCGGCGCTGGCCGCCGCCAACTTTGTACATGCCCTGCTGGCCGAGTACATCTCCTTCATCATTTTGCTGACGGCGCTCTACACCGTCTCGGGTGGCATTTATATCCGCGGCAACTTGCGTGGCAGCCCGGGGCTCAACACCGCCATCTTGGGCATGGGCGCGGTGCTGGCCAGCGTGATGGGCACCACCGGTGCCTCGATGCTGCTGATCCGCCCCTTGATCCGCGCCAACGACAACCGCAAGCATGTGGCCCATGTGGTCATCTTTTTCATATTCATCGTCTCCAACGCGGGTGGTTCGCTCACGCCCTTGGGCGACCCGCCGCTGTTCCTGGGTTTTCTCAAGGGCGTAGATTTCTTCTGGACGCTCAAGACCTTGCTGCCTCAGACCCTGTTTCTGGTGGGCAGCTTGCTGGCCATTTTCTACGCGCTCGATGCCTGGCTGTATCACCGCCGTGAAGAGGTGCTNCCGGTTGATCCAACACCTGACAGCCGATCCATNGGCTTTGACGGGGCTGGCAATTTTGTGCTGCTGGCGCTGATCGCCGCCCTGGTGCTGATGAGCGGCGTCTGGAAAAGCAGTGTGGCATTTGAGGTCTGGGGTACCGAGGTTGGCCTGCCTGGCCTGATGCGCGACCTGGGTCTGGTGCTCGTCACCTTGCTCTCGCTGCGGTTGACGCCGACACAGGTGCATGCGGATAACCAATTCGGCTGGGCGCCCATGCTGGAAGTGGCCAAGCTGTTTGCAGGCATTTTTCTGACCATCATCCCGGTGATTGCCATGCTCAAGGCTGGCGTCAACGGGCCGTTTGGCGCGGTGGTCTCGGCCGTCACCCGGCCCGATGGCAGCCCTGATGTGCTGATGTACTTTTGGATCACCGGTGCTCTGAGCTCCTTTTTGGACAACGCGCCGACCTATCTGGTGTTCTTCAACACCGCCGGCGGCGACCCTCAGGTGTTGATGACCACGCTGGCACCCACGTTGGCCGCCATTTCTGCTGGCGCCGTGTTCATGGGTGCCAACAGCTACATCGGCAATGCGCCCAACCTGATGGTCAAGGCGATTGCCGAAGACCGGGGCGTGAAGATGCCCAGTTTCTTTGGCTACATGCTGTGGTCGGGGGGCATCCTGATCCCCTTGTTCATCATCATGGGTTTCATTTGGTTCCGCTGAAGGCGGAACCCATTCCGANGATAGGTACTGTGAAAAAGCCCCGCATATTGATTGCCCGCACCGTTTTCCCCGAAGTGGTGGCGCGGCTGCAACANCACTTTGATGTCACCGACAACCAAGCTGATGTGGCCTGGACCAAGGCCGAATGGACAGACCGTTTGCGTGAACATGTGGGTGCTTTCAGCATGGGCATTGAACCGGTGGACGAAGCCGTGTTGCAAGCCTGTCCTCAACTCAAGATCTGCGCCAACATGTCGGTGGGCTACAACAACCTGGACGTGCCTGCCATGACCCGCCATGGCGTGTTGGCCACCAATGCCCCCGATGTGCTGACCGAAACCACCGCCGACTTTGGCTTTGCCCTGATGATGGCAGCGGCCCGCCGGGTGACCGAGAGCGAGCATTTTTTGCGGGCAGGTCAGTGGAAGCAATGGCGGTACGACTTGTTCGCCGGTGCCGAGGTGCATGGCAGCACCCTGGGCATCATGGGCATGGGGCGCATCGGTCAAGCCATCGCCCGCCGCGGCGCACTGGGTTTTGGCATGCCAGTCATTTATCACAACCGCAGCCGCTTGGCCCCCGAGGTCGAAGCCGCGTGCGGTGCCCGCTACGTGGGCAAAGACGAGTTGCTCCAACAAGCGGATCACCTGGTGCTGGTGGTGCCTTATTCCAAAGAAGCCCACCACACCATGGGTGCGTCGGAGATCGCCCGCATGAAGCCCACGGCCACCTTGACCAACATCGCGCGCGGCGGCATCGTTGACGATGCTGCCTTGATTGCCGCCTTGCGCGAAGGCCGCATCGCCGCCGCCGGCTTGGATGTGTTTGAAGGCGAGCCCGCGCTCAACCAGGGTTTTTTGGACTTGAAAAATGTGGTGCTGACACCGCACATTGCCAGCTCTACCGTGGCCACCCGCTTGGCCATGGCCCATTTGGCAGCCGACAACCTGATTGGCTACCTCACCGAGGGCAAAGCGCGCACACCGCTCAACCCCGAGGTGCTGGGAACTGCCCGGTGAGCGAAACCTCCACCTGGGTGGCCCTGGCCGCCTGCGCCGCGTGTGTGGTGCTGGCGCTGTTGCTGTGGCGCCGCACCACCCCCGCGCCAGACCCCGCCCAAAGCGAAGCCTGGGCCCAATTGCACGAGCGACTCAACCGCTTGGAGCGCGACATGCGCCAAGAAGTGGGCGAGTCTGCACGGGGTGCACGCCAAGAGCTGTCGCTCAATTTGGCGCAGTTTCAGCAAGCGCAAATCGAGCAACTCAGTTTGTTGCAAAAAAACCTGGGTGACACCTTGAACACCCAGCTGCAAGCGCTGGGCGAGGGCAATGCGCGGCGCATGGCCGAGGTGCGCGACACTTTGGACCAGCAACTCCAACAATTGCAAAAAACCAATGCCGCGAAGTTGGACGAGATGCGCCAAACCGTGGATGAAAAACTGCAAACCACTTTGGAAGCACGGTTGAGCGAAAGCTTTAAGCAGGTGGCCGAGCGTTTGGAGCAAGTGCACCAAGGTTTGGGCCACATGAAAACCTTGGCCCAAGGTGTTGGCGATTTGCAGCGGGTTTTGAGCAATGTGAAAACCCGTGGAATTTTTGGCGAGGTGCAGCTGGAAGCCTTGCTGGAGCAGGTGCTGACCATCGAGCAGTACGGCAAACAAGTGGAAACCAAGCCGCGCAGCAACCAGCGGGTGGACTTTGCCATCAAGCTGCCCGGTCGCAGCGATGACGGCACAGCCGTGTGGTTGCCCATCGACGCCAAGTTTCCCCGCGAAGACTACGAGCGCCTTCTCGACGCACAAGACCGCGCCGACCCGATGGCCGCCGAAGCTTCGGCCAAGGCCATGGAGTCACGCATTCGCCAAGAGGCCAAGAGCATTGCCGAAAGTTATTTGGCGCCGCCCCACACCACCGACTTTGCCATTCTGTTTTTGCCGGTGGAAGGTTTGTATGCCGAGGTGCTGCGCCGCCCAGGTCTCATGGACAGCTTGCAGCGCGACTACCGCGTCACCTTGGCAGGCCCCACCACCTTGCTGGCGATTTTGAACAGCCTGCACATGGGCTTTCGCACCTTGGCGCTGGAGAAGCAAGCGTCTGAGGTGTGGAAGGTGCTGGGCGCGGTCAAAACCGAGTTTGACCGCTATGGCGAATGGGTGGCCAAGGTGCGCGAGCAGGTGCAAAAAGCCGCAGACACTTTGGACCGAGCCGACACCCGCAGCAAGCAAATGCGCCGGGTTTTGAAAGGCGTCGAGGCCTTGCCCGAGGCCGAAGCCTTGGCACGATTGCCCTTGAGCCCAGACCCTGAAGAAGGCCTGGACAACGATGCAGGTTGACGCTTGAACCCCGAGTTGGCGCGGCTGATTGCCGGGCAAGTTTTTTTACATGCCTGCATGACCGGCATGCGCATGGCCGGCCCCTTGCTGGCGCTGCGCGAAGGCCACACCGAATTGGCTGTGGGGATGTTGTTGGCCATGTTTGCCCTGACCCAGGTATTTTTGGCCTTGCCCGCCGGCCGTTATGCCGACCGCCATGGCCTCAAGCGTCCTGTGGGTTGGAGCGTGGTGCTGGGCAGTGTGGGGACCGGTTTGGCGGTGATCTGGCCGACTTTTACGGTGCTGTGCATCAGCGCCTTGTTCACCGGCGGCGCCACCGGGGCCGCCGTGATCGCTTTGCAGCGCCATGTGGGGCGGCGTGCCCAAGGCATGACCGAACTCAAGCAGGCCTTCAGTTGGTTGGCCATTGGGCCGGCCATTTCCAATTTCATTGGGCCTTTTTTCGCTGGTTTGTTGATCGACCATGCGGGCTTTCAGGCGGCNTTTTTCATGCTNGCCATGTTTCCATTGTTGGCTTGGTGGTGGGTGCGTCAGGTGCAGGAACTGCCGGCCATCGTGGTGGACCCCGANCAGCCCAAGCGCAGCACCTGGGACCTGTTCAAACTGCCCTTGTTTCGGCGCATGNTNTGGATCAACTGGGTGATGGCGTCCTGTTGGGATGTGCACACCTTTGTCGTGCCCTTGATGGGCCACGAGCAAAACCTCAGTGCTTCAGCCATTGGCAGCATCTTGGGCGGTTTTGCCATTGCCGCCGCCTTGATTCGCGTGGCCTTGCCGAGCTTGGTGCACCGGGTTCAAGAATGGCAAATGATATCGGGCGCGATGTTGATCACCTGCATTTTGTTGGTCTTGTACCCCTTCAGCCAAGGNGCATGGATGATGGGCGGCTGTTCGGTNTTGNTGGGCTTTTCGCTCGGCGTGATTCAACCCATGTTGATGAGCATGCTGCACCAAATCACGCCCCATGAGCGCCACGGCGAAGCCATTGGTCTGCGCTTGATGGCCATCAACGCCTCCAGTGTGGCCATGCCGATGTTGTTTGGGCTGGCGGGCGCCTTTTTGGGCAGTGCGGGTGTGTTTTGGTCGGTGGCCGCCTGGGTGGGGGTCAGCACCCGCTCGGCAATGCGCCTGAAGATTGGCAGCCCTTGATCGGTCAATCTTTCACAGTGACCCGTTTGCGCGCAGGTTTACAAACCCAAACGCGACAGATCCGGGTGGCGCAGGTGGTGGTCGGTGCTGGCCTGAAACGCCTGCCCCAATGACAGCACCGTTCGCTCATCAAAGGCCTTGCCCACCATTTGCAAGCCCACCGGCAAACCACCTGCAAAGCCGGC
>JGI25912J50252_10000668_pt1 | contig 10990 bp, 9 predicted proteins | sample LauGreSBDMM110DD_2_FD_50252 | JGI IMG/M metagenome (IMG submission 50252)
CTGCCTGCGGTCAGCAAGGCCTCAATAGCGCCGTCTGTGAGGAGTGGGCACAAGGCAAAACTCATGTTGGCGGAGTTCAAAATTTCGCCACAGGCAGCTCCTATGGTTTTGGGCAAACCCTGACCGCCCATGTCGCTGGGGTGTTGCAAACCTTGCCAACCGCCTTCGGCGTACTGTTGGTAGGCCTGCTTGAAGCCGGTGGTGGTGGTGACCACGCCGTCTTTCCAAAACGAGGGGTGTTTGTCGCCCTCCCAGTTCAGCGGCGCCAACACGTCTTGGTTGAAACGGGCGCATTCTTCCAGCACCGCTTGGGCGGTTTCCATGCCTGCGTCTTCAAAGCCGGGGATNTTGGCGATCTCATCCAAGCCAGCCAAGTGCTGCATGTTGAAGAGCATGTCTTTGACGGGGGCGGTGTAGCTCATGAATACCTCAGNACAAAAATCAAGTGCATCCAAGGCCAGCGCCTCTGGCCCAGGTCAGGGCTGAAAACATTTACAGCTGAGAAACCAACTCCGGCACGGCCACAAACAAATCAGCCTCCAAGCCGTAATCGGCCACGCTGAAAATAGGTGCTTCAGGGTCTTTGTTGATGGCCACAATGACCTTGCTGTCCTTCATGCCGGCCAAGTGCTGAATGGCACCGCTGATGCCACACGCCACATACAACTGCGGCGCAACAATCTTGCCGGTTTGGCCCACTTGCCAATCGTTGGGCGCATAGCCCGCATCCACCGCCGCGCGGCTGGCACCCATGGCAGCACCGAGTTTGTCTGCCAAGGGGGTCATAACCTCGGCGAATTTTTCTGAGCTGCCCAAAGCGCGACCGCCCGACACGATGATCTTGGCGGCGGTGAGTTCGGGGCGGTCGTTCTTGGCGATCTCGCTGCCCACATAGCGGCTTTTGCCGCTGTCAGCCACCGCGTTGACCACCTCAATGNCAGCAGTNCCGCCTNGGCTGGCAGCCGGGTCAAAACCCGTGGTNCGNACNGTGATCACCTTGACCGCATCGGTGGCTTGCACCGTGGCCATGGCGTTGCCGGCGTAAATGGGGCGCTCAAAGGTGTCTGGGCTGTCGACGCGGGTGATGTCACTCACCTGCCCCACATCGAGCTTGGCCGCCACTCGCGGCGCGACGTTTTTGCCACCAGCGGTCGCTGGAAACAAAATGTGGGTGTATCCCGCTGCCAATGCCAGCACTTGCGCTGCGATGTTTTCGGCCAAGCCGTGGGCGAACCCGGCTTCATCGGCATGGAGCACTTTGCCCACACCAGCTATCTGGGCAGCGGCGGCGGCGGCGGCACCTGCGTTGTGGCCTGCCACCAGCACATGCACCTCTTGGGCACAGGCCAAAGCGGCTGTTACGGTGTTGAAGGTTGAACCCTTGATGGATTGATGGTCGTGGTCAGCGATGACAAGTGCGCGCATTTCAAATCACCTTTGCTTCATTTTTCAGTTTGTCAACCAAGGCCGCCACATCGGCCACCTTGATGCCAGCGCTGCGTTTGGGCGGCTCGTTGACCCTCAAGGTCTTGATGCGGGGTGCCACATCGACGCCGAGGTCTTCGGGCTTGAACACATCGAGTTGTTTTTTCTTGGCCTTCATGATGTTGGGCAGCGTCACATAACGCGGCTCGTTCAAGCGCAAATCGGTGGTGATGACCGCTGGCATTTGCAGCGACAAGGTCTCTAAACCGCCATCGACTTCGCGGGTGACTTGCACGCGTCCGTCGACCACTTCCACTTTGGAGGCAAAGGTGGCTTGTGGCCAATCGGTCAGGGCCGCCAGCATTTGGCCGGTTTGGTTGCAATCGTCATCAATGGCTTGCTTGCCCAAAATGATCAAGCCCGGCTGCTCTTTGTCGGCCAAGGCTTTCAGCAACTTGGCCACCGCCAAGGGCTGCAGCTCTTCAGTCGTTTCCACCAAAATGGCGCGGTCAGCGCCAATGGCCATGGCGGTGCGCAAGGTTTCTTGGCATTGGGTGACACCACAGGACACGGCGATGACCTCGGTGACCACGCCTTTTTCTTTTAAACGCACGGCCTCTTCGACCGCAATTTCGTCAAAAGGGTTCATGCTCATTTTGACGTTGGCAATGTCCACGCCGGATTGGTCAGATTTGACCCGCACCTTGACGTTGTAATCGACCACGCGTTTGACGGGCACCAAGACCTTCATATACAACTCCAAAAAAATGAAACATCAACCCACATGCGGGGGTGAACCATAGGCCATGTGCCCCAGAAAACACGCGATTGTAAGACCAAACCACTCACTTTAAGCACGGTCGTGCTTTTCTGGTCATCGCGTCGCAGCCATCACATTTTGAGAAGCTGCGGAACGATCAAAATGATGGGCGGAAAAGCCACCAACAGGGCCAAAACGGCCACCAAGGTGTAAACGAACGGCATGACGCCTCGGAATATCGTTGAGGTGTCCAAGTGCGGCAACAGGCTTTTCACCACGAACATGTTCATGCCCACGGGCGGGCTGATCAGGCCAATCATCACCACCAACACAATGATGATGCCAAACCACACCGGGTCAAAGCCCAGGCTGACCACCAGCGGGAAAAACACCGGATGGTCAGCAAAATCATCGACAGCTCTTCCATGGCCGTGCCGAGCAAAATGTAGATCACGCAAATCGCCACCATCACGCTGATGGGGCTGATTTGGTAAGACATCACAAACGCCTTGAGGTCGTTGGGCATGGACGTGAAGTTGATAAAGTTACCAAATATCAAGGCCCCGACCAAGATCATGAACAACATGCCAGTGGTGCGGGAGCTGTCGATCAAGATGTCCAGGGTCACGCGCCACGTCAGGGCTTTGCGGGCCAAGGCAATGCAAAAAGCCCCAAAAGCACCAATGCCCGCACCTTCTGTCGCCGTGAAAACGCCGCCATAAATGCCGCCCATCACGATAAAGAACAACAAGGCCACAGCCCACACATCCTTGAACGCAACCCATCTTTCCACCCAGCTGGAATGCTCCGCACGGGGACCCCAACTGGGGTGGCGCCAGGTGATGAAAGAGATGGTCGCGCACATCAGCACCACGGCCATCAAGCCTGGCAAAAAGCCCGCTGCAAAAAGTTTGCCGATGTTGGTCTCGGTGACCAAGCCATAAATCACCAAGATGGTCGATGGGGGGATCAAAATGCCCAGGGTGCCGCCAGCGGCAATGGTGCCCGCCGCCAGCTCATCGGAATAACCATGTTCGCGCATCGAGGGATAGGCCACCTTGGTCATGGTGGCTGCTGTAGCAATGGATGAGCCACAAATGGCCCCAAAACCCGCACAAGCCATCACACTGGCCATGGCCAAACCACCCCGAAAGTGGCCCACCAAGGTGTAGGCCAGTCGGTAAAGCTCTTTGGACATGCCTGCGCGGGTGACGAAATTTCCCATCAAAATGAACAATGGCACCACCGACAGTGTGTACTGGAAACCCGATTCATAAACAGTGGAGGTCGCCGATGCCATGGAAGGCAGCACACCCTTCATCCACCACAGCCCCAAAAAACCCACCAAACCCATGGAGATGGCAATCGGCACCCGAATCAGGGACAGGGACAACATGGCCAACAGGCCCACAATGGCTTCAGTCATGGTTCAAGCGCGCAAAAGTCTCAAGTCGTGGTCGGACCCATCGAGCCATGCTCGCGGTGGGGGATGAAAATCAACACCAAGTGGGTCAAGGCCGCAACGGTGATCATCACGCCCATCGTGTAGCCACCGGCGCCAGGGGCAATTTGAGGACATTGGTGGTGTCGCCATACTCCGCCACACGCACAGCGCGGCGAAAGATCAAATAACCAATGCCCGACAAGGCCAGAAAACAGATCACATCCGACAGTTTGTTGAAAAATGCTTTGACCGCCGGGCTCATCAAGGTGTCCAAGGTGTCAATGACAATGTGCTCTCGGCGCATGGACACCAGCGGCAATGCGGCATAAATCAACACCGCCAAGGCCATCTCGGTCATCTCGAAACCGCCCGGCAAAGGCTTGTTGAGCACATAACGGCCAAACACATCCACGGTGGTGATGATCATCATCAAAAACAGCACCGCCGCAGAAATCACACCCAATAGTTTTTCCAAAGTTTTGGTCACGCCTGTCATCACTTTTCTCCTGCGCGCGATTGTCGCGCTTTGCGCACCCAGGCATCAAAGGTGATGTTCATGATGCGGTCGGTGCGCAAAAAGTCGCGTGCGCGGCGGGCTTGCACCGCATCGATGGGCACCACACCCCCCACGGCGGCCGCATTGATTTGCAAGCGCGCCATGCGCTCCATGAAGACGGCCAAAAAACACGCCTCCTGGACACTGCGGCCAGCGGTGAGCAAGCCGTGGTGGGCCAACAAAAGCGCGTGGGCTTGGCCCAAACTGGCGCTGATCAGCTCACCCTCGCGGTCTGCGGTGGGCAGGCCCGGCCATTCGGGCAAAAACACCATGTCCTCGAACAAGGGCGTGGCGTCCATGTGGGCCACCACCAAAGGCACCTTGGCCGCTGCCAAGGCAGAGGCAGCCGGCGGGTGGGTGTGGACGATGGCATTCACATCGGGCCGGCTGCGGTAGACCCACAGGTGAAAGCGGGTGGCGGGGTTGGGCTCACGAATGCCATGCGAACCCGCACCCTCAAGGACGTGCATGTCGTTGTCAATCAACAACCAAGAATCGGGTGTGGCCTCGCCAAAGGCCAAACCCAGGGGCAGTGTCCAGAAGCAGTTGTCGCGGGGCCCGCGGGCAGTCAACTGCCCTGCCAGGCCCGACTCGTGATCTTCATCCGACAGAATCCAAGCGCAATGCGTCAAATGTGCGCGTGGATCGTTCACCAATTGGCTCAAGCTCAACGGCCAGCGGCCACCTTTTTGAGCTCTTCGTGGAACTCGGCAAACACCTTGGCGCCGTCAATGCCCTTGGCATTGGCCGCTTTGACCCAGTCGCTGATCAAGGGCTCGGTGCGCTTGCGCACATCGGCCACAAAAGCAGGGTTGGCATCGACCATCGCCACGCCCGCCGCTTTCAGGGCATCAATACCCACCTTGTCGGCTGCATCCCAGGCTTTGCCAGCCAAACGGGCCAAGGCCTCACCAGACACAGTGTTAATGGCATCTTGGTCTTGCTTGGACAGCTTGTTCCACTTGTCCTCATTCATGAAAAAGCCAAATGATGAAGAGTAGAAACCACCGGGAAAGTAGGTGGCGTGCTTGACCACTTTGTCCAGGTTGAACGACTTGATCGACTCAGAGGGAAAAAAGGTGGCATCGGCCACGCCAGATGACAGCAATTCATAGGACTCTGGCGCGGGCTTGACCAGGGGCGAAGCACCCAGGGCCTTGGCCGATGCTTCAGAAATGCCACCGCCGCTGCGCACCTTCATACCGGCCAAGTCGGCCACCGAGGTCACCGGCTTTTTGACCGAGAACATCTGCCCTGGGCCGTGGGTGAACACGCCCAACAATTTCACACCCTTGTACTCGTTGGCTTGCTGCAAATACTTCCAGTGGATGCGGCTGTAGGCCACAGAATTGACCTCTGCTGAGCCACCCGAACCGGGCAACTCGGCCAACAAAGGCAAAGGATGGCGAGCAGGGGTGTAGCTGGCGGTGACATAAGACACGTCCACCAAGCCGTCGCGCACACCGTCAAACGTGCCGGCTGCGGCCATGGGCGCCTTGGGCAGCATTTGCAATTTGACGCGGCCATTGGTGGCCTTTTCCACAGCTGCGGCCCAGCCGCCCAGCACATCGCGGGTCAGTGGGTGGGAGGGGCCGACCCAGCTGGACATGGTCAGGGTGGTTTGGGCAGAAACGCCACCCACGGACAACAAACCCAAAACGGTTGCGGTCAGTGCAAATTTGAATGCAGAGAACTTCATGGTTCAACTCCAAAAAAGAAGGGGGATTGAGTTGTTCACCCAAGGTTTACAACAGAATAATCAGTATAAACAGCGACCAGCATCGCATTGACCCGTGGAAACCCGACCGCTTGGTTGGTTTATTGCCGCAACCCAGCCGAATGCAACCCATGGCAATTACATCCCCCATGAACCATGGCACGCGCCGATAAGATAGCCGCATGAAACCCACCCCATCTCCCTTGCGATGAGCACAACTCACCCTGCCTCTGTTTGGCCGCCTCGCCGCGTGCTGGTGACGGGAGCGGCCGGTTTTTTGGGCCAAGCCCTGGTGGCCAAACATGTGGCGGCCCAAAGCGGCGCTTGCGATGTGCTGCTCACAGACCTGGCCCCCAGCCACCCCAGCCCCGCCCATGTGCGCTGGATCTGCGGCGATGTGGCCGATCCCCAACTGTGGGACCGCTTGATGGAAAAACCAATTGATTTGGTGATCCATTTGGCAGCCATCGTCAGTGGCCGCGCCGAGGCCGATCCGGCGCTGGGGCGCAGGGTCAATTTGATCGCACCGCTGGAAATGCTCGAGCGCTGCCGCTTGCAACACAGCACCACCGGCATCAGGGCCAGGGTGGTGCTGAGCAGCTCCATCGCCGTTTATGGCACGCCCCTGCCGCTGCGAATGCGCGACGACCATCCCATCCGCCCCAGCCTCAGCTATGGCGCCCACAAGCGCATGATGGAAATCGCCATCGCCGATGCATCGCGCCGGGGTGAGATCGATGGCCGCGCCATTCGTTTGTCGGGCGTGGTGGTGCGCCCTCCCCAGCCCAACGGGGCTTTATCGGGTTTCAACAGCGACATGATCCGCCAACCCCTCACCGGGCACGATTACACCTGCCCAGTGGGCCCAGACGCCTGCACTTGGCTGACCAGCCTGGACGTGGCCGTTGACCAGTTGTGGCATGCGGCACAAACCAGCGAGGCGCGCTGGACGCAAGCACTGCCCCCAGGTGAACGCGCCCTCACCGCCCCCACTTGGCCCGTGACCATGGCCGACTTGCAACAGGCCTTGGGCGAAATCGACCCCCCAGCCGCACAAAGACTGCGCTTTGATGCGAACTCACCCTTGCACGATCAATTTGGCCGCTGGCCCCAAGATGTGGCCTTTGAGCAAGCCGCGTTGTTGGGCCTGCCCAGCGACCCACAGCGCCACCAAGGCCACTTGGCGGCCATGCTGCGATCCGCCATGCCCCAATTCACCGACTGAAATGCCCGTATGACCACCCCCCAACGACCACCGTTCACACCGCCCACCACCTTGAATTCGGCCCGCCTGATCGAAGGCCTGGACCGCACGCCGCACCGGGCTTTTTTGCGCGCCGTGGGCGTGGACGAAGCCGACTTTGGCAAACCCATGATCGGCATCGTCAGCCAACACGGCGAAAACACGCCCTGCTCCATGTCCTTGGGGCCCCAGGCCGATGCGGCGCGACTGGGTGTGGCGGCAGGCCAAGGCATCCCCGTGCCCTTCACCACCGTGTCGGTGTCGGACGGTTTGTCGATGAACCACAAAGGCATGCGCATGAGCCTGGTCTCGCGCGAGTTGGTGGCCGACTCCATCGAGGCGGTGATGGTCGGCCACGCCTATGACGGCTTGGTGGGCTTTGCCGGTTGCGACAAAACCCTGCCTGGCGTGCTGATGGCCATGGCGCGGCTGAATTGCCCCAGTGTGTTTGTGTATGGCGGGGCCATGCTGCCCGGCCAATGGCGCGGCAAAGACGTGACCATCTTGACCGCTTACGAAGGCGTGGGCGCGGTGATGACCGGCCAAATGACCGAGGCCGAATTGGGTGAACTGGAACGCCAATGCGCGCCCACCGTGGGCTCATGCCCCGGTCAATTCACCGCCAACACCATGGCCATGGTGGCCGANACCCTGGGCCTGGCCCTGCCCGGCTCGGCCATGATGCCNGCCGTCTACAGCGAACGCTTGGCCCTGGCGCGCGCCGCCGGTCGGCGCGTGACCGAGATTTTGCGCACCGGCGGCCCACTGCCCCGCGACCTCATCACCCGCGAATCCCTGGAAAACGCCGCTGCCGTGGTGGCAGCCACCGGTGGATCGACCAACGCGGGCTTGCACCTGCCCGCCATTGCCCACGAAGCGGGCATTGCTTTCACCTTGGACGATGTGGCCGAGGTGTTTGCGCGCACCCCCTTGATCGCCGATTTGCAACCCGGCGGGCGATTTTTGGCGGTCGATTTGCACCGGGTCGGCGGCACCCGGGCGGTGCTCAAAGCCCTGCTCGACGGCGGCCACTTGCACGGCCAAGCCCTCACCTTGTCGGGCCGCACCCTGACCGAGGAACTGGCCCAAACGCCTACACCCGATGGTCAAGTGGTGCGCCCGACCACCCAAGCCATCATGGCCAGCGGCGGTGTGGTGGTGCTCAAAGGCAATTTGGCNCCTGAAGGCGCTTTGATCAAGGTCGCAGGTTTGAAAAAACTGGTGTTTGAAGGCCCAGCACGGGTGTTTGAAAACGAAGAAGACGCCTACGCCGCTGTGTCTGCCAGGCAATACCAGGCCGGNGATGTGCTGGTCATCCGCAACGAAGGGCCCCGCGGTGGCCCTGGCATGCGCGAGATGCTGGGTGTGACGGCCTTGGTGTACGGCCAAGGCATGGGGGAGCAAGTGGCCTTGATCACAGATGGGCGGTTTTCAGGCGCGACCCGCGGCATGATGATTGGCTACGTGGGGCCAGAGGCCGCCGCCGGTGGGCCGATTGGCTGGTTGCGCGACGGCGACCGCATCCGCATCGACGGCCAAGCCGCGCGCCTGGATGTGCTGGTGGACGAAGCCACCTGGGCCCAGCGCCAAGCCCAGGCCGTCAAGCCACCCGAAGAACACCTGAGCGGGGTGCTGGAGAAGTACGCCAAATTGGTTTCCCCGGCACGTTTGGGCGCTGTGACCCACAGCGGGCCGCCCAAACTGCCCACCTGAACCACTCGGCTGGGCATGGCAAACCGGCCGCCATGAAACCCCTTGCACGGCACTGGTTTGCCTCGCAAGCCTGGTGTCTTGGGTGGTGGCCAGCACCCAACGGGATGCCGCCGGTTCAGGCTGGCTGGCGCCACTCCAGCGCCGCCACGGCCAAGCCCACGCCTTTCTCGCGCAGGGCTTGCAAAACCGCCAAATTCACCGCAGAGCGCACGCTGAGCTGAGACACCATGGGGTCTTGGATCCAGTAGACCAAGGTGAACTGCAAACCCGCTGGCGTGACTTCACGCAGTTGGGCTTGGGGCGCTGGGTCGTGGATCACGCGCTCCACCCCCAAAGCGGCTTGCACCAAAGCGGTTTGCACCAAAGCCACATCGCTGTCGTGTTTGACCGTCCAGTTGGAGCTCAAGATCAAGCCATCCGCAAACGGCAGCGGCACATCTCGCCTTTGTTTGAGCACCATCTTGGTCGTCAAGTCCTGGTTGGGCACCACCGCATCCTGGCCATTGGCTCCACGGATCAAGGTGTATCGGGTGGTGATGTCCACCACCTGACCCTCGAAAGAATGCATGACGATGTTGTCACCGATGCGCAGGGAACGCTCCAACAAAATGACAAAGCCACTGACGTAATTGGCCGCCAAGTTTTGCAGGCCAAAACCCAATCCCACGCCCAAGGCGCCACCCAACACCGACAAGGCGGTGAGGTCCACGCCAATGGCCGACAAGGCGATGACGAGCCCCAAAAAGATCAGCACGGCACGCAGGACATTACCGGCCATTTTGCGCATGGACAAATCCAACACCGCCGGGGCAATCAGGGCTCGCTCGGCCAAAGCCGACAACCACAAGGTCACCATCAACACCAAGCCGGTGTAGGCCGCGCCTTGCAGCAAGGTGAGCAAACTCAGCTTGTTTTTGCCAAANACCAGTTCAATGACTTCCAACTCNTGCAGCAAGGGTTTGTCCAAGCCCGTGAACCACATCACCAGCCCCAGCCACACCAACCATGACACCGAGCGCTCCATCCATTGCACGCTGCGCGATTGCGGAAACAAACCGGTGAGCAAGCGCACCAGCATGCGAATCACCACCAAAGAGAGCAAGACCGGCAGGGCCAGGCTGAGCAACGGCGTGGGGCCATGGGCTGAAGCCAAAGCACGCAAACCGAACACCAGCGTCAGCGCCAAAAACGGAAATACAAAGCCTTGCGACACCGAGCGACCGGTCCACCGGGTGTGGTCGCNCATGGCCAAGGTCATGCGCCGCGTCAATGCCCACGCCAAACCCAGGCACAGCAACAAGCCCAGCAACTCCAACCACCACAGCGGGTGTTGAATTTCTTGTATCAACTGGTCCATGTCACGCACTTTTAGCTCCTGAAAATCGATGCCCACAAGCTGCTCCCAGGCAGCAGGGCGATCACACTGTGCCACACTTGTGGCGTTGCCATGAACCACGCTTTTTCTCCATGTCCCACCGCAGCCCTGTCCCCCACCCGCTGAGTGAACCAACGACCTGTAAGGGGGTTGGGGCGTGGGTGCTGCATGGATGGGGCCACGCCTCGTCAGCGCTGGAAGAATTTGTCTGGACTTTCTCCCGAGATGCGCGGGCTTGGGCTTTGCTGGTGGCCATGTGCTGCGCCCCATGGGCTGCCGCGTCGCCCAATGCCCAAGGCAATGCGGTGGCTTCGCCCGGCGCGCATCAGCGGGCCAGCAAACCTGCCAAATCCAACCACCGGGCAAAAGGCCCCAAGGCCCCCAAAGCACAAGCCCATGGTGACACGCCTGAAGTGCAGGCCTTGGCTGAGCGCATTGCACAAACACACGCCTTACCTGTTCCCTGGGTGCGGCGCCAGATGGCCCATGCTGTGCGCTTGGACAGCTTGTCGGCACTGGTTTTGCCCCCGGCCACGCCCAGCGCCAAAAACTGGCAGGCCTATCGAGAGCGCTTTGTCGAACCGCGCCGCATCGCCGCTGGCCTGGCGTTTTGGCAGCAGCATGCCCAGGTGCTGCAACGCGCCGAGCAGCGCTACGGCGTGCCCGCCGAATTGGTGGTGGGCATCATCGGTGTAGAAACTTACTATGGCCGGCACATGGGCAACTTTCGGCTGATCGACGCCTTGAGCACCTTGGC
>JGI25912J50252_10000674_pt1 | contig 10974 bp, 12 predicted proteins | sample LauGreSBDMM110DD_2_FD_50252 | JGI IMG/M metagenome (IMG submission 50252)
CTTGGAAGGCAAGTGCTCTACCAACTGAGCTACTCCCGCGCGCGATCCTCCGATGCTAGCAGGGGCTGGGCGCCGCGCAAGGTGCGCAGGCGGTTGATGCGATCGGTGAGCGGAGGATGGGTGGCCATGAACCCCGCNGCGCGGGTCTCAAAGTGCTTCACCGGGTTCACGATATAGAAGTGCGCCGTGGCCTTGGTGGCAACCTCAAGGACCTCCTTGTCGCCGGCCAGTTTGGCCAGGGCGCGCTCAAGCCCCTGCGGGTTACGCGTCAGTTCAACGCCCGAAGCGTCTGCCAGGTATTCGCGTTGACGCGAGACGGCGAGCTGCACCATGCGCGCCGCGATCGGCGCAAGAATCGCGAGGATGATCGTCAGGAAGAAGACGATGATCTGGAGGCCGCCGCCTCCTTTGTCGTTGTCACGGCGACGCCCGCCACCAAACATGGCGAATCGAAGGAGCATGTCGCTGAGAAGTGCGAGCGAGCCAACGAGTGCCGCCACGAGCAGGCTGTAGCGAATATCAAAGTTGCGCACGTGTGAGAGCTCGTGCGCAATCACGCCACTCATCTCCTCGCGATCAAGCTTCACCATGAGACCCTTGGTGACGGCGATGCTCGCATGCTGAGGATCGCGCCCTGTGGCGAAAGCGTTCAGCGCCGTGTCATCAATGACGTAGATCTTCGGCTTCGGGATGTTCGCCGCAATGGAGAGTTCGGCGGTGATGTTGTCCAACTGCAACTCCTCAGCGCCAGCGCTCGGGTCGAGCGGCTTCGCCCCTGATGCGGCCAACACGGCGCGATCGCCGCCGAACCAGGCGCCGAGCGTCAGGACAAAGCCAAGGCCAAAGGCGACGAGCGAATACGGGAGCGCCCCTTCAATGCCGCCAGTGAACGCCACGCCCGCCGCGGTGGCAAGCGCGGCAAAGATGCCGAGCACGAGCAGGACGAGCAACGCCGACTTGCGCCGGTTCGCCGCCGCGAGATCGTAAAAGGTGGCCATGCCGCTCTATGACGCCGAGACGATCAGGAGAGGCTGACCTTGGGGACGGCCTCCTCGGAGTCCGGCGCGTCAAAGAAGTCGCGCTTCGCAAATCNGAATGCTCCAGCGAAGAGGAGCCCTGGGAAGCTCTGCACCGAGTTGTTATAGGAGAGGACCGACGTGTTGTAGTGCTGGCGGCTGAAGCCGATCTGGTTCTCCGTGGAGGTGAGCTGCTCCTGCAACTGAATCACATTCTCGTTCGACTTCAGCGTGGGGTAGGCCTCCACATTGGCGAAGAGGGTGCGCAGCGAGCTGCTGAGCATGTTCTCGGCCTTTGCCTGTGCAGCGGTGTTGCCGGTGGAGCCGGCGCTCACGGCGGCGGCGCGTGCGGCGGTGACACTCTCAAGGACGCCCTTCTCAAATCCCATCTGCCCCTTCACCGCCTCAACGAGGTTCGGAATGAGGTCGTAGCGGCGCTTTAACTGCACCTGGATCTGGCCGAGCGCTTCGTCCACGCGATTTCGACCGCTCACCAGTCCGTTAAATGCAGAGACAACGAGTAGTACGAGTGCGCCAACGATGATGAGAGGGAGTAGAAGATCCACGCGTCCTCCTTATATGTGTCACTGCACGAAGCCGTGCGCTGCACTCATTCTACTCCCCTTGCTTCGGGGGGAAGTATTAAGAATCCCGCACGAATCCTCTCCGTTTGACGACCCCCCAGGGGGGAGGCGTAGGCTGGGGTAAGTAACTGGGTTGAGGCCTCTGCGGTCTCCCCTGGTGCAGGTGCAGCCCGGCAAACTGGGCCCCTGCGGGAAAGGTCTGGACGTTTATGAACGTTTTGTTGGTTGGTACTGGCACGGTCGGAGAGGCAATCGCCCACCTCGTCAAAGGGCGCAAATGGCTCACCAAGATGACCCTCGCCGACTATTCGTTGGATCGCGCACGGACCGTGGCAGACGCCGTGGGNGTCGGGTATGACGTGGCGCAAGTTGACGCGGGGAATGCGCAGCAGCTCAAGGAGCTGATCGTTTCATCCAANGCGGACCTCGTGCTGAACGCTGTTGACCCGCGCTTCGTGCCAGCGATCTTTGACGCGGCGCTGGAAGCGGGCGTCCACTACATCGACATGGCGACCAGCCTCTCAGTCCCTGACAAGGAGAATCCGAACACGGTGCCAGGCGAGATGCTCGGCGCCTATCAGGTGGCGAAGAACGGCCTCTGGGAGGCGAAGGGGAAGGTCGCGCTGATCGGCATGGGGATGGACCCTGGCCTCTCCAACATCTTCGCGGCGTACGCAAAGAAGTGGACCGTTGATGAGATTAGCGCCGTCCATATTCGTGACGGCGGCGACCTGCGCATTGAGGGCTACCCGTTCGCCACGGTCTTCAGCCTGTGGACCGTCATTGAGGAGTGCTTGAACCCACCGATCATCTGGCGCAACGGAAAGATTGAGGCGCGCGCACCATTCAGCGAGCCAGAGGACTTCGTCTTCCCTGAAGGCGTTGGTCCGGTCATGTGCGTCAACGTGGAGCACGAAGAGATCGTGCAGCTGCCACGCAACATGAAGGCCGACCTGATCACCTTCAAGTACGCGCTCGGTGCCGACTTCATTGAGACGCTGCAGCTGCTGCACCGACTCGGTCTTGACGGCAAGGAGCCGATCAACGTGAAGGGGACGAAGGTTGCACCACGCGACGTGATCGGCGCACTCTCGCCAGATCCGTCAACGCTCGGCAAGAACATGGTGGGGCGCGCAATCGTTGGCGCGCTCGTCAGCGGCACCAAAGATGGTCGCCCACGCGAGACCTTCCACTACCAGGTCTGCGATGCGGCAGAAACGATGGGCCGCTACAACCTGCAGCCAGTCGCCTGGCAGACCGGCGTGATGCCGATCATGGCGATGGAGCTCATCGCGGAAGGTGTCTGGGGTGGCGCTGGCGTGAAGTCGCCGGATGCGTTCGATCCAGATCCGTTCCTCGATCTCTGTGAGGACTACGACGTGACGGTGAAGCTTGAGCATCGCCTCCCTGGCCGCTCAATCCTCCCGGCAACGGAGCAGCCACCTGTCGGCGCAAAGTCGGTCACGGTGAAGGGCTCTTCAACGCCAACCGATTCGGCCTACTCGGCGGCGGCCACCGCGGCGCTCTCAGCACCTGGTGCTGCTCCAGAGCCAGACGGCCGACCAGCACGACCGCCGCGCTGACGCGAGCGCCGCTGACGCGGCGTTACTCTGCCGCGCGGATCAGGCGTTCAAGAAGTGGAATTGGCGGCGTACCGTGCTGCAGCATGGCGCGCAGATGCGCCGGTCGACTGAAGCCTTCGGTTGCTGGTCGGTTCCCCGGTAAGCCTGCGTGCTGAGCCGGCGCGCCACTCACGGCGGCGCGCGCGCGATCCTCCAACTCCCAGCAGCCAACGGAACCGATGAAATACGTTGGGAGCTGCGTTGCGGTGAGCCGCGCGCGCAAATACTTCGCCTTCGCCTCCGACTCCTCCTGCCATGTCTCCCCCACCATCAGGTGCATCGCCCACGCTTCGTCGCGACCCTCGGCGTGAATCCCCACATCAAGCAACGCGTTAGCGATGCAGCGCAGATAGAACTTCCAGTGAACCAGCTCAAGCGCCTTGTCACCGTCACCGAACCCTTCGTCCAACATCACCTGCGTGACGTAGACCGCCCACCCTTCGGCGAAGACGCCGGAGCCAAACGCGGCGCGAAGCGGTCGCTTCGTCTCATTCGCGGCGGCAAGTTGCAAGTAATGCCCTGGGATCGCTTCGTGAATCGCGAGCAGGGCCAACATGCGGTCATTATCTTCACGTAGCATCGACTCCACCTGCTCCGGCGTGGCGTCATCTGGCGGTGGTGTCACATAGAAGAAGCTCGTCTCTCCTTTATCTAGCGGGCCTGGTGAATCTAGGAAGGCGCCGCCGTAGGCGCGCAAGAAGCGTGGCGTCCAGGTGATCTGCAGCGGCTCCTTTGGCAGGTCGATCAGTCCCGTGCGCTTCACAAACGCCTCGCAGCGCGCCGTCTCCTCACGGCAGCGATCGAGCAGATCCGCGGCGGCGCTGTGTTCGCCACCGATCGCATGTAGGACGCGTGCCACAAGCTGATGTGGCTTCTCTGCCAGTACAGCAGCCTCGTCGCCAATCCATTGCGGAGCGATCTCGCGCGCAATGCCGATCATCCGCTCACGCACCGCGGTGAACTCCACCTTAGCGGCGGCACGCACCGCGGCACGGTCGTGCGACCCGAAGAAGGTGTGTCGCAGCGCGCGGTCATATAGATCTGTGCCGTAACGTCCTTCACCTTCGCTGCGCGGCAGGACTTCCGTGCGGAGTCGTTCGGTGAATCGGTCTGCCGCGGCACGCGCCACATCCGCCGCCGCGCGAAGCGACGGGCCGTAGACCTCAACGCTCATCTCGGCGAGTTCGGCGATCCCCGCCGCCTGCGCAATCGCCGTCTCAGTGTGGAGTCGACTCACCGGACGCGCCGGGAGCTGCAGCGTGCCGCTCGGCGCGGTGCTGTCGGACGCGCTTCCAGCCACACGCGGCGCGCCGTCATCTGCGGAGACGCTCATTGAAGGAACGCCAACGAGTGCATCTATAGAAGCATCGAGGAACTCCGGCAGCGAGGTCATTCGCGCTGCGAGATCCTTCGCGCGCTGCTCGCTGCTACCGAAGGTGCGCGCGATCAGCGGAAAGAGGCCGCCACCCACGGTGCTCACCGTGTTCAACGGATCCCATGCGGTTGATCGCACCTCAACGCGCTCAAGGCGGATCGCCGCAAGGGTGGCGAGTGCCAGATCGCGATCCGCCGCATCATCACGGCTCAGATCTGCCGCTGGGATCGCCGTGAGCCGCGCCGACTCGCCGTCAACCCAGGAGAGAACCGCCGCGTCCGCCGCCGCGCCAACCTCCCCCCACGCGCCGTCGTGCGCGTGAATCCCCGTTGCCGTAGCAGCAACCGGGTGGAGCGCGGCGAAGCGGGCGAGGAGGCCGAGCGCGTCGAGCCGATCACTATTCACTGAGGCAGGGTACCATCGGCGCATGGGTGCACAAGACACAACTGACGCCTTCTTCGAGCTGCTGAACGCGGACGACCGCGATGGCGCGCTGAAGATGATGGAAGAGCGCGTGGAGATGCGCATTCACGTTGGCGAAGGGGTCCAAATGTTGAAGGGACTCGAGCGCGTCGGTGGCTGGTTCCTCCGCGCCGACAAGGGGCTGCGCATGATCCCTGGCGAGATCAAAGACACTGGTCACCAGGTGGAGTGCGACATCCTCGTCGTTCGCCCCGGCGCGAAGAGCCACAAGTTGGACGCCACCTTCAAGGTGGAGGCCGGGAAGATCACCAGCATCAATCTCTCCCCAGCGAAGGGCTAGCCTTCGCCCGTTACGGGCTCGGCGAGATCACCACATCTGGGATGACGGACGGGATAATCAGTTGCTGCCCAATCTTTAGGTTCCCCGGATCTGTCACTTCTGGATTTGCGCCAAGGATCGCATCCACGCTGATCTTGAACTCCTGGCTGATGTCAAAGAGAGTGTCGCCGCTCTTGATTGTGTAGACGACTTGTTCAGGGATTGGCTCTGGTGTTGGCGACGCTTCAGGTGTAGCCGTGGCACTCGCCACAGGCGTTGGCTCACTGCCCAGGCCGCTCACAAGCGCACCAACCCCCTTGAAGATTGATGGTGCCGCAAAGAGGGCCACGCCAAGCAGCAGGATGAAGGCGGCGAAACTACGCAAGCTGCTCAGCCGTCGCGGCAGCCGAATCATCGCGCGCGGAACTTCATCTTCTAACGCACGACGCTGATGCAGCGGCACCACGCGAACGCGCTCCTCCTCTTCAGGGCTTAGCGGCTGCTGCGACGCTGCGGCGAGCGACCAGATGGTGCCGTCGTTGCTGGAGTCAAACGGCTGCTCCCCATCGCCGCGCGACGCCGCAGCGAGCGCGTCAACGCTCACCTCTTGGGACGTAGACCACGCGTCGCTCCCCACCGCAGGCGGCGTTGCAGTGCTGATCGCCTGTGCCGCTTCACGCGCCGCCCACGCTACAAAGAGCGGGCAGCTGCTGAACGTTGCGGTCAGACAGAGTCGCTCCTGGTGGTCTAGCTCGATCGGTTGTGAAGGACGCTGGGCAAAGCAAGCGTGCGCAGCATTCGCTCCTGAGAGACGCTTGCCAGAATCGGTGGCAATCGCAATGAATGGGCAGGTTGTAGCACTCATGCCGCCGATCCTACCCCTTCGCGCCAGACCGTCTCCATCCGCTCGGAGAGGGCACGACTCCACTCGGCGGCAAGCGTCAGCTCTTCGCGCGAGCCTGGTGTTGGTGGCGTATCGCCAGGCTGGACGACCCAAGTGTCTGCGAGTCCGATGATCTCAATGCGCGGAAGACCGATGCGGCGATTGCGGAAGCGGAAGACGACAGGAACAATCGGGACGCCAGTACGGATGCCGATCACCGCCGCCCCTGGTCGAAACTCGGCGAAGCGATCTACTGGGCCGCTTGTGCCGCCCTCCGGCATCACCGCATAGTGCGCCCCCGCGGCGAAGACCGCCGTGGCGGCGTTGAGGTGCGTCTCAATGCCGCTGCTGCCGCGCCAGACGGGGAGGAGTCCGCCAAGTCGACGCAACATACCGGCGCGAATGCGACCGCGCCCAACGATGAAGGGACCAAGGCCGAGCCACCAGACGCGCGGCTGCGCAGGCATCGCAATGCCTAGGGCAAACGCTTCGTAGTAGCGACGGTGCGGCGCACCAATCAGGATGCGCGGACCAGAACTAGCGAGGCGATCCAGCCCGTAACCGCGCACACGCAAGCCGAAGATCCAGCCGACGGATTTGAGCGAGAAGCGGAGGAGGCGATACGGGGGGCTCGCCTTCGCCCACGGCGCTCGACCGAGCCAGGCGACCCCCTCCCCCGCTGCAGGCGGGATCAGCGCGTCGCGGCTATAGCTGCTGTACGCCCGTACCTTCCGTTCATCCATCACGTAAACCCTACACGCCTCAGGCGCACGAGGAGGCGCCTGTCGCACCACAGTCCGCTACCGTAGAGGAAGGCGCACTGTGCGCCAGAAACTGGAGGCCAAATGGACGCAGCACAGCTCGCACTCGTCTTCATCCACCTTCTCGGCATGGCGGCAGTCGTCGGTGGCTATTTTGCGGGGATCAGGAGCGTCCCGAAGCGTCTCTCAGCCGGCATAGTGCACGGCTCACTGTTGCAGCTCGTAAGCGGCGTCTTGTTGCTCGGCCTCGCCGAGATGGGGACGGAGCCGGTGAGCCACGCAAAGTTCGGCATCAAGATCGCACTCACGATCGTCCTGCTCCTCATCTCGTGGCCGCGCCGACGCGACCAGGAGATTCCATCTGGCACGTATCATGCTGTCGGAATTTTGGCGATCACGAATGTCGCGATCGCCGTATTCGTAAAGTAGGAGGAAACATGAACAGCATCATCAAGAAGCTCACGGAAGAGTTCGCTCCAGTCACGGTGCACGCGCACTGCGACATCCCGTGTGGAATCTACGATCCAGCGGGCGCAGTGACCGCCGCCAAGACGGTTGCGCGCATGGTGGAGCTTATCGGCCAGATCGACGTGACCGACCACGCCAGCCGCAACAAGCTGGTGCGTTGCATCACCGCCAAGGAGGAGCACGCCGAACTGGTGAAGCACGAGGTCCAGGTGATCTGGTCCGACTACTTCAAGCCAGAGCACCTGGCGAAGGTGCCCGACCTGCACGACCAGGTCTGGAAGCTGCTGAAGCTCGCCTCAAAAAACAAGCAGAACGTTGACCCAGCGGCGGCCGCAGAGTTGGTTGCTGCAACCGAAGCGTTCGCGAAGTCCTTCGCCGCCTCTAAGGCGTAACGCGACGAGACTGGTCGCAAGTAGATCATGGTGATGACCGCGCGCCGCATCTGGCGCGCGGTTGTTGCCGAAAGTTCCATGACGCCCACACTTGAGCCGGGCGACGCGCTCCTGCTCCTCCCCGCCGGACCCCACGGCCTCCCCTGGTTGCGCGGCGCACCCCGCGTGGGGAGCATCGTGATCACTGAGCGCGAAGGGCGACTCGATGTGAAGCGCGTCGCGGCCTTTCCAGACGGCACGCCACATACGCCTGATGCGCTCTGGTTGCTTGGCGACAACGCCGCCGCCTCGAGCGACTCGCGTCAAGGCGGACCTGTGCCACTCAGCGCACTTCGCGGGATTCTGCTCTTCCGAACTGGGCCTTCTGGACGACGCGGTCTCGTCCGCTAGCTAACGTGCGCTAGAGCGCGTCGCGAATCTCGGCGAGGAGGTCGAGTGGCTCAAGCTCCAGCGGGAGGAAGTGCTGCATCAAGAGTCGCTGCGCACCAGCATCACGGAAGGCGCGGATCTGGGTGGCGGCTTCATCTGGCGCTCCTGAAACCCAGCGTGGCCGACGCGGCGCAAGGTACTCCTCAGGATCACCACTCCCACCGATCCGCTCCATGAAGCGGGCAACACCAGCGAGATAGTCGGCGCGACTTCGGCCGATAAGGAGACCGGTCATCGCTGATCGCACCAGCGTCCCAGGCTCGCGTCCAGCGACGGTGCAGGCCGCGTCCAGTGCGGCGAACTTCTCGCGCGCGACCTGTGGCGTAGATGAGGTGAGGTTGAACTCGTCGGCATGTGCCGCGGCAATGCGCATGCCGCGCGGCGAACCTTCACCACCCGTGATGATCCATGGCGCTGGGTCTGGTTTCGGGCGGAAGAGCGCGTCGCTCACCTGGTAGTGCTTCCCGCTAAACGACCAGCCGTCTTGGCCAGACCAGAGACCGCGCACAATGCTGAGCTGCTCCTCCAGCATCTCCGCACGCAGCGGCATCTCTGGAAATGGGAAGCCGTAGCGGCGATGCTCCGACTCGTGCCATCCGGCACCGAGCCCCGCATGCATGCGGCGTCCCGCCATCTCCTGAACCGTAGCGACCACCTTCGCGTACTCGCCTGGATAACGGAAGGTGACTGGACTCACCAGTGTCCCGAGCGCAATCGTTTTGGTCTCACGGGCGAGTCCCGCCAGCACACTCCACGCGTCGCTCGTTGCCTGATCTGCGGGGCCTGGGAAGGATTCATAGTGATCGGTGCGATAGAAGGCGTCGAAGCCGAGTGACTCGGCTCGCTGTGCAAGGGCGCACTGCTGCGCATAGGTAAGCCCCATCTGTCCCTCAACCACGATGCCGATCTTCATGCGGCAACCCTAGCGCGTGGGGACAGCCTATGAAGCGAGGGGTATGATGATTGCAACGTGAACTACCGCAGCATGTAGCAGAGGCGTAAATCAGGAGGTCCCCATGGCAACCGCACGACGTAGTACTTCACGCCCAAGCACGGCGAAGCGGCCGAGCAAGGCGAGCCCAGCCCCTGGCCACCACGCTGGCGCGGATCTCTCCAAGCGCGCGAAGCAGGGCATCGTCCTTGCGATCATGCTCGCCCTCTTCCTTGGCGCGCTTGACCAGACCATCGTGGGAACCGCGCTTCCGCAGATCATCACCGAACTCAACGGCGCAAATCTCTATACGTGGGTCGTAACGATTTACCTTCTTGCAAGCACCGTCACCGTGCCGATCTACGGCAAGCTCTCGGACATGTACGGCCGCAAGCCGCTCCTCCTCATCGGTGTCGGCCTCTTCCTCGTTGGTTCGGCGCTTGCTGGGCTCTCACAGAACATTGAGCAGCTGATCCTCTTCCGTGGCATCCAAGGGCTCGGCGCTGGTGCGCTCTTCCCGATTGCGCTCGCCACCATTGGCGACCTCTACAGCGCGAAGGAGCGCGGTCGCTATCAGGGACTCTTCGGCGCGGTCTTCGGCCTCTCGAGCCTGGTCGGTCCGGCGCTCGGTGGCTGGCTCACCGACACGTTCAGCTGGCACCTCATCTTCTACGTCAATCTTCCAATCGGCCTGTTGAGCATCGCCATCATCTTGCTCGAGCTCCCAACTATTAAGGGGCGACCGAACCAGAAGATCGACTTCCTCGGCGCGATCGTCTTCGCCGCCGGCATCATTCCAGTGCTCATCGGATTGACGAACGTGCAGAGCAACGCCTTCGCCACCCCAGAGGTGGCAGGGCTGATCGCAGCGGGCCTCGCCATCCTCTGCATCTTCCTCTTCATTGAGGCGAAGGCGGACGAGCCGATCATCCCGCTCGAACTCTTCAAGAACCGCACCTTCGCGGCGGCTGCGGCGGCAAGTTTCTTCGCCTCATTCGGCTTCTTCGCCGCCATCATCTTCTTGCCACGCTACTTCCAGACCGTGCTCGGCGAGACGGCAACCAACTCTGGCTATGCAACGCTCCCACTCCTCCTCGGCGTGATCATTAGCTCAGTCAGCGCAGGGCTGATGGTGGCGCGACGTGGTCGCTATAAGTCCCTCATCCTCGGCGCCATCGCGCTCGTCACGGTGGGGTCGCTCCTCTTGACCAACATCAAGGCGGATACCGATCCATGGGTACTACGTGGATGGATGTTCCTCGCCGGACTCGGTATTGGACCAACCCTCTCCGTCTTCACCATCGTGGTGCAGAACGCGGTGCCGTTTAAGTTCCTCGGTACCGCAACCTCCAATCTCACCTTCTTCCGCCAGGTTGGCGGCTCGGTGGGACTCGCCATCGTTGGCTCCTACTTCGGCGGCCAGCTGACGACCACAATCCCAACGAAACTCGCCGCGGCGGCGGTTCCAGCGGGAACGTTTGACGCATTCTCCGCAGCAACGGGCGGCAATCTGGATCAGTTAACAAACGTTGGCGGGCAGTTTGANCCCGCCCTCTTGGCGCTGATCCCAGCTGAATATCTAGGCGTCTTCTTTACGGCNATCCAAGCGGGAATCGCCGACGCGATCGGCTCNATCTTCTGGCTCACCGTAGTGGCAAGCCTTATTGCCCTTGTTGCCGCAACGCTGATCGAGGAGATCCCGTTGCGCGGCAAGCAGAGTGAGGGAGTCGTTGCGGAGCTGTAAACGCGCGGCCCTCGTTGCGCTGATCCT
>JGI25912J50252_10000676_pt1 | contig 10963 bp, 12 predicted proteins | sample LauGreSBDMM110DD_2_FD_50252 | JGI IMG/M metagenome (IMG submission 50252)
GCGCCGCTTGGAAATCCCGGCGCAAATGCAAGAGAAATACGGCTTTGCCCCACTGGGTGCAGCCGATGGCCCGGTGAAAAACGCTATCTTTGGCGGCAACTCAGCGCGCCTCTATGCCTTCACCCCGCAACAACGCGCCGCGCTGGACGGCGACCCCATGGCCCTGGCCCGCGCCGAATACGACTTGCATGGCGAAGGCCGCACCAACTTGCGCTACGGGTATATGCAAAGGGCTTGAGAAGGGTGTATTTGGCCTCGGCCCACCTAAATGATAGGCCAGGCAACCCAGCCGCCACCTACCGAAACGANGCCAGTGCCGCCTCCAAGTGGCCAATGATTGCTTTTTCCAGCGCAAGGTTGCCGAAACTGGTGGCANCTCTGAAAAGGGGCGCGAGCCTTGAGCTCAGGGCCTGTTTTTATTGCCCGCTCTATCGGACGTTTTTGATATCGGCGCCTACAGCAAACCGGATACGGTTTTTATTAAGCCATTGTTTTTCATGAATTTTTATGGGCTTGCGGGGGTTTTGTCTTTTAGAAATACGCTGATATCAGGGGTTTTGTCCTTTATCCAATAACCCAGTACCGTCGCCAGCGTCGCTCACCCTCGTGCCGGACCAAGTTGTCGCTGGTCAAAATATCCAAAGCTCGCTTCACCGCTTTCAGGTCAAGTTCTGGGCAAGCCCGCCGCTGTACTTCACTGGATGAAGAACCCGGATAACGTGATAAATCCTCTGTGATCAAAGCCCGCAAGCGGTGGGGTTCAATGCGCTTGAGTGTCGTCTTAGCGTCCAGCCCTTGACCCTTCAAGACAACTGGGTTCACGAAATAGCGTGTGGCTTGTGTTTTGCCAGACGATTGCACCAGATCAAATTCCAGCAACCTGCCCAGCCAAGTGACACGAACATCGTCGGGTGTGTCCAACTCCAATTGGTTCGCCAACTCCCGNGCNGTNAANCCTTCGCTGACCGCCAACAAGCCCAGAACAATCCGTTCACGTCGACGCAATTGATAGCGTGCATCAGCGTCTGCCATCATCCGCACCACCTCGGGTCGCTTCACACGCCGCTCGACGGTGACCGACACCGAATCCACGCCTTCCTTGGGCACTGGTATCGGCCTGCCCTGTGACAACTGCACGTCGTAAATCAAATCAAAGCCTGTACCCTCTCTTTCCATGAGCTGGAGGTCATGGAACAAGGTGGCCATGCGGTCATTGCGCCGTCGGCTGGCATGGAGCATGGTTTTGGGTGTCACCCCCAAGGGCAAACGACCAGGGTTGACCACCTCAAACCGGTCAGGGTGCAAGTTTAAAAACAAGTCGCCCCTTTGGGTATAGGGCCGGTGCACCAAGGCATTGACCAGCAGCTCACGCACAACCCTTGGATCGTAGGCGGGCAGTTTGTTTCGGTATAGCCCGTCTGCCAACTCATAGCTTTCGTGAAAGTCTGCGACTTCTTGCCAAATGGCATCGATCAATTCAACGGGGGACAAGCTGAAGTCATCCCAAACCCACTTGTTGACCTTTTGCCCCATTTCATCGAACTTGATGGCTTGCACCATGGGGGCTGATCCCAAACGTGCGCGGTCCTTGGCCCTGCCCACCATGAGCACGCCCAAGTGTGTGAGCCAAGTGCCGTCGGACAAACCGTAATGCGCCAACAGTTCGGCGTCTGACTTTTCTTTGACGGACAACTTCACACGGTCAGATGCGCGCAGTTGTGCCAGCAAGGCATCGCGGCTGAATAAGTCGGCCTGCTCGACAGGTACTTGCATGGTGGTCAAGCTCTCCCACGGCACCCCAGGGCGGTCGGTCAGCAGGCGGACCACATCGTCACCCACCACCGGCCTGCAGGTGTCCCCCACGCGCTGAAAGTAGCGCCCATCTGCTGTTGACGCCGGACCGACCGAGCGGGCGATGCGCACCACCATGTATTCGCCGCCATTGCTGGCGACCTTGATCTCAGGGACCACTTCGACGTTGACAGTCAGTTCACCAATGCGCTTGCGCAAGCGGGTCAACAAATCGGGCGCAACGCGTTGGTCGGGCGGTGGCAGGTTTTCACCATCCTCCATGCCAATGTGCAAACAACCACCCACCGCATTGGCAAAACACACACAGTCAGCCGCCACAGCAGACCAATTGGCTGTTTTGCCAGTGATGACGCGCAATGACTTTTGGTCGATGTGTTGGTTTTCANTGCGCACGGTGGATAAGTTGGGGGTTTAGGCGTCTATGGCCTGCACCGAAGTCAAACAATCAAAAATACATGTNAATTACCCATATAGTAAGACAAAGTATAATTTTTTGGTGTTACTTTATGGTTATAAATAACTATAAAAACGAATGGAGGCCCCATGCCTCGCTCCCTGCTGGAGCAACTCCCCGACATCGTGGCGCAAGGTCGCCGCCAAGCCGAAAAAATCTTGGAAGGCACGGAGGGCCAACAGCGGATGATCTCAAAATGCGAATGTTCTTCAGCACTTTGTAAAAGGATTAAATCCAAACGATTTGGGTTGGCTTATTCCAAGCGCCCCGCATCCGCCAACGCAAACCGCCGTCGAAAGTCCCAGGCATGGGCCAGGCCGGCGATGGCCAGGGCCAGTACCACNGGCCAGGGCACTTGGGGCAGGTCGGCCAAGCGCAGGGCCACCATGAGGCCCAGGCCCGGGGCCAGCCCTGAGGCCAAGTCGCGCGGGCCCAGGCCGCGACCCGTGCGCTGGTGGCGCCAGACCAAAACCACAAACTCCAGCAAGGTGAAAACAATCACCCCGTCCAAAAATCCAGCGGGCAAAAACAGGTGGTTCATAGGGGGTGTGCGGCCAATTTATGATCCGGGTCTTCAAAACAGTCTTTGCGCCCCCGGTGACATGGCTCGGCCTGATCAAGGTGGGCCAGTTTACCCACCCCGCACAAGCCTTCAGCCCTTCTTTTTCACACCAGCATGAACCCTCAACGCCCCACCGTCATCGTCACCGGCGCCTCGTCTGGCGTGGGCCTGCACACCACCCATGCCTTGGTGCGCCGGGGCTGGCATGTGGTGATGGCCTGCCGCGACCTGAACCGCGCCAAGCAAGCCGCCGACAGCCTGCACATCGACACCAAGCACACCACGCTGATGCCCATCGACCTCGGAGGGCAAGACAGCGTGCGGGCTTTTGCCCAGGCCTTTCGCGCCAGTGGCCGACCCTTGCATGCCTTGCTCAACAACGCCGCCAGCTACCAGCCGCGCCTGAAAGCGCCTGCGCGCTCGCCGCAAGGGTACGAGTTAAGTGTGGCGACCAACCATTTGGGTCACTACCTGCTCAGCCGCTTGTTGATAGACATGCTGGTGCAAACCCAGCAAGCGCACCCCGACCCCGGCTTTCGCGCCCGCTTGATCACCTTGGGCACGGTGACCGCCAACTCCGAGGAGTTTGGTGGCAAGGTGCCCATCCCAGCGCCCGCCGACTTGGGCCAGTTGCAAGGGTTGGAGGGCGGCTTTTTACCGCCGGTGGCGATGATCGACGGCCAGGCCTTCAAGCCGGGCAAGGCCTACAAAGACAGCAAGCTGTGCAACATGATCATCAGCCGCGAGTTGCACCGGCGCTACCACGACAGCACCGGCTTGGTGTTCAACACCGTGTACCCCGGCTGCGTAGCCGACACAGCTTTGTTTCGCGACACGCCGCGGGCGTTTCAGGTGATTTTTCCTTGGTTTCAAAAGAACATCACCAAGGGCTATGTGAGCCAAGAACTGGCCGGTGAACGGGTGGCACAAACCGTGGCCGATGAAGGCTTTGCCACCTCGGGCGTGCACTGGAGTTGGGGCAACCGCCAGCGCGAAGGGCGCGAGGCTTTTGCCCAACCGCTGTCCAGCAAAGCCACCCAGGTCGAACTCGGCCAACGACTGTGGGACTTGAGCGCGGGGCTGGTCCAGCTGCCCTTGACCGACCCTTTTTAACCCAGCCCCTGCGGGTGGGCGGCGAATGTCCATCCCGACCATCCCAAAGCGCTTACAGCGCTTGCACACCCTGCACCCAAGCATTGGGCAAAACTGGCGCGGGTTCAGCGCCGCCGGGGCATCCGCCAGGGCAGCATGGCTTGCACGATGGGTGCCACCAAGCGCGGCACGTTCAAGGTTTCGTGAAAGCTTTGCACCGTCTCGCCCAGCAACTCGCTTTGCAACACGGCGCGTTGGTAAAACGGGGTGTCTTCCAGTTGCTGCTCAATGCGCACGGCTTGTGGGCTGCGCATGCGACGGGGCAAGCCCCAGGCGGTGCGCGGCAGCGCTTGGCGCGGTGGCGCGTCAAAGGGCTCGATGCGCCCTTGCGGCGTGAAGCGCAGGGCCAGCAAGGTGTCGGCCCCGTCCTTGGCCTGCACGTCATACAACACCGCGGTACTGCCGTCTTTCATCGGGCTGCGTGACCAGTCCCACTCGGTGAAGGGCGTGTCAATCGGTTCGTCACCTTCGTTGCTGTCCAAATACGCGTGGCCGCTCCAGCGCTGCGCTGGGTGTTGCAGCGCCACCTCCACACGGGCATGCGGGGCCAACGGGCCCCAGCGGTGGCGGCCTTGTGCGTCCAAGGGCGTGCTGAAGTCAAACAGCTGCTGCGGGTGCACGGTGACGCGCCCGCGCACGCGGTGCGGGATGGGCACACCCACCTCGTCGATGTCGATGTGCAAGGCCGCGCCGTCCCAATGCAGCTGGCTGGGCCCGATGACAAATCGGTCGGCACTGCGGGCGTTGTGGCGCTGGCCGCGCTCGGTCATGGTCCAACGTTTGGCACCGCGGCTGTACAAGGCGACATTCAGGGCGCAATGGTCATTGGGTTCGGGCTGGCCACCGTTGCGCCGCGCCCAGGCGTAGTACGGCGAGAACACACTGCCGACAAAGGCGATGATGCTCAGGCCCCATTGGCCATCATCGCTCAGGGCGTCGACATACCACCAGAGGTAGGCACCGGGTGGAACCGCTTGGTCAAAGCGCGGTGCGCCATCACGGCCTCGGCCGCCAGTTGGCCCGACAGCGCCGCCATCGGTACACCCGGCCCCGGGTGCACGCTGCCCCCCGCCAAAAACAGGCCCGGTATGCGGCTGGCCGAGTTGGAGCGTGCAAAGGCCGACATCCAACCGTGGGTCGCCTGGCCATACAAGGCCCCGCCGGTGGCCGGAAAGAGCTGGTGGAATTGCGCTGGCGTGGTGCGCACGTGGTTGTGTGCTTGCAAGCTCACTTGCAGGCCACAGCGCTGGAGCCATTGGAAACTGGCTTGTTCGCATTGGTCGATCGCCTCCGGAGTGATGTTGTCGCTGTCGCCCAGCGCGGGGGCATTGACCAGGCACAGCAGCCGCTCGGGCCCTGTGGGTGTGTCGGCGAGTCCCCGGTCTTGGGCACACACATACACCGTGGGCTTGTGGGGCAGCCGGGCGCGGTCAAAGATGTCGGTGAATTCGCTGGCGTAGTCGTCTTGAAAAAACACATTGTGCCGCTCCAAGGGAAAGCCGCTGGTGGGCGCGTTGATCGACCACGTGATGGCCGACAGCGAACGTTCTGGTGTGCGGCCTTTGACGGCCTGGGGCAGCGCGCCCCCGCCGAGCAAACCGGCGCGCAAAGCCGCCACATCGCCATTGAACACCACCGCTTGCGCAGCGATGGTTTCGCCACTGGCCAATTGCACGCCACTGGCGCGGCCCTGGGTGGTGGTGATGGTTTGCACGCTTTCGCCATAGCGAAACTGCACGCCGCGTTGCGCACCCAAGCGGGCCAGGCACTGGGCCAGCGCATGCATGCCGCCATGCACCGACCACACGCCGTCCATCTCCACTTGCGCAATCAGCATCAAGGTGGCGGGGGCTTGCCACGGTGACGAGCCGCAATAGGTGGCATAGCGCCCAAACAACTGCTGCAAGCGCGGGTCGCGGAAATGCTGCCCCAGGCTGCGCCACAAACTGGGCATGGCACCCATACCCATCAACACGCGCAAACCCGATGGCCCCAGGGTGCGCGCCATCTGCATCAGCGTGGGTGAGGGCGAGCGGATGAACGGCCCCTCCAAGGTATCGTGCACCAAGCGGGCCTGTTGGCAAAAACGCTCAAAGCGCTGGGCCTCGTCAGGCCCGGCAAATTCGGCCACTGCCTGGATGGATTGCAGCGGATCGGCATGCAAGTCCAAGCGCGAGCCATCGGCCCACGCGTGGCGCGCCAGCACCGACAAGGGTGAGATGTTCAGCTCGCGGGCCACGCTGGTACCGGCGGCATCAAAGATGCGATCAAACACCCAGCGCATGGTGAACACCGTGGGCCCGCTGTCGATGGCCGCGCCATCCACCTGGATTTGGCGCATTTTCCCGCCGGGCTGTGGGGCCGACTCCAGCACCGTGACGCGCTCACCCTGCTGGGCCAACAACAAGGCGCTGACCAAGCCTGCCACGCCCGCGCCCACCACCACCACGCCGGATTCAGGCATGGGCGCTTTCAGGCAACGGGTAAGCGGCGGGGTTGCCATACGCACGCCCCAACCACACACCTTGCATCTCCAGCACGCGCATGCGCACAAACATCGACTCGGTGAAAAAGTTGTGTTTGTACGCCGCTTGGATGGCTTGTTGGTGCGCGCCTTGGCGGGCGTAGTCATGCATGCTTTTTTCGTCGCGCCACAGGCTGAAAGTGCACTGGCGCACCAATGGCGCCTCGCCCAAACCCATGGCCAGCAAACAACCTTGGGCCTGCCCCAGGCTGTCTTGGGCGGCGGGTGCATGGCGCCAAAACGACATGGCGCTCGCGGCGCGAATGCTGGCCCGGGTGAGGGTGGCCAGAACGGGGGCTTGGCGCTGCGTGGCCGTTGCCGCGCCAGGGGTGGCAGCGTCTACCTCCCACGCCGGGGAGGTGTCCCAGGCTTGTCCGTCCCACAAGCCGCGACTGCTGCCCACGGCCATCAANCCGGTCCAGTATTCGCGGGCGCGTTCGCGGTAGGCCATCACGTGCGGTCCCGCCAAAAATGCGCGGGCATGGGCATGGGTGTCAAACAGGCAGACCCAGCCTTGATGGCTGGCACTGGGGCGCAGGCCAAAACCGCCGTCATGGCCACTGCCCATCACTTTGGCAAACAACAGGCCGGGGGTGTTTTTCAGGGCCGATGGGCCTTGCACCATGCGCATCCAGCCCCAGGCGCGGTGTTGGCGCAAAAAGTCCACCAAGAGCACCACCACCACACCCGACAGGGTGGCGGTGGGTGCATCCACATCACTCATGGCCGCAAGCCTGCTACACGGGGCCGGGCCACAAGCCCGGTCAGGGCTTGGCCGAAGCCACTTGGGCAGGGGCCGGCTTGCCCACCAACTCGGGGTGGTTTTTGATCATGGGTGCGCCGTTGAGCGGCTTGTAGGCCCCTTGGTGGCAGGTGGCGCAATTGAGCTTGGCCACGTCGCCCAACTCACCCTTGCGGTTGCTCGGGAAAGTGGCCTGGAGGGGCTCCAAGTAATTGAGGTTGAGCTCGCGCGCCATGCGGATGCCGTGCCATGCTGTGACCCGCTGCGGGGGGTTGCCCTCCCAACTGGAGAACGAGCGCGAGTTGTGGCAATAGGTGCAATTGACACCCAAGGCGCTGGACATGTGGGTCATCAAACCATAGGTCCACTCGGCTTGCTTGATCGAGTGGCGGTTGCCACTGGGCAAGGCGGTGTCTCCATTGACACGGATGTCCAAGCTGTCGAGCAAAAACGGTGTGAACGGATCGCTGGGCAGCGAGGACAAGCCCACGCTCATGGCGGCCAAGTTTTGGCCCGCACGGCCACCGATGAAATCGGCGCCATTGGCTTGGGGCGGCTCTTTGAACCAAATTTGCGCTGGCACAGGCTGCCCGCGGTGACAGGTGTAACACGTGACGCCGGTTTCGGCCACGTGGTTTTTCCAGCCGCTGTTGATGTGCTGCGTCATCTCGATCATGCGCCGGGCCACCACCTTGGTGTATTTACCTTCTTCGGCAAAATTGGCCGGGTTGTGACAGTAGGCACAGCCCTCGGTGGGCGCCACCCAATTGGTCATGTTAACCATGAGTTGGGTGAACTGCGCCACGCTCAAGTCGCCCAACACCTTGACGTTTTGATAGGCCTTGCCCGCCTTGGGACCATCGGCCGATGCGGGTGGCAAGGCCACGGGGGCGGCGTGCAACTCTTCGTTTTGTTCGATGGTGCGCGGGTTGTACACCTGCACCATGCCGGTGCCACGGTAGCCGCGCTGCACAGAGTCCATGGGCGGGCGCTCACACGCGCTGAGCAAGATCACGCTGGCCAAGGCCAGGCCTTTGAAAAGCAGGGCTTTGTTCATGGTTTGACCCCCATCAATGTGGCCGGGTCGACCACCACTGGAAACACCACTGGGTACGGGGGTGCCACGCCGTGCTTGACCGCCCACAGGTACCAGTTATCGACCACGGTGCCGGTGAGCAAGATGCCGATGCCGCCGGTGATGGGGCACAGCACCGCAAACCACCAGGCCCAGCGGTGAATGGATTCCATGGTGGCGTTGAAGCCCATGGTCCAGCGCCAGAACAAGGCTGCGCGCTCAGACGCCGTGCCACGGTCGACAATTTGTTCAATCTCGCGCTCGCCGCCATAGCGGGTCACAGCCAAAATGGTGGCCCCGTGCATGGCAAACAGCAGCACCGACCCATACAAGAAGACGATGGACAAAGCATGGAAGGGGTTGTAGAACAAGTTGCCATAGCGCAGCGAGAACGCGGCCGTCCAGTCCAGGTGCGGGAAGATGCCAAAAGGCACGGCCTCGCTCCATGAGCCCATCAAGATGGGGCGGAAAAAGCCCAGCACCAGGTACAGCCACAGCGCTGCGGCAAAGGCCCAGGGGATGTGCATGCCCAGGCCCAAGGCCTTGGCACGGCGATACATGCGCGCCCACCAAAAAAACAGCGAGGCAGTGAGAAACAAACCGGTGAGCAACCACCAGCCGCCTTCGTTCATGGGCGGAAAGCTCAAGCCATAGACCGGCGCAGGTGGCTCCAGCGCCAGCCAAAACAGTTGACGCACAAATTCGATCGGGTTCCAGTTGACCGAAGCCAACATATTGAAGCCAATGAAGTTGAAGGCCAAGGTGCCCAAGATGAGCGAGGCCAGGCCCAAACTGCCCAAGTAGATGGGGCCGATTTGCGCATTGCCAATGCGGCCCATCAAGTGCAGGAAAAAGGGCTTGAGCGCGCGCTCGCGTTCGCCGTTTTCAATCGGCACGCCACTTTGGGCGGGGCCGGTGGCTTGGACAGCGGTAAATAGGTTTTGGTATTGCGGCATGAGTGTCTCCCCGTATTAGTGCCAAATGGGCATGTTCAACCACCAGCCCCACCATTCAGGCCAGCCACGGCTCCAAAACGGGCCGCTGATCACAATGCACAAGGCGCTGAACCAGACCGCTGCCAAGGCCAAGAACAATCCCACGCGGTGAATGCCCAAGGTGCCCACCGAGTAACCGATGGTGTCGCGGAAAAAAGTGTCTTCGTGTTCGGGGGTTTTGACCACTTGGCCGCGACCCGGGTTGGTGGCCGAGAGCACCAAGCCACCGTGCAGTGACAGGGCAAAGGTGGTGGCAAAGAAAAAGCTCACCGCGATCATGTGCGCGGGGTTGTAGTGAAAGTGCAGGTATTGGTAGCCCACGTTGGACACCCAATCCAGGTGGCTGAAAATGCCGTACGGAAAACCNTGGCCCCAGGCACCCATCAAAACAGGGCGGATCACCACCAGGGTGACGTAGGCAAAGATGGCCATGCTGAATGCCACGGGCACGTGGTANCCCATGCCCAGCTTTCGGCATATTTCCACTTCGCGCAAGGCCCAAGACCCAAAGGCCCCGATGGCGCAGATGGTGATCAACTGCCACAGCCCGCCCTCCATCAAAGGCGCCATGCGCAGGCCATACGACAGGTCAGGCGGGGCAATGCTGATTTGCCACAGGTTCCACGTGGGGCCCTGTGATGCACCCCACAAAATCAAGGCGGTGCCGATGAAGGAGAAAAAGAGGGTGGTGACNCCAAAAAAGCCCACATAAAACGGGCCGATCCAAAAATCGAGCAAGTCACCGCTCACCAATGTACCGCCTCGGACGCGGTACTTCTTTTCAAAACTCAGCATGGCCATGATCGGGCCCTCCTAGAGGCCACGGCAACGCCGCAGCCCATGAATCTTTAAAAGGGCAGGCGGTGTGGGTTTCCCAAAGGGCGCCCACAACGCCTGCCAACTGCTGTCAAACCCCTTCAGGATTTCGCCGCAGGAACGGGTGAGGGCAGAGGCGCGTTTTGTGACGCCGTGCCTTGGGCCTTTTTGGGGCCATCCAACCAGTTGAATTTGTTGGTGCTCAACAAGATGAGGTGAATCATCGCAGCCAAGCTGAACAAAAAGATGCCTTGAACGACCATTGCACGCAATGGATCGTAGAGTCGCCAAATTCGCCACATGGTGATTTCTCCTAAAGTATGTGGGACATGAAGGTATACACACCCGACTCAACCCCTGCTGTGATGCTCTTCATGTTCTCCGCACCGGGTAGCCAACTGCGCCAATGCAAGCCCAGCACTTGACCGAGCAAGGCAACAGCAAACAGCATGGCAAAGCCAATGGCAAAGATCACAAAAAACGTCCGTGAGTCACCCGGTAAGAGGTGCTTGGACTTCACATCAGAAAAGTTTTGCATGGTGAGATGCTCCATGTAATGGATGATTGCCTTAGAACCAGGGGCGCCACGCCCAGACCAAGAAATGCGCCACCACGGCAACCGCCGTGAATGCCACTGTTCCCTGAATCCAGAAAGTGTGGAACTCCTGAGCCTCTTCGTCAGTCAGTCCGGAGATGGACTTGTGATTCGACATAGACTGCTCCTTCACAAAATGACCTTGCGGTCGAGCATGCGCACAGCCCGCGCATCATGGGCATCCGCAGCGAAATGCCACGACATCTTGGTGTGGGTCGACCCCACGGTTAACACGG
>JGI25912J50252_10000680_pt1 | contig 10930 bp, 9 predicted proteins | sample LauGreSBDMM110DD_2_FD_50252 | JGI IMG/M metagenome (IMG submission 50252)
GGGGTAAGCCAGCCGGTAATGGTCAGGCCCAGCGTGATGGAGTGCGCCAGTGTGAATGCGGTGACAACGGCCAGCACATCGCGCAACACGGGTCGGGCCTGCGTGGCCGCACGCCAGTGCATGACGCGTTGGCGTGAGGACTGCAGCGGGGCCAGAACCAACAGGCTCAGAAGAAAGACGATGTGGTCGATACCGATCCAGATGTGCCAGACCCCCTCCATCACATACCGCCCAAATACCCGCAAAGGACGGCTGTCGCTGGCACTGATCTGGGCCTCTGGCCTGTCTGGACTGAGCAGCGCACTGCTTTGGTAGTCTGGAAAATCCACCCGAAGCAGGCCCCGATGTAAATTGTCCTGTGCAAAAATCAGCTCATATCGAAGCTTCATGCTGGTTCGGTCTGCCGAGCTCAAAGCAGCAGGACACAAGGGCGTCCATAAAGCGCTCAAATACAGGCCGTCAGCATGTTGGCTGGCTTTTAAATCGGCCTCGCCCAAGGGGCAGCTTTGGCCTGCGGCGCTCAGCGCTATGCCCTGCAACAGCCAGGCGTTCAACTCCGTAAGGCGGGACTGGGTCTCGCCCCAGGTGACTTGGCCATCACGGTTGCCGTCCAGGTCAAAGATCAAGTCAAGGTCACGCAAGTGGATATCAGCGCGCAAGGTCAGTTGCTCAGAGGGCATGCTGAGCGTGAGGTAGCTGTTGCTGCTGGAGTGCGCCCACAAGTTGCCTGCGAAAAACAGGCTCCAAAACACCATGCAAGCCATGGCCGCATGGCGCAGTGCTGGCAGACTGCCGGGGTATGGCCAGCGCGTATTCATGAACGCGGCCCCGACCAACGGGGGTGCGCTTTGAGTTGCTGGATCAGCGGCCCCAAATACGGGTCGGTGTAACCCGTTTTTTCTGCCCAGATCACCACGGGCTCTGCCGCCCGGGGCTGTGCAAGCGCCAGCGCAGCTTGCGCAAACAGCAGTGCATCAGGGGGTTCTTTTTGCAGCTGCCAGTTTTCAATGGAAAGGGCCAGGCCCGCGGCCATGTCTTGACCATAGGCGATCTGGTAAATCAATTTGGGACGCTCAATCAGCGACTCCTGCCGCATCGCTTGTGCTTTCAAACGCGCAGCCATCTGGCCGGCCAATCGTGTTTCATCGGCGTCTTTCACGCCGCGACAGGCCAGCAGGGCCTGCATGAGCAGCGCATCGGTGAGGCTGCCCAAGTCGCGCTGATTCATGGCCATGGACTTGGCCTGAATGAAGCGGCCTTGTTGATTGAGCAACTCGGCCAGCGAGAGCCTGAGCAGGTGGGACTGCGCGCTGACCTTGAGCCGATCGCTCCAAACGGCGATGGCCAGGGCAGGCTGCCCAGCCACGCGGTGTGCTTCGCCCAGGTGAAAGCCCAACCAATCTTGGGAGGATGCATCTTGGTAATTGGGCGAGCGGACAGCCCGGTTCAGCATTTGCACGGCTACCAAGGGCTGTCCGGTGCGGTAGAGCAAAACAGCGCGGTAAACATCGGCTTCTTCTGCGCCGAACAAACGCTGCATCTCTTGCGTATCTTGCTGCGCGGAGTCCATATCAGCCAGCAGTAAGTGGAGGGCAAAGCGCCAAGACCAAAACTCGGCACGACGTGGCTCCAAGGCAATCGCCTTATTGATGTCTTTCAAGCCCGCATCGAATGCGTGAAAGCCCTGCTTGACCAGCCCTCGCAAAAAAAGGCCGTCGGCAGGCAAGCCTTCGGCCAGCCACCAAGGTTGCAAAGCCGCTTTGGCCGAGCCGAACCAACGCAAATCGCCCTCGGACAGACCCAAGGTGAATACGGCGCGGGCATAAGCCAGAGACGCGTTCAGGTCTTCGGGGCGCGCGCGCCAGTCCTTGTCCAGTTGACGCAAGGCAGCCTGACGCCCCCCTTGACCATGCACCGAAGTAGCCAAGACAACGGCAGACGCGGTAGGCGAAAACCGCTCTTGTGCCTGAACTGAATTGACCAGCGTCCCCAGGATAAAAATCCAAGCAAGGGCCACTGACAAGCAGGTCTTGGCAAGTGCTTTTGCGTGCGTCTGGCGTTTGTCCATAATCAGCGTGTGCCTTTGATACTTGCTAAGATATTTTCGTGTTGGTTAACTCTGACACGTGATTTTGGCTTTTAAATTCAACCTCATACCTCGAAGGTGTTTCTATGAAAATCGTGATGACCGCTCTCGTTTCGGCTTTCATGCTGATGTCGGCTCCTTCCTTCGCTGGCAGCCATGGCGGCGGCAAAATGGACGACAAAAAAGTCGACTGTTCCAAAAAGGAAAATGAAAAGAATGCTGCTTGCGTTAAGAAGTAATCTTTATGCAGCTAAGAAAAAACCCCTTCAGAGGGGTTTTTTTACGCCTTGAATCGCCCTGGGCCTATTCACTCAGGAGGCTGTGAACTTGTTTTTTTTGCCTGAAGTGCTTGTCTGCCTGGCAACTTCGACTTTGCGAACAAATTGACCAAGATGCCAAGGCATCGTCAGTCACCCATGACCAGGTTTATTCCACACCGTGGATGGACATCAGAGCTTTCATTCGATGAACAGCCAATTCGGGATGCTCGAAAAGGTTGGCCTCATCGGCCAATCGGAACAACTCTGCCAGATGTTGAACTGAACGCGTGCTTTGCTGCCCGCCAATCATGCTGAAATGGCTTTGGTGACCATTGAGCCAAGCCATGAAGACCACGCCCGTTTTGTAGTAACGTGTTGGTGCCATGAAAATATGGCGTGATAAGGGGACCGTTGGTCCCAGGATCGCGTGAAATGTATCCAGCTTGCCTTCAGCCAGCGCAGCCAGTGCCGCACTGGCGGCTGGTGCAATAGCGTCGAATATGCCCAGCAGCGCGTCGCTTTGCCCATTGACGATGTCAGGTCCAAAACCATCGCCCGCAATCAGTTCGGCATAGTTGAAGTCGTCACCGGTGTACATGCGCACGCCGGATGGTAGGCGACGGCGCATGGCTATTTCCTTGTCTTTGTCGAGCAAGGAAATTTTGACGCCATCTACCTTTGCAGAGTGCGCTTGAATGATGCCTAAGGCTGTGTTCATAGCTTGCGCTAAATCCGTGCTGCCCCAGTAGCCTTTGAGCGCAGGGTCAAACATGTCGCCCAGCCAATGAAGCAGCACGGGTTGTTTGACCTGACTCAAAATTCGGTCGTAAACGCGCTCATAGTCTGCGGGGCTCTTGGCCACACGCGCCAGTGCCCGACTGGCCATGATGATGAGTTTGCCCCCCAGCTTTTCAATCGCCTCCATCTGTGATTCGTAGGCTGCAATGACTTCATCGACACTGGTGACATCGTCCAACACCAGATGGTCTGTGCCGCAGCCAGAGGCTACTTGGGATCCCGGTACATCCTGGGCTGCATCCAGTGTGCGGCGGATCAGTTCCAATGAAGTTGGCCAGTCCAGACCCATCCCACGCTGCGCGGTGTCCATGGCCTCGGCCACCCCCAGGCCCAAAGACCACAAGTGGCGTCTGTAAGCGATTGTGGCATCCCAATCCACCGCACATTGAAGCCAAGGGTCCACCGCGGCCAGTGGATCGGACACCACATGTGCGGCTGAGTAGGCCATGCGGTTGAATGGCGCATGAAACTTGGGTTTCAAAGGTGCGCTGCCGCGCAGTTTGTAAGTTTCCAGGCCACCCATAGCGGTTGGCAGATTCAAAATCAAGGTCACAGCTTTGCCTTTTGGTGAGGGTGTAAACGTATTTGAAAAAGGCCGTGCATCAAACGTTCTGGCGGATTTGCCAAGGCTGTTTGGCGTTGGCGTTCATGGGGCAGGTGAGAGCCCTGCAGCTTTCACCAGCACCGCGTTGCTTTTGATTTCATCGCGTATATAGGCGTCAAATTGATCGGGTTTCATGGTCCAGACATCAGCGCCCAAGGTGACAAAACGCTCTTTNACTTCGGCAGTTGCCAAGGCCTTAACGACCTCTTCATTCAAGCGGTTGACAATGTCTTTGGGCGTTTTCCCNGGGACCATCATGCCAATCCAGAAATTGAATTCTGAGCCAGGCACGCCGGCTTCTGCAGTGGTCGGCACTTGCGGCAAAGCACTGGCTCGCTTGGATGAGCCGACGGCTAATGGGACCAATTGACCGCTTCGAATTTGNCCNATGACGGGCGCTATGGGTGAAAAATAGTAATCAACACGACCAGAGATGACTTCGGTCACCGCCTCGCCGGAACCCTTGAAAGGAATATTGGTGGCTTCGATTTTTGCTGCCAATTTGAATTTTTCAGCATTCAAATGCGTCGCACTGCCTTGACCAGCAGATGCAAAATTCATTCCCCCTGGCTTGGTGCGCGCAGCAGTGAGCAATTCTTGCAGCGTCTTGATGTTCTTGGCAGGCGACATGACCAGCACATTGGGTGTGCTGGAAATCGGGGTCACGCCTGCAAAGTCGTTGACCGTGTCAAATGGCAACTTGGCAAAGGTCGAAGGACTGACGGTGTGCGATGAGGAGTGAATCATGATGGTGTAGCCATCAGGTGCAGCCGTGGCGACCGCTTGCTGACCGATGGTGCCGCTTGCGCCTCCACGGTTCTCAATGACCAGAGCTTGCCCCATGCTCTGGCTCATCTTGTCTGAAATCGCGCGGGCAATGATGTCGGTCGTGCTGCCAGGCGCAAATGGCACGATCACTCTGATCGGTTTGTTGGGATAGGCCCCTTGAGCATTGGCGTTCCATGGGGCTAGCAGCGCCATGCAGGTCATGGATATCAGAGCTGTTCGTTGAGATGTTTTCATGATGTCTCCAGTGGGTTGGCTTAATCCGGCACGGGTGTTGCAATGTTGGGCTGTTTTTTCAGAGGGGTCGCATGGCAGAAAAATCTGGCATCACAGCACTGGCGTAGCCGGGCGCATNGAGCGATGCGATGTGGAGCTGGCCTTCGCGGATGCGCAGGCGGGCAGCGCCGTGGCTGTGTTCGTACAGGTCGGGGTGGGCCTGGCAAAAGGCGGCTTGCTCGGCTGCTGGACGCGATTGGAGGCCGTTCACATAGTGGTGCCCATTGCGCTCGACATGGGTCACGCCAATCAGGTTGACCAAGGCCAGGTCTTGCTGCACCGACAAACCGGCTTGCACCGTCAGGTCTTCGGCCGACATGAAATAGCGCCCTGGCGTGGACGCTTCTTGGTTCCAGGCGACGCAGCGNGCGGCNTTCAGCAGCGAGCGGTACACCCCTTTGCAGGTTTTGCTGGAGATGCCGGTGTAGCCCCGTTCGCGGGCCATCACAAAGGTGTCGAGCAGGCCATCGGATTCGTCCACGATGACGGGCATGCCCAGGTCCATTTTGTTCAGGTCGATGTCCATCGCGTGCAGGCGGTTGATGGGTTGTTCGATGAACAGGATGCTGGCCACCAGCCTTTGCAGGGCGGGTTGTGCGCGCATGCGCGTGAGCAGTTCGAGCAGTTGCTCGGCGCTTTGGTATTGCTCGTTGCCGTCCAGCGTGGCGTGGTAGGGCTCGGGCAGGCTGTCCAGCACCGAGGCGATGGCGCAGAGCCGATCAATGTCGGCGTCGATGCGGCCGCTGACCTTGAGTTTGTAATACCGGTGGCCGTAGACCTGTAGCACTTCTTGCAAAGTTTCGGGCAGTCCGTCGTTGACGGGCTCGGTTACGTCTTGCCGCGTGATGGCGTCGAGCAGGCCCACGGTGTGCCGCGCGTGAAGTGTTGTGGCTGGCTTGAGGCTGGCCAGAAACGGGGCCATGTTCAAGCCCTGAAATGAGGGCATGCGTTCGTCGATGCCGAGGGTGTTGTGCTGCACGGCGGCATAAAACGATTGGCCCAGGCCGCGGCACAGGGCGTCGATCAGGGCGCGGTCAATCAACGCAGGGCCGTAGTTGGCCAACAGCGGGTTGAGGTTTTCTNCGGCGCAGGCGCGCAGGTGGGCTTCGTGGTGGCGCGCAAAGTGGCCAAAGGCGGTGTCGGGGCTGCCATCGGCCAAGTAGGCGGCTTGTGCCAGTCGCAGCACACGGCGCTCTTGTTCGAAGTTGTCTTCGTCGCTGAGCTGGGTGTTTTTGTCAAACCATTTGGGCACGATCATTTCGGCCGAGGCGCCCCAATGGCTTTGGCCATCGGGCATGACGATGCGGGCCCGCACAAAGGCCTGAAAACACTGGCGCAGCGTGACCACGCCAAAGCGAAAGGGCATGCGCAGGACCACCGGAATTTCAAGCAGTTCAATCTCGGCAATGCGAAGGCTGGGTTGCATGGGGTGTGTCTCGGGTTTCAGTGCGAAGGTGACGTAGGGGTCGCTGCGTTTTCCAGCAGGCCCTTGAGGTAGGCGGCTGACCAGGCGGCGCAGCCGGGGCCATCGGGGAAATAATCAAACGGCTCAACGGCCACCACACCGCTGTAGGCCTGCCGCTGCAGGGCCGCCAGGATGGGGCCAAACGGCATTTGGCCCTGACCAGGGGCGCGGCGGTTGGGGTCGTTGACCTGCACATGCGCCATGACGCCCTGGGGCATCCACAGGTCGATGAGTTCGGGCATGGACAGGGTTTCGGCCAAACCGGCCGAACTGGTGTCCAGCATGGTTTTGAAAAACGGGTTGTCGATCTGTTGCACCACCGCTGCGGCTTGGGCCACGGTGTTGATGAGCGGGGTTTGGTCGGCCGACAGCGGCTCCAGGCAATAGGTTACGCCAAAGCTTTGCGCGGTTTGCGCCACCTGGGCCAGCACGTCTTGCGCCAGGGCCAGGGCCNGGTCATGGGTTTGCCCCGGATGGATGCTGCGTTGTTTGGGCGAGCCATGCACCAGGTAACGCCCGCCCATGGCGGCGCAAATTTCGCACAGGTGTTTCAAAAAGTCGGTGGTGGCCTGGCGAACTTGGGCGTCCGGGTGGGTGATGGACAAGCCTTCGGGTTTGACCAGCAGCCAATGTAAGCCGGTGACCGCCAGACCATGNTCTGCTGCCACCTGGGCATATTGCCGAGCCTGGGCGGTGGTCAAACTTTCGGGGTTGTCGGTCAGGGTGAAGGGGGCAACCTCTAACCCCATGTAGCCCATGTCACGGGCCATCTGGCATTGCGCCGCAAACGGCATGGGTGCCAGGACTTCGTTGCACAGGGCGATCTTCATGAGCTTTGGCGCTTTAAAAAGTTTTTCATAAAAGGCGCACGCATCAGCAAGATGATGGCGATCAGCGCAAAAATGGAACCGGCAATTGGGCGGGTGAAGAAGGGCGTCAGATCGCCATCGGACAGCACCAACCCCCGGCGCAGGCTTTTTTCCATCAGGTCGCCCAACACAATGCCCAAAACCAGCGGGGCCACCGGAAATTTGTATTGGCGCAGCACATAGCCCAGCACACCAAAGAACAGCATGGTCCACACGTCAAACAGACGCGATGACAACGCATAGGTGCCGACCACGCACAGCACAAAAATCATGGGCACGATGAGGGTGGTGGGCACGCGCAGCACCTTGACCAGCAACTTGGTCAAGACCAGGCCATAGATCAGGATGCCGATGGTGGCCAGCAGCATCATGGCGACCACGTCGTACACAAATTGGGGCGACTCGAGCATGATCATGGGGCCGGGTTTGACGCCGTGGATAAGCATGGCTGCCATCAGCACCGCAGCCGGTGCCGAGCCCGGGATTTGCAAGGTCAACACTGGGATGATGGCCCCGGGCACGCAGGCGTTGTCACCGGTTTCGGCCGCCATCAGGCCTTCGATGGAGCCTTTGCCGAATTTTTCTTTTTCCTTGCTGGCCCGTTTGGCGGCGGCATAAGAAGACCAAGCGGCTACGTCTTCGCCGACACCCGGGACAATGCCGATAAAGGTGCCAATGATGCCGGATCGCAAGATCGTGCGCCAGTACTGAAACACGTCCTTGAGTTTGGGAATAACGGTGTCAAAGGGGTTGATTTTGGGGACGGGGCGCCGCTCTTTCATGGCCACCAAAATTTCTGCGAAACCAAAAGCACCCACCAGCGCGGGCACCAATGAAAAGCCACCGGCCAGGTCGCGGTTGTCAAAGGAAAAGCGCTCGAAGGCATGGATGCCGTCTTGCCCAATGGTGGCCACGAACAAGCCTGCAAAGCCGCAGATCCAGCCTTTGAGGGCATCGCCGCCGGTCAATGTGGCCGAGATGATGACGCCAAATACGGCGAGCCAGAAAAATTCATAGGCGCCGAATTTGAGCGCAACGTCCCCCAGCAAGGGCGTGAACAGGGCTAAAAAGAACATGCCGATCAAGGTGCCCAGCACCGAGCCAGTGGTGGCAATGCCCATGGCACGGCCCGCATGTCCTTGGCGGGCAAGGGCATAGCCGTCCAAGCAACTGGCGGCCGAAGCCGGGGTGCCCGGGATGTTGAGCAAGATGGCACTGCGGCTGCCACCGTAGATGGCCCCCACGTAGGTGCAAATCAGGATCAGCAAGGCCTGGCTGGAAGGCAGCTTGATGGTCAGCGTGGTCATGAGCGCCACACCCATGGTGGCGGTCAGGCCCGGCAGGGCGCCAATGATCACACCGACCAGCGATGAGGCCAGCGCCATGAACACCGATTCGAGCGTCATGAACGACGCCAGCGAGTGCCCGAATGCAAAGAGTCCATCAAACATCAAGGCAACCTGACTAAAAAGATGTATTCAAAAGAAAGGGCCACCAGCACGCTCCAGCAGCCGCCGTAGATGGCCGCGCGCACCCACTGGGCAGTGGCCGATCGGCCCATTTCGATTTGCCGTTGACGGTCCAGCACGCCAATGAACACGGTGATGAACAAGAAGGTGCCCAGCATGAAAGGCAGCCCGGTGCCTACCAGCACCAGCGCATAAAACAGCGACCAGCCAAACACCAGCGCCATGTGTCGTAACAAGGTGGGGTCTTGGACTTTGGCCAAGGCTGTGGGTGATTGCCAGCCGCCCTGAGCCCAGGCCCGAATGAAGAGCACCACACCCAACACCGTGATGGCGCAACCCAAAAAAAAGGGCACCAAGCCTGGAACTTCATAGGGGTTGATGCTGAGCTTTTCGAGCCGGTCCATGCGCCAGGAGCCGATGCTCACCGCCAAGCCAAATGCCACCCAAAGCACCGCTGCGATCAAGTCCGCGCGGGGTGACACCACTTCGTCGTCTTCTACTTCCATGCTCATGGCAGGCCTTTGTCAAAGTGGGGCAGGTCAGCGCCTGCCCCATGTGGTGCCGTCAGGGTTTGGCGATGCCCACGGTGTCGGGCGACACCTTGGTTTTGCCACCGTTGTGCAACAGCCAGGCGTTGGCCTGCACGGCGGGGAAGGCCGCCGCTTGTGCGGCCTCACCACTGGCGGGGCCAAAGAAGGCGCCCCGGTTCACGGCGTATTTCTTGATGGCTTCGTTGTTGGCGATCTGGGTGGTCCAGATGCGCTCGACCGTGGCCACCACTTCGGCAGGCACACCTTTGGGAATAAAGATGCCAAAGTAGTTTGCCGGAGCCTTGAAGTTGGCAAGGGTCTTGGAGATCGGCTCGATCACGCCATGACCCTCAATTTCGAGCGGCTTGTCCGACACCGTGGCCAGGGGGCGCAGCCGTTTGCCGCGAATCATTTCGGCTTGCTCGACGGCCAGTTGCGAGGTGGCATCGGTCTCGCCGGACACGGTGGCGATGACGGCCGGGTTGCCGCCGTCATAGGTGACATGGCGGTACTTGTTGCCCGTGACGGCCACGATGGCTTCCATCGCGTTGTGCCCCCCCGATGTCACGCCGGCCGTGGCCACCTTGATGTCGGATTTGGTTTTCATCGCATCGAGAAATTGCCCGATGTTTTGATAGGGTGTGGACGGGTTCACGCTGATCACGGCGATGTTGGCCACATGCAAAAACAGGTGCCAGTCTTTGATGCCGGCATTGAGCATGCCCAGGGCCTGGTAGGTGCCCAGGTCTTGCGCCGCGCCTGCGGTCCAGGTGTAGCCATCCCGAGGGGCTTCCCAGGCGTTCTTGCTGCCAATCGAGCCCGAGGCACCGGGCTGGTTGACCACCACGATTTTTTGACCCAGGGTTTTTTCAATCTCGGCCGCTGCGATGCGGGTGATTTGGTCGGTGGAGCCACCTGCGGCCCAGGGAACGATCAAATTGATGGGTTTGTTGGGTTTCCAGGTGGCCTGCGCCATGGCGCTGGCGCCTGTGCCCAGGGCCAGTCCCAGGGCGATGGCTTGAATCAATGTCCGCTTTTTCATTGCTGTCTCCTCATTTCATGGATCAAAGGTTAAAAAAACAAGCTGTCTTGCAACAGCCACACGAAAACGCTAAGCCCCCAGCCATCGGGCCAGGTGCTGGGCTACAAAATCGTCATCGGTCAAGTCTGGGTAAGCTTGGCTGACCCGGGTGATTTCATCGGCTTGTCCCGGGCTCAGGCCCTCATGCGGGTCAAGGCACCAGGTGCCTTCGAGCAAGCCTTGGCGGCGCAGGACTTCGTGGCAACCGGCAATGCAACCGGCAAAGTCATGGGCCACATCGAACAAGGCGCTGTTGCCATCGGTGACTTGCGAATCCAGGGCCAGCAGCTGCGCCGACACGTGGTCGCGGGCGGCTTCTTGCTGGCAACGCTGCAGCAGCGCGACCGCCTTGTGGGTCCAGACGCTCCAATGCCCCAGCAGGCCGCCACGGATGCGCACTTGCACGGATTCGGCGCCGCGCTTGACGTGAAAAGGGGTCACCAGGTCCAGCACGATGTGGTCGTCGTTGCCGGTGTAGAGCGTGATGCGGTCTTCGGCCCGGGCGGCGACTACACCGCGAATCACGTCCAGGGTGCGGTAGCGGTTGAAGGGCGCCATCTTGATGGCCACGACTTGTTCGATGCGGGCAAAGGCTTCCCAGAAGGCGGCCGAAAGTACCACGCCACCCACAGCGGGCTGCAGGTAAAAACCCACCAGCGGAATGACCTGCGCCACCGCGCGGCAGTGCGCCAGGATCTCGGTTTCG
>JGI25912J50252_10000682_pt1 | contig 10922 bp, 10 predicted proteins | sample LauGreSBDMM110DD_2_FD_50252 | JGI IMG/M metagenome (IMG submission 50252)
GCTGCCGGAGCCGCAACTGCTGGTTGTGTGCCTGCTTGTACAGGAGCTCCACTGCCGTCAACTACTGCGCTACCGTCGCCTGCTTTTAATGTTCCTGGAACAGTTGCAGCCGCTGTTTTTGCTTTGTTTGCCTGCATCCTTGCTTGTTGTTGCGCCATCATCTCTTGTGGTGTAGGCATTGCTTTTTGCATGTTAGCCAGCATTTGTTCACTGCTTGAATTTGGATTTGGTAACCCAGCTTTGGCAACTAACTGTTGGGCCTTTGTTGGAGCAGCCGGTGCCACTGGAGCAACCGCGGGTGCCGGAGCAGCCGCTTCAATGATGTCTATATATTTTCTTAGTAATGAATCCATAACGCTTCCTTTATCTTAGACCAGCAATTTTTAACATTGCTGTTAGTTCTTCACTCTCGGGTAATGCTTGCTCTTTACGCTGTGCTACTCGAGCTTTGATATTTTCAGTTGCATTACGATTGTTCATTCCTGCGCCCGACAATTCAAGCATACGTGCTTGTTCGTGTTGTGCTTGAACATGGCCTTTGTATTTTTCCATTACGCTGTGACAAGCACGTTCGACCATACCATCAAACTTTTCTGCTCGCATTGTGTCTGGTTCAATGTTGTACTTTTCTTTAAGTTCTTTACACATCTTAGTAACGAACCCTTCTTCACCAATGGTCATGGTACCTTCATTGGCATTGAAAAAGCCACTTACACGTTCTTCAATTTCATCAAATAATTTTTCTGCTGTGCTACCATGACGCTTTTGTTTCCTATGCATCATGTCTTCATCTGGATTTTCAGCAACTGGAGCAGCCGCTGGCGGAGCCTCAGCTGGCACTGCTTCTGGAGGTGCTTCTGCTGGAACTGCTTCTGGAGGTGCCTCTGCCGCTGGAGCTTCAGCTGGCGCACCTTCTGGTGGAGCCTCAGCTGGTGGTACATCTTTATCAAATCCCAATTTGCCTGCAAAGTCTGTTTGATTTTCAGAGTCATGTGCTTTTAAAAATTCACTAATGATTGGTCTAGCATCCATTTCATCTAAGCCCAAATCAGCCAATGCTTCAAATGCTTTGCCTAATTTATCATTGTCAACTATGTCTTTTAAACTGTCTCTTACGTTGCTGGCATTGGTTCCCAATGGCAAGTCTTGATTAAACAAGTCCTTTAATGACTGCATGGCTTGACTACTACGGTCTTCGTCGCCACTAAACAAATCATCTTCTTCACGTACTATTTGTTCAATAGCTGATTCAAATTGATCTTCTGGGGATTCAAATGTTGATTTTGGTCGTTGAACTTCTTGAGCAGCCGAATTGATTGCGCCCCATAGGCCGCCCATTGACCCAGCCATGCCGTTGTTAGGACCTTGAACTCCTAGCTGTTTGGCAACTTGCTCAACAGTCATGCCTTTAGCTAACAATTCTTTGGCTTTACGATTTACTTCAACCCATTCGCCAGAAACACGTTCAGCTAAAATATCATCAGCTTCAATATCCTTTACAGGAATATCACTCTCATCAACTAGACTGTAAATGTATGGGAATACTGCCTTTAGTTCTTCATTAAAACTACGCACAGTTAATCTATCTACCCAGTCATTTAAAATTTCTTCTGGTACAACTCTTGACGGACGACTTGTAAAACTTTCTTTAAACAAAGCATAGTTTTTTGGACTTTGTAGTGTGTGAACTTCTTTTTTAAGTTGTTCAATACGCTCAATAACTTTACTGTGTATTGTTCCCATAGCTTCTGAAATAACTTCGCTACGATCAACATAGTTTTTAAAGAAACGTAATTTTGCAAGTTCTTCACTTAGGCTTACCACGTGCTTGCCAATATCATCATAAGGTGTCCCGCCTTGTGACACGTGTTGTGCCAAGGCGCGAGCTCCATTCAAATGTTTTACAGGATAAGCATAACGTTCACCAACAGCATTTTCAATAAAGATTCTTTCAATGTGTTGTGTCCTACCGTTAGGTGCATTATAGTTTACTGGTTGGCTGTGTCTAACAATAATTTTAGCTTCGCCAATTTCTTGGTAACTAGTTCTACTAGTTCCAGATAGTCTAGATTCGTTCATGTTTCCTTCTCCGATAGGATCTCTCTTATCTAAGTTACTTTGCGATGGGTTTTGTAATTTAAAGTCCAATGAGTGAGATTGCGCAAAATCACCTAACTCATCTAAAAAGTCAACCCAAGAACTGTCTCTTGGATTTTTGTTCCATAATACTAGCAGTGCTGGCTTTTGATCTGCATCTGATAAACTAATTGACACATTGGTTAATTTCTCACCATTGCGCCTGTTAGTGAAGTCAAAGCTGATTTTTCTAGCATCACTGTCACGATGTTCCTTCCCATCAATAGGCTTACCGTCAACAGTTTCCTTTTTCATACTAGGAAATCTAGTGGACATTTGTTGCACTAAATCTTGGGCAATTCTTTCAAAATTCGCATTCATAGTAATATTTAGCTTAAAGTGCTGGAAATGAAAATGGGTAATGGAGCCTCATAATCTTCCTCAGTATGTGTTCCTGATATGGTTTCAAAGACCCTTTGATCCCAATCTGCTATCAATTGACTCATTCTCACAATCAGCAATAGTGAGCTAACTAAATCGTCGTGTTCTCCGCTTTTTGCCTTAAAACTAAAGCCCGAGGCAATAAACGCCTTTAATTCTGAAATTAAACTTTTACTGGTTAATTCCATTTTGCCAGTTTCAATCAAGTGCTTTAGTCTGGCACAAGCGGCTATTTTACTACCATGTGTGGTGTTAAAACCTTTTCTAAACTTGCGTACATGACCCTTACGCATGGGTTCTGATATCATAAGACCAGCAAATTGTTCTTCACCTTGATCCTTAATACATACTAGTCCAGCTTCACCAACTGTATTGTTTTCAATACTCCATATATGTTGTTACTAAGCCCATTCATACTATCTGATAGATATTTCAATATATCTTTAAGTATTTTAACTTGCCCTTGTATGGGTGTTAAATTGTGATGCCATTCTGCAACTTGTTTGAAACTTGGCAACTCAAACACTTCAATGGCCGCAAAGTCACCACCAGTTCCCAAACTGGGATCCAAACTTACTAGGTAAATGTTTTCTGGTTTTGGCTCTAGATACCAGCGTGTTTGCCCCATTTTAAATTTGGGATCTTTGCCTGTTAGCTCCGCCAAAGTCAAACTGCTGATTAGTGTTTCATCATAGATCAAGAACTCACATCCGTATTCACGACGGAAACGTTCCTCACCAATACGACTTTGTTCTTGTTTTGCCCAAGCTTCATCTCTATCTGGATGTTCGCTCCAGTGACATGTGTATGCACTGAATCCGTTCATTCCCAATGCTTGTTCGTTGCCATATTCATCAAGTTTGTTGTTTGCTTCTTTCCAAATATTGGCAAACGTATCTTCGTCACTGTTGGGTGTTGATGTAATAATAGCACGACCACCAGTTGCTAGTGTTGGGGATATTGAAGTCCAAAACTCATCGGCGATATTTGGTTGCACAAATGCAAACTCATCGCAATACAGTAGGGATATTGACATACCACGACCAGTATTACCGGTAGTAGTTGCTGAAACAATTCTTGAGCCGTTATCAAATTCAATACTCCCTTTGTTATAGTTGGTAACTCCACTGCGAATATGATCTGGACAAAGTTCATATGCATAGCGTATACGTTGCATGATTTCCTGTGAGCCAGTGTATTTGTGTGCCGCAATCAACACAGTTTGATCAGGGTGAAACATTGTGTACCACAACAAGTATCCTGCCGCACAAGTGGTCTTGCCCATCTGCCTAGGCAACATATTAATTGTAAATCTATGGCCATGATATGCGTCCAACAATTCTGTTTGAAATCCATAAGGATCAAACAACAGTTTACCTTGAACTGGGTGTTGTATGTAAAAGAAGTTTTTACAAAAATAGTGATACCCAGTATCTGGATCCGCACATGCCAATAAGTCAGCAACTTGCTGTTCTGTAAACTTATCTTTTTTGTGAGCCTTTTTTGTCAGTACCCCGTCTAAACTTTTACTTGTCATGTTGTTATTTACAATAAAAAAGCGGAGACTCGCTCCGCTTTGATATTACGTTTTACCAATTATCTGTTTCTAACTTCTTGATACAAGTTATGTAATTGGCTCTTTAGACTTTCTGAAGTAACTGTGTACGGGTTGCCGCCACCGTTAACTTTGGGTGCTTCGTTGTCACCGTGGCTGTGTAGGTCATTGCCTTTCATTTTAGTAACTTCATCGCCAGCATATTCTTCGGCTGGACTGTTGGCGTATTCTTCCATCTCAACTTCTTCTTCGTCACCAAACATCTCACCGTCTTCTTCACCACGTTCGTCATCGCCATGTGTCAACATGTCTAACGGGCTTTCTTCTTCACCGTGTTCTTCTTCTCCACCTATTGACAGCACAGCGCCCACTGGTCCTGATACTGCATCGTCACCGCCCATCATGTCGCCACCTTTAAGCAAATCNAAAAGATCACGAATGTTTTCTGTTCCGCTAGCATTAACACTAACATTCATTGTTACTGGTGGTGAAGGAGGCATACTGCCCATCATTGGAGGCATACCGCAACTTTCATTTAATCCTGAAAGCGTTTTAATTGATTTTAGATCTAACTCTTTTAAAGGAGCGTTGGTTTTAACTTCCTTTAATTGTGTTACTGGTTTGTCGTATTGATCAATTTTGTTTAATAAATTATGGAAGTTCATTTCTTTTGTCCTTTAAATGGGTCAGCATTTTTTTCTTCTGGTGATGATTTAGCTAAAATCGCATCGTTAACACCTTTTACTTGGTCGCCCTTATGGCTTATTTTACCTAATTCTTTTAGAAAATTTAGTACTTTCTTATCGCCTACTTGATCTTGTGCGCTTTCAGTTTCATAAGGTTTGTTTAGTATTGCTTCTGTTGAAGTTCCAATTCTATTCAATCCTTCTAAATTATCTTCAATTATTTCTTCTTCTCTTGCACTGCGTACACGTATACCGCCTCGAGCAATCATTAATTGATCAGCCAAATATTCAGTTAATGTTTGCGTACTAACTGGGTAACGGCAAGCCACATCAAAAATTGTAACATGTGTGTTTTTCATCTCTGGAAAGTCCAACGGGCTTTCTTGAATTGGGATGCGTTTGCCCTTGCTGATGCTTGCGCAGTCATATTTCATTAGGGCTGTTTTCATTGCCTTATCAAACCCTTCAGGAAGGTCTCCGGCAATCTTAATTTTGAATTCGTAAGTTTTTACGCTTTCTGAAAGGTACTCTTTAAATGTTGACATAGTGATATCCATTGTATTGTATTTATTTCATATTCTTAAGTTTTTCAATTAGGCTATTACGGTCTGCTATCACATATCCGTCGCCATTTAGATTAACTCCGTCGTTTTCATTAGAATCTTGATCCAACTTTTGTTTCTTAAGTTGTAGCTCAATCATTTTAAGTTTCTTGTCTATTTTTGCGGCTTTGGCATCAATAGCGTTTTTAAGCATGCCACCTGCTACTTCAAAGATACGTCCGCTGTAACGTGCTTCCACGTTCATGCCTAGATCCATTAGATCATCGTATGCGTCTGTTGCCCGTTGTGCCAGTGCATCAAACTCGTTGTCACTGATATCTCCCAAACCTTTAACTTGTGGCAATGCCTGGGCAATTTTATCAAATTCAGCCATATCTCTAAGAAAGGGTGCTGGCATGTCGGCCTTGGGACGATCGTTATTAACAATCTTCTTGTTTTCGGGCAAATTTAAAATTTCTTCAAGTTTCTTAGTCATAGCAATACTTATCTAACTCCGCCCTGATGGAATAAATCTCCTTCACTTAACACACGAAATTTAATTCCCTGACGCTTGCACCAAATTTGAGCGGCTTGCCATTTGGCTTGATTCTTTACATACTGCGCCTGATTGTATTTACTTTTTCCCACGCTTTCCAATGCTGATTGATTTCTTGGCTTGACTTCAATAAGCTCAACCAACATACTTCCAGCTTTGTCTACATACTGTATAAAAAAGTCAGGAACATAAATTGTTTGTCTATTTGTTAATGGATCTCTATAGGGAATTGAAATTGCTTCGCTGGCCCAACGCTGTATACTTGGATGCGTGTCGCAAAATGTCATAAAGCTCCACTCCCAACTGCTACGGTAAGTTGGAGTTTTATTGCCTACATATTTTTGTGGGTTCTTGGGTACGAATTTACCGCGGGCAAATCTGCTCATACAAGTATGTTACGACTTTCATAAGTCTCAGCTAGGGACATTACTTTATAACCCAATGTGCTTGTTTGTTCTCTGTAACTGTTTAGCACTTCAGTTACCACTTTGGCCAACTGCACATCTGTTAGGCCTTTCAATGTGTCAATAAGTTCAAATACGTTTACGTTATCCAGTCTAGCTTGATTTAACAACACAATACCAGTACTACGTGCGGCTTCGTCATCAAATCCTCTTTTTAAAAAGAATCCCAATACTGCATCAATTTGATTACTGGGGAAAGTTATTTGATGTAAAAAGAATTTGTCAAACAGCGCACGTACTTCTTGATTATTGCCATTGCCCCGTGCGGTTTGTTCTTGTGGTAAGTTACTTATCATGTTATGGTCCCAAGTCCACTTGAGTTGCTGTAGTCGTTGTGTTTGTATTATTATTTGTTGGGAATACAACATTCTTAACGCCACTTAATCCTATAGTGGCCGCGGCCACTGCACCAGCAGTAAGCAGTCTTGTTCCTTCAACAGCAAGTCCAGCGTTTGTTAAACGTTTTGCATTCTGATATGTATTTACTGTTGTGATTGCTGTTGATAAAAAGTTTGCTGGACTATCAAAAGCAGTTCCGTCTGCTAGACTAGTTAATATATCACTAGCACCTTCAATAACGCCACCTGGCCCAAATAGTGTACTAGTGCCGCCGCCCGCCGCACTTAGTGGACTTGGCATTTTATCATAATGATCCACTGCAAACGCTTTTACTCTGCCACTGCGTGTTGATCCAATATCATAGTGTACTGCTTCATAAGCAATGGTCATGTTGTTTTCAGCGCCAGCACTGCCTTGATCACTGCTTTGTGGAGTGTCGTGGCTAAATGCTGTAATTACTGGGTTAACCAGTGTATAGCTAACATATTCTCTTTTGTTTAATTGATACAGAACAATTTTATTAAAAAATGGTATTGAAACATTATTATCTAAACCGTATTTTGTTTTGATGTAGCTGGCGCTTTTCATTGCGGTTCTAGAATAAGCGCCTGGCGTTTTTGAACTACTTGGATCTGCAAAATAATAACTGTAGTAACTTTGCCAAAGTGTGTTTATAATGTGCGCTCTATCATCATGAAATTTAATGTTGATCGGCATAAAATCATGATCCATTGTGACAACTTTTTTTCTATTGTATTGATTTAGCGTTGCAGTTTTCAATGTAAACTTGGGTAAATCAACACTTTTGACCAATAGTCCAATTTCATTTTGGTGTTGAAATTTTAAGTTTCCTGATTTTAACGCACTGGTATTAATGTCAAAAAACACATGGTATAGGAATTTAGACTTGGGTGCAAGCCTAAAATAGTCATCCTGAAAAGTTCTTGCGGCGTGTTGCCACGACCCCAAGTTTCCTTTGGGATTACCAAGACCATTTACTAGCTGGTCTAAAAAACTGTTATCTTTACTGGCCATACTTTATTTATTGAATAAAATAAACTGCGTACATAACTTTCAGTCGTTAAAAAAGGCTGTTGCCAGCCTTTTTATTAGCGTCCTGCGCCAGTTGCCAGTGTATTAATAGTTCTACCAACAACTGATCCAACACCCGTACCTTGCGGGGTTTGTACAGCATTATCATACTGGATGCTAAGGTCAATAGTTGCTGGACCTTGTTCACCATATGCAATGCTTTGATAGTTAGCAGTAACCAAATAACAACCATAGCACTCCCATGTTTCTAATATTGTAGGAGTGTTAGCACCGTTGCCGCCGTCTAACATTTCAATACGTGTTGTAAACTTGTAATCAACACCAGACGCCGCTGAACTTTGTTCAAAGAAATCAAACTGTTTCTGTAATTGTTCACCAACCAGTTTGCTTACTGCGCCAGTTACATCGTCACGTAGCACAACTGCAATTGGACTCCATGTAATTTTACCAGCATAGTTAATCTTACTGTTGTAGATTTCAATAACTTGGTTTGCAAAGGTCACGTTTGGTCTAGCCGCACTTTGTACCTGTTTGGTTAGTTCTGTTGTTGGAGTTGAAACACCAAAGTTTTCAAACATCACTCTAAAGCGATATTTTAGCTTTGGCATCAACATGCCTTGAGCTGAAGCACTTGCGTCGCTAGCTAAGGGTACTGTGAATTTTGATAATGTTGCGATTGCCATATTAGTATGCTCCGTTATTGATATTTATCATCTTATAGACCTGCTATTTCGCCCGTGTTCTTTAGGCGTAATGGAATGTAGATGAATTCAACTGCTTTGACCGGTTCAATGGCCACATCAACATACAACTCGTTTCTATCGATTCTAGACGGAGTATTGTTACTTTCATCGCAGACCACAATGTAATCATACAATGCACGTTGACCAACTAGTTCCAACATCAAGCTCTCCACTGCATTTTTAATTTCATCACGAGTAATTTTATCGTTTGGTTCAAAAATGTATGGTTTAGCCAGTACGCTTAGTTGTCTACGTAAGTAAATTACCAAACGTGCTACGTTGATACGATCCAATGCACTTGCGTTTCTTGCACGAGTTTTCTGACCGTAGTTAACAAGACCAACACCTGTTAAGAATGTAAGTGGGTTAATTTTAACATCATACAATGTATCACGTTGTCCGTTGTTTAATGCCACTGCTGTAAATTCGCCTTCATCGTCAATATATCCAACTGCTGTTGCGTTAGTAATACCACCGCGACGTGTTCCAGCTGGAGCAAACCATGGATAGCTCACATTGTCGCTTAGTGCAATTGTGCGTAGCATCATGTGACTTGGTGGAACAACTACGTTGTTACCAAAGTTATCGCTTGTGAATCCCCATGGATAGAACATGGCCATGTATTCGTCAAAACTGGCCGCTCCAAGTCATTGTCTTCCAATGCCAATGAAGCATTGTTGCCCCAATTGCTTAAACTTGTTGCATCACTGTGTAATCTTGCTGGAGTATCACCAACAACAAACGCTGTTAAACCGCGGTCATAGTTTAGTGTAATCATTTCGCCAATTAGTTCTGGATAACCTGGGCAAGCAATCAAGTTAAACACACGTTGATCTTCTTCACGAATCTCTTGGTTAGCGTTTGTCAATGCTTGTAGTGCTTGTACAATAACTTTACGTTGTGCTTTACGTCCAAATGTACCTGAACCGTCTTCTTGGTTGCCAGCTTCGCTAACCCAACGATGTGGATAGTAAGCTGCCATTGACACATCATTCATACGTGGATTGTCTGCATTTACGTCAACTGAGTTGCGTACATATTTCTTAACATTGAATCCGCTTCTACGCAAGTTCCATAGCAACATACCTTTTGGATATAGTGCTGGATCTGGAGCATCTGGATCCAAGAAGTCGCTTGTTAACAAGTCTGCAATTAAGCCAGTTTCATCGCTGTTTGCGCCGGCTGTGTTGTAACGTGCATCAGCAAATAAAATACCATCTTCTGTACTTTGATCTGCTTTGTTGACCAGTCTCCACTTTAGTAGTGTACCGTCATATTTGTAAATTGTTGGATAGTTTTCAATATCAGCAGTGTCAATCCAAAGGTCACCGTTCTTCAATGCTGTGCCATCGCTTTGTAGTTCTGGCTCAGTGGCCGCAACAATTGGACCAGCTGGGTCTGTTTTGTTTGCGCTTACTGCATTGTAAAATGGACTTGTTGCACTTTGATATCCAACCCATGTGCTACCGTCATGTACCATAACGTCAACTTCGTCAACCACGCTGTTGTACCATAGGGTACCGTTAGCTGTTAAACTTGTTGGTGCTGTGCCACTTGCTGTGAATAGCAATGGACCCCATAAACTGGCAACAAAATCGTTTGCTGTATCGCCTGCTGGTGCTGTGTACAAGTTTGCAGTGCCTTGTTCAGTTACTGCGTCGTATGCGGCAAAACCTGCTAGTGCTAGAGGAGTTCCTGAACCATCATTTAAGCGGAATTCTCCGCCTTTCATGTGGCTAATAACCACACGATTTTGACTGTCCACTGAAGCTTCAACGTTTGTAAAGCCAGCTGAGTTAATCTTTTCAGCAATCAAATCAGCATCTGAGCTTGCACCAACTGCTGTAAACGTGATAGTTTTGGCAGCGTCCAACGCCAGTTGAGCTGTTAAAGATTCTTGAATAGTGAATGTTTTTGCACCAGCTGACACTTGTGTAGCAATTCTATCAGATTTAATAGTTGTTGCACCAGTAGCTGTTTTTCTAAAAACTTTATAGTCAGCAATACGTGGTGTATTATCAGAACCTCTGTCTTCTGTGCTGTTTGTTTTGACATACACTGTGCCAGCTGCCAAGTTTGCACCACCACCTGATCTGTCTAGGTAATATAGTGCGGCATGACCGTTGTCATACAATGGTGCAGTCACTGCTTCAAATGCATCAGTTGCTGAGTTGTAACGCTTGACACGGAATCTTGCGCCTGCATTTGGCTCTGTTGTCTTGACCCAAACACTGCCACTTGGACGTGGTGCTGTGTCAGTTGACTTAAATGTTGGAACATTTGTGTGTGGTTGTATTGCCAGTCTAGGAGCATAGTACGTTCCTGCGGCAATACCTGTTACTGAAGCTGCCGCTGTGGATGCAATGATTGTGCCAGTGCCAACAGCAATAATAACAGCATTTGAACTTGAACTATCTTCGCTGTCTGTTGTTGTTTGGTTGTTGGAATAAATTTCCAATTTGCCGTT
>JGI25912J50252_10000683_pt1 | contig 10909 bp, 10 predicted proteins | sample LauGreSBDMM110DD_2_FD_50252 | JGI IMG/M metagenome (IMG submission 50252)
TGCCAAGCCGCCCGCCAGCAATACCCGGAGGGCCAAAGCCTCCAGGTCTGCAAGCCCCAGGTTGACGCGTGGCCCAACGCCCATGGCTGTTTAATGGATGACCGCGAGTGGTTTGCCCAACACGTCCCAACGCGGCTCAATGCCCAAGCCGGGTGCATGGGACGTGGCCATCTGCCCATTCACCCGTTGGGGTGCGCCCGAGGCGATCTCCACCGTCACATAGCTGTTGAAGTCGGTGGCAGAAAAGCAAAACGCCTCGGGGGTGGACTGGGCCAAGTGCGCGATCGTGGCGGTCACGATGTCGCCGCCCCAGGTGTCCTCAATGGTCATCGGGGTCCCGGTGGCCACACAAATGTCGCGCATCAATCTCGCCTTGGTCAACCCACCCACCTTGCTGATCTTTAAGTTGATGACGTCCATGGCGTCGTCTGCTAAGGCGGTCATCAACGATTGGGTGTCCCCAATCACTTCATCCAGCACAAAGGGGCGGGAAGTCCTTTTGCGCACAGACAGGCATTCTTCGTAGGTCATGCACGGTTGTTCGATGTAGACATCCACATCAGACACGGCAGAGACCACGCGCGCGGCTTGTGCACGGGTCCAGCCGGTATTGGCGTCGGCCACCAAAATATCGCTGGGGGCCAGAATGGCGCGGGTTTCATGGATGCGGGCAATGTCCATGTCGGCATGGCCGCCCACCTTGAGCTGAAACTTCGTGTAACCCTCTTTTTTATAGCCGGCGATTTTGGCGGCCATGACCTCAGGCGCCTCTTGAGAAATGGCCCGGTAAAGCGCCACCTTTTCTTGTGCCGCACCACCCAGCAACTGACAAACCGGCAAACCTGTGGCTTTGCCCAGAATGTCCCAGCAGGCAATATCAATGGGGGCCTTCACATAGGGGTGTCCGCGCAAAACCGCATCCATGTGGCGGTTGATCATGTCCAGGTTCCGGGGATCCATGCCAATCATTTTCGGACCCAGCTCGGCCAGACCACTGCGAACCCCCAGCGCATAAGCCGGCAAGTAGGCCGAACCCAAAGGACAGCACTCGGCATAACCGGTGATGCCCGCGTCGGTTTCCACGGCCACCACCGTGGAGTCGAACACTTCGACAAAATTACCGTTGGACCAGCTGTAGCGCCCTTCGCGCAAAGGCAACTCCACTTTCCAAAACTTGATGGCAGTGATCTTCATGGCCGTGCTGAAAAGCGTGAAGAGGCCATTTAATGCGGGAACCAGGCCGCATACCAGCGCTTGAACAGCTCCAATTGGTTGCGGGCAAAGCGCTTTTGGCTATCTGACAAACTGTCCGTCGGGTTGAAGTGCAATTCGTACTCGCGGTGCCCCTCCAGCACCATCAGGTACTTGAAAAACAAAACCAAATCCACGCCCACATCAAAGGTGGACAGCACGCGCAACGCGCCTTCGAGCTCCAGCGCTTGCTGCCTGGCTGGCGCATCGCCCAGGGCCGCCTTTTCGCACAGAGACGCCAAATGCAACACCTCTTTGGGCAGCACATTGCCAATACCGGTGATGGCACCCTTGGCACCGCAATTGACATAGCCATGGAACACCTCAGTGTCCACGCCCACCATCAAGGTCAGGCTCTCTGACTTGCCCGTGATGTGCTCGGCCGCGTAGCTCATGGCTTGGGCACTGCCAAATTCCTTGAAGCCAATCAACTGCGGGTATTTGTCGTGCAAGGCAAAAAACAAATCAGCCTTGGTCTCAAAACCGTAATAAGGGCTGTTGTAAATCACCGCGGGCAAGTTGCCGCCCGCTTCCAAAATGCCTGCGAAATGCGCATATTGGGCGGCTGCGGAGGAGCCGCGCGACAGCACGCGCGGAATCACCATCAGTCCAGCGGCCCCCACTTGGTTGGCATGGGTCGCCAGGGCGGCGGCGCGCATGGGGTTTTGTGCACCCGTGCCCACGATCACCCGCAAACCAGCCTTGACCAGGCCTTCAACGCCGGTCATGCGCTGCTCATCGCTGAGCAAGGGCCAGTCGCCCATGGACCCACAATAAATCACGCCCGCCATACCGGCACCGACCAATTCTTTGCCTTTTCTGACCAGGGCATCAAAGTCAGGTGTGCGGTCTGGTTTGCACGGCGTCATCAGCGCGGGCATCATCCCAGAAAATACATTTTTGCTCATGGCTCACGTCCTCATATTTGTCTGCCCCGCTGCGTGGTGCAACAGGGCAGACGCAAGCGGGGTTTAAATGGACGCGCCAATCTTGCGCAAATTGGCGATCACGGGTGACTGGGGCAACCAGATTTTGTCAAATGCCGCAATCACAGCGTCGGTATCGTTGACGGACACTTGGCGGATGGGGATGGGCGCTTTTCTAAAGCTTTCCACCAAGCCGGGTTCGGTGGAAACAATGCCGTCGATTTGGATGTCCAAGACCTCTTTCACCGTCTTGGTGATCAAGTCCCGGTCAGAAGCAGAGAAGGTTTGCCACACCCGACCCGACACCACAGCGGCAAATGGCATGAACACAGCATTCATTTGAAGAATGACTTTGGACACCTTGTCAAAGCGCTGGTTCCAAGAAAACTCCAAGTCGGCTTCCAAACCGTCCACCTGTCCATTGGACATGGCATCAAACACCTGGGGCGTGGGAATCGGCGTGGGCGCCGCACCGAGCAATTGGTAAAAATCGCGGTAAACCGGCGTGGGATTGATGCGCAGCTTCATGCCCTTGATATCGGCCAAAGACTTCAGGTCGCGTGAAGAAAAGATGGCCCGCATACCGGTGATGCCCCAACCCAGACCGATGGTTCCGGTGGTGCTGGGCAACACATCAAACAGCTTGACCACCTCGGGGTGACGCACAAACTTGGCCACAGCCGGTGTAGAACGGACCAAGTAAGGTGCGTTGATCGATGCAATGTGGGGCACGCGTGAGCCCAACTCAGCCGCCTGGATGAACCCCATGTCCAAAGCGCCAGATTGCAACTGCTGCATCATGGCCGACTCGTTGCCCAACTGGCCAGAGTGAAACACCGTCATGGTCAAGCGGCCGTTGGTGGCCTCTTTCAATTTTTCGCCCAACAACAAGGCCGCCTTGTTCCAAGAGTGGCCCACGGGTGTGATGATGCCCAGTCGAATTTCTTTGGCCTGGGCCAATGAAAGCGTGGGCAACGCCAACGGCAGGGTGACGCCATACGTGAGTGCTTTTCTGCGCGAAACGGTCATGAGAGTTCTCCTTGGTGGTGAGGTGGGTTATTTCAAAAGAGCGAGGGACAAAAACGGGTANATGGACAGCAAAATCAGAAGCACACAGGANATGCCAAAAAACGGCAAGGTGACCAAGAACATCTTGCCGGGCTTGGCCCCGGTGATCGCGGCCGCCACAAAAAAGCACAAGCCCACGGGCGGTGACAACAAGCCCAGCACCAAATTCACCACCACCACCACGCCAAAGTGGCGTGGGTCGATGTGATACACATCGGTGGCCAAGGGCAACAAGATCGGTACCGTCATGATCAACCCGGGGATGCCATCAATCACCGTGCCGATGATCAGCAAAATCACGTTGGTCAGCAGCATGAAAGTGATCGGGTCTTTGGCCACGGTTTGAACCCAGGCGGCGGTGGCCTGGGGCACTTTGCCGTAAATCAAAATCCAGGAAAACACCGCTGCTGCGGCCACNAAAAAAAGCACAATGGCCGAATAGATACCAGCCCGCAGCATCATCTCTGGCAAGCGTGAAAACTGAAACTCTTTGGTCCAGTAACGGCCGACGAGAGCGGCGGCCACAGCGCCCACAGCCGCAGACTCGGTGGCATTGGCCACCCCAGTGAGGATGGAGCCCACGATCACGATGGGGATCAACATGGTGGGCGCCGCATTCAAAACGGTGGCAAATCGCTCTTTGATGGTGCGGTGAGGGGCGCGGGGAAAGTTGTACAGGTAGCCCATCACGGCGATGATGACGAAAAACAGCAGCGTCAACAACACACCCGGCAAGATGCCGGCAATCAACATATCGCTCACGGACACCTGGGCCAATGCGCTGTAAACCACAAACATCACCGACGGCGGGATGATGGGGCCCAGCATGCCACCATAGGCAGTCAGCCCGGCGGCAAAGTTCTTCTCGTAGCCTTGCTTTTCCATCTCGGGCACCATGATCTGCGACATGATGGCCACTTGCGCTGTGGCAGAACCCAAGATAGAGGCCACAAACATGTTGGCCAAAATATTCACATAGGCCAGGCCCGCGCGCACCGAGCCCACAAAAGCCATCGCCAAATCGACAATGCGCTGGGTGATGCCGCCACCGTTCATGATTTCGCCAATCAATATGAACAGCGGGATGGCGATCAGGCCGTAGCTGTCCACCCCGCCAAACATTTGCAAGGGGTAAGACTGGTACAGAACTGGGTTGTTGAGCGAGACAATGAATGCAACCCCGCCGATGCATAAACACAAACCGATCGGGACCCCGATCAGCATCACCAGCATGAACACAGCAAAGGTCAACATATCAACTCAGGCCTTCCATGCTGGAACTCAAGAATCCGGTGTTGTTGGAGCGCTCAATCAAACCCAAGTCCTCCACCAGATTGGCGGTGCTGTGCACCACCATCGACAAGGCAAACAAGGGCATGACCAAATACAAGACCCAAACGGGCCAATTCAGGGTTTGGGTGCGCTCGGTATAAATAAAGTTGAACGTTTGCGCTGCCAAGGCGCGGGCATCAAAGCCGGCCTGGGCCATGCCGACCGGGTCCAGCCACAAGACGCAAAACCAAAGCAAAACCAATGAAAAAGCCAGCACCGTGGCGGTGGCACTCACCTTGAGCCGTTTTTGGGCTTGGGCTGACAAGCGCTCGGTGAGCATGGTCACCGCAAAGTCAAGACGCAAGCGCGTCATGGCCGAAGCGCCAATGAAGCACAAAAAAACCACGGAGTAAATGGCAGACTCGTCCACCCAATAAAGGGAAACGCCGCTGTAGCGGGTCACCACGTTGAGCAAAATCAAGCCGATGATCAGAAACATCAAGCCGGGAACCGCCACACGTTCGGCCGCCAGCAACTTGGCAGACAGCCAAATCACCCCCCGAACCAGGGCCGGCGGCGACCCCAAACCATTGACCTGCTGCATGTGCACGATCTCCTTGAGAGCCATTCTATGGCAAGAATATACATTCTACAATTGGCCTTATCCACGAACCCACCACACCGTAACATCTCGCCATGAAAAGCCCCTTGGGTCACCGGACCTTGTCTGCTGCCATCGTTGAGGAGGTGCGGCGTGGCATATTGAATGGCACCTACCCTGCCGGGGAGCAGCTGCGACAAGATGTGTTGGCCACCACCTTCCAGGTCAGCCGCATTCCTGTGCGCGAAGCCTTGATTCAACTGGAGTCAGAGGGCTTGGTGGTGATCGCGCCGCACAAAGGCGCCATTGTTTCCACCTTCTCGCTGGAGGAAATCGATGACGTATTTGACTTGCGCGTGATGTTGGAGCCGCGCTTGTTGGTCAAGTCCATTGCCCGCTTCAAGGCGGCAGACTTTGCCGAGGTTTCTGCATTGGATGCGGAATTCAAAAGCGCCATTGAAGCCCAGGATGTGGCGCGCTGGGGCTTGCTCAATGCCAAATTTCACCTGGCTTTGTACAAACATGCGCGGCTGCCGCGCACCCATTCGATCGTNGCNGCNTTGCTNCAAACCAGCGACCGATTCACCCGCATTCAAATGCGCAGCGGGCGCGCCTTGGACCGNGCAGAAAAAGAGCACCAACAGTTGCTGAAGCTTTGTCAACAAGGTCAAACCAAACTCGCCAGCCAACACTTGGTCGAGCACATCGAAAAAGTCCGCAAAGACTTGCAGGCGCTTCTGAAAAAGCGGGCAGGTTCAGTGCCCGCTCACGGGGCAACGCTGAAAGCGACGTGAACCCGGGCGGTCGACGAAAAGCAAGCCGCCGTTTCCGGGTTCTGCCTGCACCCGCAGCAGAAGTCCTCAGTGGCCGCTGATGACCTCTGGAATCTCTTGCGATGGTGGTGTGTTGCGGCTGCGCCCACAGCGCACGATGCCGTCGATCATGACCATGCCGATGCCAGGGATGTCCCCCAATTGCACGCTCTCCAACAAGGTTTTGCCAGCGGTGTGTTGGGCCCGGTCCATGAACACGAAGTCGGCCGCGCGACCCACTTCGATCAGGCCGCAGTTGAGCTTGCGAATGCGCGCGGTGTTGCCGGTGGCAAAGCAAAACACCAACTCTGCTGGAATATTGGCCAGGCTCGAGAGCAGTGCCACCATGCGCAAGATGCCCAGGGGTTGCACGCCCGAGCCGGCCGGCCCATCCGTGCCCAAGATGACGCGGTGGGGGCACTTGAGTTCGAGCGCAGCTTTGGCCGCCGCAATGGCCACGCGCTCATTGCCGTTGTGCACGATTTCAATGGCGCGGGATGATTTTTCGCACAACTCGCACACATGGGCTTCGGGCAGCGAGGTGTGGCCGCCGTTGATGTGGCCGATCACGTCGGCGTCGGCTTCGAGCACGACGTCTTTGTCAATCATGCCCGAGCCCGGAATGGACGGACCGCCCGTGTGAATGGTGCTTTGGATGCCGTATTTGCGCGCCCATGCCACCATCTCTTTGGCCTCATACCCGGCCTTCACTGAACCCAGCCCCACTTCGCCCAGCAAGCCCACGCCGGCCTCCGCCAGCTCCTTGAAGTCTTGCTCGGTCATGCCTTTCTCAATGACCGGTGCCCCGGCCAACACCTTCACACCCCCGGGGCGAAAGTTGTCAAAGGCGCGCTGCGCGGTGATGGCCAGCGCTTTGAGGCCCACGATGTCTTTGGGGCGCCCCGGCAGATGCACTTCGCCCGCTGAAATCATGGTGGTCACGCCACCATTCATCGTGGAGTCGATCCAACCGATTTGGTTTTGGCGCGGCGTCCAGTCGCCAAACACCGGATGCACATGGCTGTCGATCAGGCCGGGGCAGACACAGGTTTGGCGCGCATCAATGATGGTTTTTGCGCCCGACAGGTCACAATCTTTCTCACGCCCCACAGCGGTGATCAGTCCGTTGTCGACCACGATGGTGTCGGCTTGCAAGATGGGCTGATCAATATCACCCGACAGCAGCAAGCCAATGTTTTTGATCACGACTTTGCCGGAGGTGGCAGCGGTGGCGATGTCGGCCATGAGAGAACTCCTTAAAGAGCAGGTTGAACGGCAGGGTTCACGACGCGAAACACCGTGTCGAGAACAAAACTTTTCCATTGCGCCACAGCCTGCGGGGCATCGATGTTCTCGCCCAAAAAGGCCGTCAAGGTGTGGCGGTTGGACATATAAAAATACCCAGTGGCGGCAATCAGCAAATAGACGTCGCGTGGCGACACATCGGCGCGCACCAGGCCTTGCTGCACGCCCGATTGCAAGATGTCGCCAATCACAGTAATCGCCGGCGAAGAATACTCTTTGGCCCGCAGTGACTTGACGATGTGGCGGCCCTTGTGCAGGTTTTCGGTGTTGAGCAAGGTCACAAACTCTGGGTGCGCGCGGTAGTAGTCGAGCACAAAGTGCACCATTTTTTCAAGCGCCACCAAGGGCTGGCCCACATCCAACGACAACTCGGCCTCTGCGTCGTTCATGCGCTGGTAAATGGTTTCCAACACCTCGACAAACAAGCCTTCCTTGCTGCCGAAATAGTAGTAAATCATGCGGTCGTAGGACTTGGCCAAGCGAGAAATTTTTTCCACACTGCCGCCTTCATAGCCATGTTGGGCAAACACCTTGATGGCCGCGCGCAAGATGCTCTCACGGGTTTGCTGTGCGCTGTGTTCGCGCACACCAGCCGTGCGTTTACCCCCGGGCTTGGCCAAGCGGGCTTTGGGTTGGCGTGCGGTGGTGACCATGGTGAATTATTGGTCGATGAATCAGTGTGCGTGAGTCTCGGGGGTGACGGGTGTGTGTACGGGCGTGCCCAGCCAAGGCTGGTGAAAACCCGTGAGCCCGGTGCAGCCCGCACGCCTTGGTGCCCTCTGGGAAAACCATGCTTGCGCCGCAAAAAAGGATGCGCTATATTGGTGTTTCATGTAGCGATCACAACATTTTGGTGTGGTAAATGCTACACAAACTGCGGCTGGTGTGCAACAGCGCATCTCAGACCCCTGACGAACAGAACCGGTGATGACGGAACACTCGAAAACCGACGGATTGCCCAGCATCGAAGCGCCCGCCGCGCCTGAGTTTCAGGAGCGTGCCAAGTTGCGCAATGAGCGCATGAGCGGCGTCAAAATCGAATGCAATGCCTGCCCGGTGCTGTGCCAAATATCCCTCGGGCGCATCGGTGCTTGTGACCGCTATGCCAACCACGGTGGTCTGTTGGTGCGCTTGGACCCGGTGGTTTTGTTGCGCCGCACTTTGGCGCAGGATGAGCCCCAGTTGGTGCCCTTTGCGCCGCGCGACACCGACGCGGCACCAGTGCCATGGAGCGGCGACCTGCTGCACACCGATCAAGTCTTTGTGACGGGCGTGGGCTCATCCACCACCTACCCAGACTACAAGCCTGCGCCTTTCATCGTGTCTTCCAAGGTGGATGGTGTGGACATGGTGACTGTGGTGACCGAGGGCATCTTCAGTTACTGCAGCTTCAAGGTCAAAATCGATACCGACCGCTACTTGGGTGCCGAGCAAGCCAATGTGCGCATGAAAGGCGAGGTGGTGGGCCACGTCACCACCGCCGAGTACGGTTCGCAAATGCTGTCGCTGGGTGGCGTGCACCACCTGACCGGGGGCAGCAAAAAAGAAGGCCGCGTCACGGTGGAGATGATGGAGGCCTTGGGCAACAAGCAAGCCGTGTCTTTGACCATCGATGGCGGCGCGCAATTGGTCATCCAAGCCGGTCGGGCACCCATCGTCAACGGCGTGGAAGAGCAACGCATGCGGGTCGGGTGTGGTTCGGCCGTGGTGGGTATTTTTGCGCGCCAGTTTTTTGGGGTGGCCGATGAGGTGCTTGTGCTCGATGACCACATCACCGGCGTTTTGACCGAACACCAAGCCGGCCGTTGTCTGGACATGCGGCCATCGGGCATTGCGGTGTTGGGTCGCAAGTCCACGCCGGGGCGTTACTTTCAAGTGGCCAACCCCGGCAACGGTTGGGGGGGACCGACATCGTGGACCCCTTGTCCATCATCGAAGGCTGGGACCCCAAAGTGGTCTGGCCGGGCTTGCGTTTGTTGGTGACTTCCACCACCGGCGAGCATGCGGCTTGGTATGTGCTCAACGACCAGTTGCAAGCGGTGCAGCAAGACATGCCTGCCGAGGTGCGCACCATCGTGGACCGNATTGGTGAAAACTGCGAGCCATCGCTGTGCAGNGTGATGTTTTTGGGTGGGGCTGGTGGCAGTTTGCGCGCCGGTGTCACAGAAAACCCGGTGCTTCTCACCCGCGCCATCAAACAAGCCTTGGTCAATGTCACCTGTGGCGGCGCCCCTGCGTTTGTTTGGCCAGGCGGGGGCATCACGGTGATGTCCGATGTGCTGCGCATGCCCGACAAGAGTTTTGGCACCGTGCCCACACCCGCCATCATTGCGCCCATCGAATTCAGCATGCGCCTATCGGATTACCAAGCCCTGGGCGGCCACATGGACCATGTGCGCACGCTCGAAGACGTGCTGCGCCACGGCGCCTGGCACAACGAAGGCGCGCCCACTGCGCTGCAGTGGTCTGTGCAGCCCACAGCCAACCCCTGGCCACTCGGGCAAGACCCGATGCTTGGTTAAGGCGCACAACGTGGCAGCTTCACGTCAACGCTTTCCCGATGGCCGCTGGCATTTTCAGCATGGCCCGATGGACATCGTGATCGGTGCCGATCCCGTGGGCCCGCATGGGCCTGCGGCGGTGGCAGATGCCCATGCGCATGCCTGGGCGTGCTTTGTGCCCTTGCTCGACGAGTTGATGCAAGAGTGGCCGACCTTGCGTTTGCCCGTTCAGGCCAGCCAGCCTTGTCCTTTGCAAGGCGAGGTGGCGCGGCGCATGTGGCAGGCCTGCTTGCCTTGGGCGGCGCAGCAGTTCATCACACCCATGGCGGCAGTAGCGGGCAGCGTTGCTCAGGCATTGGTGGGCAGCTATCAAAGGCCTGGCGTGGCCCGCGCCTGGGTCAACAACGGCGGCGACATTGCCCTGCACCTCACGCCCGGGCAATCTGCGCGCGTGGGCTTGTATGCCGACTTGGCGCGCCTGCAGGCCCACGAGCTAGAGCGGGGATTGAGCCTGGACGGCGCATTTGACGTCACCCACGCCATGCCCGTGCGCGGCGTGGCCACCAGTGGCTGGCGGGGGCGCAGCTTTTCATTTGGCATCGCCGACAGCGTGACCGTGCTCGCGGCCACCGCTGCGCAAGCCGATGCAGCGGCCAGCATGATTGCCAATGCGGTCAACGNGGACCACCCAGGCATCGTGCGCCAACCCGCCCACAGCTTGCGCGACATGACCGATTTGGGCGACCTGGCCGTCACCGTTGATGTGCCGCAGTTGCCAGCCAGCTTGGTGCAACAAGCCTTGCAAGCCGGTTGGCAATGTGCGCGCGAATGTCAAGCACAGGGCTGGATCGCGGCTGCGTTTTTGGTGTGCCAAGGCCAGTCGATGGCATTGACCCTGGGCGGCGCTGTGGATGGCGAGCAGGTATCCTTTGGCAACGAGGCCTTGGCGCTGGCTTGAAACGACACACACCATTCGAACCACTGGCACCGAAGACCCGACCCATCAGAATCTCAGGAGACGCGAACCATGCCCGCCCACATTCGAAAAATCATTGTCCAAGTCGAAGAGACTTTGCAAGAGATGGGCCGCGCCGTGTCGCCACCCACGCGCCGGGCTTTGGCCATGGCGGTGATTGCCAACCCCTATGCGGGGCGCTACAGCGAAAACCTGGA
>JGI25912J50252_10000691_pt1 | contig 10854 bp, 12 predicted proteins | sample LauGreSBDMM110DD_2_FD_50252 | JGI IMG/M metagenome (IMG submission 50252)
GTGTTGTAAGCCCTGCCAAGGCGTGTGATTGAATCGAGCAAGATAACCACATCTCGTCCATGTTCAACCAACCGCTTTGCTTTTTCGATCACCATTTCTGCAACTTGAACATGTCTAACTGCCGGTTCATCGAAGGTGGACGATACAACTTCTCCTTTGACGGACCTCTGCATATCCGTCACTTCTTCTGGACGTTCGTCAATTAAGAGCACGATTAGGTAGCACTCGGGATGATTTGTTGTAATTGATTGCGCGATGTTTTGGAGAAGAACTGTCTTTCCTGTGCGCGGTGGGGCGACAATCAGAGCNCGCTGCCCTTTGCCGATTGGAGCNACAATATCTATCACGCGCGATGANAAGTCTTTTTTTGTCGGATCTTCGATCTCGAGCTTCAATCGCTCATCCGGATAAAGNGGTGTTAGATTATCGAAATGAACTTTGTGGCGAGCTTTTTCCGGATCCTCAAAATTTATCGTATTGACCTTCAGCAAAGCGAAATATCGCTCGCCTTCCTTCGGGCTTCTGATCAATCCTTCGACTGTATCCCCTGTGCGCAGACCAAAGCGCCGGATTTGAGATGGAGATATATAAATGTCATCAGGCCCCGCTAAATAATTAGCATCCGCGGACCGCAAAAAACCAAACCCGTCTTGTAAGACCTCAACTACACCAACGCCGATTATTTCAATGTCTTTGCTCGCAACTTGCTTCAAGATTGCAAACATTAACTCTTGTTTGCGCATAATCGAGGCGTTCTCGACCTCATGCTCTTCGGCAAACGACAGAAGCTCGGTAGGCGATTTCAATTTCAATTCGTGGAGTTTGATTTCCCGCATGGGAATATCCTTGAAACCGATGCAAACAGGCTCGGTATAGCTGAGGGTTATGTGGGAGACTGAGGTCCGGACAGGATGATGCAAAAAAATGCAGTCCCGAATGAGACGCGATCTTGCCAACGATACAGAACATTTTAATAGAACGATTTCACGTAGGACGCAACCTGCCTTCGATCCTATTCAATTTGATTCCCATAACTCGAATAAGAAATCTAAGGTTTTTTGTGAGGGTTTTTATTTCTGGGGCAATGAAAACGGGGTTAACCAGAAATTAGAAGTTACCGCGCCACTCTCCACAGGCATACGGTTAATGAATTGCTAATCAAGGGCAGTGGATAAGTCAAAACTTAGTGCGATTACAGCAATTTATCAGGTCATCTGAAAAGTCCCAACCCTGAGGATATTAATACCGCTATTTATTAAGATAGGTATGGAGATCTTTCATCTGGTGATAGAATAGGTCTTTAACAGGCCGAGGGAGAAGTCAGAGGATAAGTTGTCCTAACTTCCTCACAAATCCACGACTTTAAAATCAACGTTACCAACAGGCTTGGACTGTTCTTTATGCAGAGAAACTATTTTCATCTCCACCTCGTTTCAGACGCTACGGGTGAAACCTTGATAGCGGTCGGTCGCGCTGTGACCGCTCAATTTCTGGGCGTCGCATCTATCGAGCATGTCTACCCCCTCGTCCGAAACCAGGCTCAGTTGCAACGCGCTATCGCGGAAATAGCAGCATCGCCAGGCATCGTTCTCTATACGTTGGTAGATAAAGAGCTCACAACCACACTCGAAAAGGCTTGTCTCGAGATAGGCAGCCCATTTTTATCGGTGCTTCAGCCAATATTCGACTCATTCCAAGCATATTTGGGGACAGCTTCGACATCCCGTCCTGGCGCACAGCACATATTAAACGCTGAGTATTTCAAGCGTATAGACGCTCTAAATTTCACGATGATGCATGATGACGGCCAGACATCCAATAATCTCGTCGATGCCGACGTGTTGCTACTTGGTGTAAGCCGGACATCAAAAACCCCAACTAGTATCTATCTTGCGAACCGCGGGGTTAAAACCGCTAATATTCCATTGATCCCGGGGGTTAGTCCACCCGAATATATCTATGCACTTAGAAGGCCTCTTATCGTTGGTTTAATCGCTTCGCCAGAAAGAATAGTACAAATTAGACAAAATAGGTTACTGGGGCTGAACTCGCAGCAGGATACTAATTATGTCGACCGTGTCGCTGTAGCTGAGGAAATAGCGGAATCACGACTGTTGTTCAAGCGCAATGCATGGCCGATGATAGACGTTACAAGGCGCTCAATAGAAGAAACGGCCGCGGCGATTATTGATTTATTGAAAGAACATCGCCTAAAGTCCATCGTCCAAAGCTGATAATGCGCATTAACAGACTAAGCGGAACCAAAATTGAAATTGCTAGGATTAACCGGTTCAATTGGTATGGGTAAAACTACCACCGCTCGCATGTTTCGTCATGCGGGTGTGGCTGTTCATGATGCCGATAAAATCGTCCGCAGATTATATTCGCGAGAAGCTGTTATCCCTATCGGCAAAATATTTCCAACTGTTATTCAGAAAGGGTATGTTGACCGTCAAATGCTAGCAAATATCCTGTTAAAAGATCAATCTGCCCTAGCCAAAGTAGAACGCATTATCCATCCCATGGTCGAGCAAGACAGAGCTCGTTTTATGGACACCTGCAGGCATACAGGGGCGAAGCTCGTTGTCATCGATATTCCGTTGCTATTCGAGACACGATTTGACTCTGCTGTTGATGCCATTCTTACCGTTACAGCCCCCTATTCTGTGCAAAGAGAACGAGTTTTAGCTCGCCCGGGAATGACAGAAGAAAAATTATCCGTAATGTTATCCCGGCAGCGACCGGATGCTGCAAAACGGACCTCTTCGCATTACGTGATTGACACATCGCTTGGGTTCGACTGGGTTAAAGCTGAAGTAAGATCCCTGCTCAGGACATTATCGGCGTGAAGGAAAAGCAGGCAAATGTGGAACACAAACACAGTTCGTGAAATAGTGCTCGACACTGAGACAACGGGCCTAGACCCAAAAACCGGCGATAGAATCGTTGAGATAGCCTGTGTGGAGCTTCTGAATTCCGTAGCTACCGGCAATAATTTTCACGTCTACTTAGATCCGGAACGAGATGTGCCTCAAGAAGCATTCAGGGTTCACGGGCTCTCCAAAGAGTTTCTCACAGGCAAACCAAAATTTTCCCATATTGTCGAAGAGTTTTACGCATTTATCGGACAATCTCGCTTGATTATTCACAACGCAGAATTCGACGTTAAATTTCTAAATTCCGAATTGGCTAAGTGCGGACACCGGCCACTAATGATGGACCGTGTTGTCGATACCCTGGCGATAGCACGCCGCAAACACCCCGGCGCGTCGAACAGTCTTGATGCACTCTGTACGAGATACAAGGTTGATAATTCGAGAAGAACCAAGCACGGAGCGTTGCTTGACGCAGAAATCCTCGCAGATATCTATGTCGAGTTGACGGGAGGTCGCCAAACAGTATTTGCGCTCACCGAGGTGCAACGGCAGGCGACAAATACACATGAACCTAATGTTCCGATATCACGGCATCACGTTATTGATTTAGTAATAGAAAAAACTGATCTTGTTGCCCATGCCAAACTGGTCAGGGAAATGAGCGACAAGGCATTCTGGTGTAATTTTCAGCTTCTACAACATCAAGAGAGAAGTGAGGGTTCCGCCTGAGATGCCTCCGATTTCTGGCGATACAACCCCACAAAATCGATTGGTTCGAGCAAGAGAGGCGGAAAACCTCCATTTCGAACGGCGTCTGCTATAATTTGACGAGCAAAAGGAAACAGCAGCCGCGGGCATTCGATCATGATGACGGGGTGTATCTCTGGCTGCGGGATGTTCAGCAACTTAAACACGCCGGCATAGTCAAGTTCAAAGTGGAATAGAAGCGTTGCGTCTTCGCCGGCGCTTCCCTCAATCTGGAGACCAACCTCAAAATCGTTATTGTTAAGCTGGCGCGCATTCACGTTGACCTGAATGCTGATATTTGGCGCTTTTTCTTGCGGCGCGAGTGACTGCGGTGCGTGAGGATTTTCGAACGAAAGGTCCTTTATGTATTGCGCTAACACGTTAAGCTGGGGAGCGGGGTCGGAACTGTTGGTCTCTTCGTTCATCACGTTATCCCCTTTGCGCATGCCGATTGGCCTCAATAAATTCACGACGGAGGTATCACGAATGGGGCATCTGGCAAAAGCGAAAAATGCCCTTTGCGCGTCTGGTTTACGGGAGAACTGGATAGACGATCGAGCTCTACACATGTAGAACTCACGCTACTGTTCGGGTGTTTTGGAATAAATTTCTCGGGTGCAGGAAGACCATGCAGGAGCATTTCGATCTTACTACGATCATATTCGCGTTGCTTGCAGCTTTTGTTGTCTGGAAGGTTCGCTCTATCCTAGGTACGCGAACTGGCCATGAACTACCGCCGCAAGAACGTTCAGGTCAACACTCAAGTGCGTCTAACGCCACATCGACCACGGATCAGGCAGCTAATGATTCCGAAGGTCACTCCCAAAGGGACCTTCGGTCTGAAACCAGATGGGCGCCATTCGCGGCTCCGGGATCTGATTTATGGGTTAACCTCGATCAGCTTGCGAAAATGGATACGTCCTTTACGCCTCGGGCATTTTTGGAGGGCGCAAAAGCGGCATATGAAATGATTCTTCTCGCATTTTCCAATGGCGACCGCACGACTTTACAGCCGCTGTTGTCCAAGGAAGTTTTTGACAGCTTTGCATCCGCTATTTCTGAGCGGGAGAACAACGGTCAGGTTGCAGAAACAACGCTAGTTTCCATAGAAAAAGCGGAAATTAAAAAACTGGATATTAAAGGAACGACCGTGCAAGTCGTTGTCGGGATCAACTCTAAGCTTATCAGCGCCATCCGAGCTGCCTCCGGTGCAGTAATAGAGGGAAGCTCAGAAAAAGTCGTCGATATGATGGACATCTGGACTTTTTCCCGGGATAGCAGCTCTCGAGATCCCAATTGGCGTCTTATCTCAACGGAAGACTCCCAGTAGAATAATAGGCGATGATAGATGGCCGCATGATTGGATCACTCGTTTTTCAAGCGCGCCGAGACCATGGCGCTGCATTTGCAATTTTTGATAACCTATAAACACTTGACTACCTAAATCGTTATACAGGGTTGGATATCTAGAATTTCAAGCAAGGTCTGATATCGATGACCCTCAGAGTCCGCCGGACTTTAAAGCACTTAAAAGATCCAAATCGCATAAGTCAGTTGGCTCAGGAAACAGTCTTGGATGTCTAATTCTTTGTATTTCTCGTCTTGAGAGAGATTGTGGCTATCGCCTAGGCGATGGGCAAACATAAAAGCAATTGTCTATTTGCAGCTTAGGACCTAGGGCGGAGCGCTCCTTGGCCCAGTTAGAGGTTATCTTTATATTGTAAGCGGCGAGGACGCCGGTTTAATTGCTGGGCGCATGAGTTGACGATTTTGACGCCTAGATTCAAAGAGAGCCGCTATGAAAATTAGGCGTCTTCAATCACCATTTAAATCTTGCCGGGAATTGACATCCCAAGAGCATCAGCTTTGGACGGAAGTCACGAAACAGATTGTTCGAACTAATAGCGGNGCGTCTCGAGCACTGCAGAGGCCACATGTCCTGAAAGATCAAGGTGAAGCAAGAAACGTTGCGAAGCGGGTACAGGTGAGATCCGGCCCGCATGTTCAATGGACCCCGGTCGTTTCAAATCCGGGTGCTTCAATCAATAGGAAAACGCTTCGGAAATTACGGCGCGGTGTCCGGGAGTTTGATCAGACGCTTGATCTCCACGGGATGACGGAAAGCGAAGCTCATATGCGATTAAAGGATTTTTTGGTTCGCTCTCAGTCTGCGGGAGCACAGCTCGTTCTAGTTATCACAGGCAGGGGCGAAGGGGTAAATAGCCATGGTTTTGCTCCGAAAAGAGGCGTTTTACGCAAAAATGTACCAGAATGGCTGCGGTCGTATCGGAATCTGGTGTCCGGCTTTGAAGAGGCTCCACCACGATTGGGCGGCGGTGGCGCCTTGTTTGTTCGGCTCAAGCGCCCAGCTGCTGTATAGGCATTTTGAATGACGCCATTTGGCCAAAAAGTTAGAGAGTTGCGGTCAATGAGAGGAATAGCCCTCAAAGCTATGGCTCATGAAATAGGCGTCTCCCCGGCATATTTGTCGGCTCTCGAACATGGACGAAGAGGAGCGCCGACTTGGTGTNTGGTCCAGCGCGTGATCGCCTTTTTCAATGTGATCTGGGACGAGGCAGAGGAACTCGAACGGCTAGCGAAGGTGTCTTCACCGAAACTACAGATTGATGCTGGAGGGCTCAGTCCACTTGTGACAGAAGCTGCTAACATATTTGCACGCGGCATTTCCTCTTTAAGCGACGAGGAGGCAGCCCGCATCATCACCCTTCTTGCAGAAAAGAACTGATCCCGCGAGCTTGACGCTTATACACCTTGATGCAAAAACCTCCCTCTACAGGAGGAATTCGAATGTCGGCAGCGCTTTATGATGTTCTCGGACTGGGCAATGCGATCGTGGATATCATTGCGCAAGCCGATGATGCCTTTCTCGTGAGTGAGGGCCTCGCAAAAGGCACTATGGCTCTTATTGATCAGCCTCGAGCGGATTACCTTTATGGCGTTATGGGCCCAGTGACGACTGTTTCCGGGGGATCAGCCGCCAATACAATCGTTGGGGCCGCATCATTAGGATCGCGTACCGCATTCATTGGCAAGGTCGGAGCGGATGAACTTGGAAAAGTTTTCGCGCATGATATTAGGGCAATAGGCGTTCATTTTGACACACTTCCAGCAAACTCTGGCCCCGCTACCGCTCGCTGCTTCGTTCTTGTAACGCCTGATGGTGAGCGCACCATGAATACGTTCCTTGGCGCATGCCAAGGGTTGACCGCTGCAGACGTAGATCCCGAGACTGTTCGCGCAGCAAAAATTGTCTATCTGGAAGGTTATCTTTGGGATCCGCCTGGAGCCAAGGAGGCGTTTGTCAAAGCAGCTGACATTGCTCATGCAGCTGGACGCAAAGTTGCATTGACGCTCTCAGACTCGTTCTGCGTTGATCGGTACAGGGCGGAGTTTCTTCACCTTATCCAGAATGGAACCATAGATATTTTATTTGCAAACCAGCATGAGCTGAAAGCTCTTTATCAAACTGCTGATTTGGATTCGGCGCTGAACGGTATCAGACAGGAAAATATTTTGAGTGTAGTGACGCGATCCGAGCATGGATCTCTGGTGGTGGATCGCGTTCAAACACAAGCATTTCCCGCCTATCCCATCGGACGTTTGGTCGATTCGACAGGGGCCGGAGATTTGTTTGCTGCTGGGTTTCTGGCGGGTATGGCGCAAGTCGAGGATCACGCCACATGCGCGCGTCTTGGNGCACTCGCTGCGTCTGAAGTCATCCAGCANGTCGGGGCGCGTCCGCAACGCAGCCTGATCGAGTTTGCCCGCCAGAGCGGACTTTTATAACTCACAACTTAAAGTTTTCGCAAAGCGACTTTATCGACCTGATGATTTGGTCCCTTCGTGAGAAGCAGACTCGCGCGTTCTTTTGTAGGATTTATGTTGTCTTCGAGGTTCCGGAGGTTAATCCGGTTCCATATATCAAGAGCTGTGCTTTGTGCACTCTCTTCGCTCAGGGTCACGTATTTATTGAAGTATGATCTTGGATCTCTAAACGCTGTCTCTCGGAGCCGCATAAACCGTTCAACGTACCAAGTGGAAAGCAAACTAGGGTCAGCATCGAGGTAAATCGAAAAATCAAAAAAGTCAGACACAAAAGGCGTATTTCTACCCGGTGGAGGCTGCTGCAGTACATTCAGACCCTCGACGATCAATATATCAGGTCGATCCACAATTGTATGTTGGTATGGGAGGACATCATAGACGAGATGCGAGTAGATCGGCGCGCTGACACTCTGTTTGCCCGCTTTGACGAGAGAAAGAAAATGTAGAAGCGCCGCTCCGTCGTAGCTCTCTGGAAAACCTTTTCGGTCCATCAGCCCTAGGGTTTCCAAGACGGCGTTTGGAAGCAGAAATCCATCAGTCGTAATCAACTGAACCTTTGGTGTGTTACACCACCTGGACAGGAGAGTTGTCAGGATACGCGACGTTGTTGATTTGCCGACAGCTACCGATCCGGCAACGCCAATAATATAGGGCGTCTTGCTTCCATCAGCTCCGAGAAACCGTTGCGTCGCCTTGAACAACCCCTGCGTAGCTGCGACATAAAGCGCCAGCAGCCGAGACAGCGGCAAGTATATGGCTTCTACTTCGGCGACGGAGATAGGGTCATTCGTCGAGCGCAGTTGAACTACTTCATCAGCAGTCAATGTAAGCGGCGTGTCCGCGCGAAGGGCCGCCCATTGCTCCCGTGTGAACCGATGATATGGCGAAAGTTCGGTATGAACTTTCTCTGAGACGGTCATCGTCTATCCCCGTGGGCTTTCAAAACTAGTTTTACTTGCTCCGTCCCGCTTTTTCCGAGTGTCCGGATTGGGACGTTCGCTGAGCAAGAACAGAGAGAATTGATTCGAGCGATATGTTTCGAGACTTCATCAAAACCAGAAAGTGGAACAAAACGTCCGCAGCCTCTGCGCGGATAGCGTCAGTGTCATTCTGAACGGCGGCAATAATGACTTCGACGCTTCCTCGCCAAATTTCTTGGCGATATATTCTGAGCCTCCCTGCAAAAGAGACTTTGTATACGAGGCTTCAGACGCAGCACTTTCCCGATCAGCAATGATGCGTTCGAGATCTTCCAAGCTAAATCGCAGCAAAATATGCTCCTTTCTAGTCCATTCGAATGGGGATATTCGCCTGAGCCATGTAAGCTTTCGCCTCGCGGACAGTGAACTCTCCGAAGTGAAAAATGGAGGCCGCCAGAACTGCGCTGGCATGTCCGTCTCTAATTCCTTCGACGAGATGGTCGAGTGACCCAACTCCACCAGACGCTATAAGAGGTATGTTCACGGCATCCGCGACTGCGCGCACCAAGGAAATGTCGAACCCGGCTTTAGTGCCATCCCTATCCATGGAGGTAAGTAAAATTTCGCCAGCGCCTAGCGATGCGACCTCCTTAGCATATTCAACAGCGTCGATCCCTGTTGCCTTGCGCCCGCCATGGGTAAAAATTTCCCATTTTCCAGCGCTTACCTGCTTTGCATCAATGGCGACGACAATGCACTGGCTACCAAACTTTTCTGCAGCGTCTTTGACAAAGCTTCTATTGGCGACCGCTGCAGTCATGATCGAAACTTTATCGGCACCAGCCAGAAGGAGGCTACGGATATTGCCTACCGATCTAACTCCGCCTCCAACAGTGAGCGGCATAAAGCAGGCTTCGGCTGTTCTCTTGACGACATCAAACAAGATACCGCGATCTTCGTGACTGGCGGTGATATCCAAAAAACAAAGCTCGTCCGCCCCAGCCTTATCATAAGCTACAGCGCAATCGACCGGGTCCCCAGCATCGCGAAGGTCTACGAAGTTAATGCCTTTGACCACTCGACCGTCTTTGACGTCAAGGCAAGGTATGATCCTAGCTTTAAGCACAGGCGGAGTCTTTCTTGCTCCTGATGAGCTCAAGAGCAGATCTCGCATCAACGCGACCGTCGTATAAAGCTCTACCTGTTACTGCCCCAGCAATCTTCACGCAATCGGGCTCCAGAAGTCTTTTTATGTCATCAAGCGAGGCAAGCCCTCCAGATGCTATGACTGGAATGGAAACAGCATTGGCAAGCGCCAGCGTTGATCCAATGTTTAATCCTTTAAGCGCTCCATCCCGTAGAATATCTGTATAGATAATTGCGCTCACGCCTGCGTCTTCAAACCTCTTGCCAAGCTCGACCGCTGTGACTTGTGATGTTCGAGCCCAACCCTCTACCGCTACTTGCCCATTACGCGCATCGATTCCAACGGCGATTCTTCCAGGCATCAAGCGCGCGGCTTCACGGACGAGCTCGGGATCCCTCACGGCGGCGGTCCCTATAATGACACGGCTCACACCCTTCTCCACCCAACTTTCGATGGTTCGCATCTCACGGATGCCGCCGCCCAGTTGGACCGGCATTTTGATGGCGCTTAAAATTGCCTCCACGGCGTGCGCGTTCATAGGTTTTCCGGCGAATGCGCCGTCAAGATCCACAACATGCAGGTAGTCGAACCCCTGTTCCTCAAAGGACGCGGCCTGAGCGGCAGGATCCGTATTGAACACAGTCGCCCGCGACATATCGCCGTGAACGAGACGAACGCACTGGCCCTCTTTGAGATCAATAGCCGGGTATAAAATCAAGGTCGCCACCTCAGGAAGTTCTCAAGGAACGCCAACCCCATTTGTTGGCTCTTTTCTGGGTGGAATTGACTACCAGCTATGTTGTCATGCGCAACTACTGCGCAAACTTCGCCACCATATTCAGTCGTCGCTATAATGGATTCCTGTGCATCAGCTACGAAATGAAATGAATGAACGAAATAGGCGTGAAGTCCTTTATCGCCGAGTGGTATATCACGCAGTAATACGTGATTCTGACAGACGGTTAAGGTATTCCAGCCCATGTGGGGAATCCGCAACCTTTCGTCGCAAGGTTGCAGCGGCGTGACTACGCCGTTGATCCATCCCAAGCCCATTGTCGTTTCATGCTCCAGTCCAGTTGTCGCGAGCAATTGCATTCCTACGCAGATACCAAGAAAGGGCCGGCCGGCCCTGACGACAACATCCCCGAGAGCTGGAATAAGGCCTTCGACCGAAAGCAGGCCCTGCTTGCAATCAGCAAATGCGCCTACGCCAGGTAAGACGACTCGGTCCGCGGATCGAACTAAATCGGCGTTCGGTGTGACCACTATCTCGGCGCGATCAAGATGCCTTGCAGCTCTTTCTAGAGCTTTTTGCACA
>JGI25912J50252_10000693_pt1 | contig 10829 bp, 13 predicted proteins | sample LauGreSBDMM110DD_2_FD_50252 | JGI IMG/M metagenome (IMG submission 50252)
CTCAAAAGAGCAATCGCCCACAAAAGAGGTGCCTGGCGGGGGGCGCGCAAGGTTTTAGAACCGATACGGTGGACCGCTTGGATCACCAGTGCGGCGACTGCGGGCTTAATCCCCCACAATACAGCCGCAATCCAAGGCACTTCGCCAAACGCAACCACCACCCAACTCAGCCCGACTAACAAGAATAGAGAAGGCAGTACAAACAAAACCCCTGCCGCGATGCCGCCCCAAGTACGGTGCATCAACCATCCCAAGTAGGTGGCAAGTTGCTGCGCCTCCGGGCCAGGCAGCAGCATGCAGTAATTCAGGGCATGTAAAAAACGCCGATCTGAAATCCAGCGGCGTTCTTCCACGAGCTCGCGGTGCATGATTGCAATTTGCCCCGCAGGACCGCCAAAGCTGATGCAACCGAGCTTGAACCAAAAGCGCAGGGCCTGGTAAAAGCCGATGGGAGCCATTTAGCGCTCCAACTTGTACACGGATGTTCCCGCTCGCAGGTTTGGAAGCCAGCGCACCATTTCGCCGTTTTGCAGGCCAAAACTGTCGATCACGCGCAGGCCGCTGCGCTGCGCGAGTTGGCCTAAATCGGCGTGGGTTCCGACGCGGATGTTGGGTGTGTCATACCACTGGTACGGTAAACGTTTGGTTACCGGCATGCGTCCGCGCAAAACGCTCAAGCGGTTGGGCCAATGTGCAAAGTTAGGAAAGGCAACAATCCCAATACGCCCCACGCGGGCGGTTTCGCGCAACATCACTTCAGCGTTGCGAAGATGTTGCAAGGTGTCGATTTGCAAGACCACGTCAAACGACGCGTCGTCAAACATCGCCAAGCCTTCGTCCAAGTTGAGTTGAATGACATTGACGCCGCGTTGAACGCAGGCCAATACATTGGCGTCGTCAATCTCAATGCCATAGCCGCTGCAACCGCGGGTCGCCTGTAAGTGCGCCAACATCGCGCCGTCACCACAGCCTAAGTCCAATACGCGGGCTCCTTTGGGAACCAATTGGGCAATCGCGTTTTGAGTCGCAAGATCGCTCATACGCACACCTCCTGCGCAATCGCATCAAAGTACGCCCGAACCACGCCGTGGTAGCGGGCGTCGTCTAGCAAAAAGGCATCGTGGCCGTGGGGCGCGTCAATTTCGGCGTAACTCACATCGCGTTGGTTGTCCAGTAAGGCCTTGACTAACTCTCGGCTGCGCGAAGGCGCAAACCGCCAATCGGTCACAAAGCTCACTAACAAAAACTTGCAAGTGGCTCTTGCCAAAGCCTCGCTTAAGTTCCCGCCATAGTCCCGTGCGGGGTCAAAATAATCCAGTGCACGAGTAATCAACAGGTAGGTATTCGCATCAAAGTAATCGGCAAACTTATCGCCTTGGTAGCGCAGATAACTTTCAATCTGAAACTCCACGTCTTGGGTGCTGTACAGATAGTCGCCCGCCGTCTGGGTGATGTTGGTGCGTAAAGTTCGACCAAACTTCTCATTCATCACATCGTCGCTTAAATAGGTGATGTGACCAATCATGCGGGCAATGCGCAAGCCGCGCTTTGGAACCACGCCAGCTTGGTAAAAATTGCCGCCATGAAAATCTGGATCGGTCACGATAGCGCGGCGGGCGACTTCGTTAAACGCAATGTTCTCGGCGGTCAGGTTGGGAGCGCTTGCAATGACCACAGCCCGCCTAACGCGCTCGGGGTATTGCAAAGCCCAGCCCAAGGCCTGCATGCCGCCTAAGCTGCCGCCCATGACTGCGGCAAGTATTTGAATCCCTAAGCGGTCAAGCAGCAAGGCCTGGGAGTTGACCCAATCTTCAACGGTCACCACTGGAAAATCAGCGCCATAGACCTGGCCGTCCGGGCTATCTGGGTTGACATGCATCGGGCCGGTGGTACCAAAGCATGAGCCCAGGTTGTTAACCCCGATCACAAAAAAGCGCTGTGTGTCCAAAGGCTTGCCCGGGCCAATCATGCTGTCCCACCAGCCCTCGGACTTGGCTTGCCCGGCGTAGGTTCCAGCTATATGGTGTGAGGCGTTGAGTGCGTGGCACACCAAAACCGCATTTGATTTATCGGCGTTCAGCGTGCCGTAGGTTTCAAACGTGAGGTTGTAGGCACGAATGGACGCGCCGCTCTTTAAAGAAAGCGGCGCTTCAAAATGCATGGATTGAGGAGTAGCGAGCAACATATAAACTAAATTAAAACCGCGATCCCTAAGGCCGCAAAAATCAGTGCGGAGACGGTATGCACCAAACGCATAGGCACCAAACGCGTCATCCGCTCACCCAACCAAACCACAGGCGCGTTTGCCAACATCATCCCTAAGGTTGTACCAGCAACCACCCACAAATACGCATGGTATTGCGCAACCAACATCACGGTGGCAATTTGCGTTTTGTCTCCCATCTCGGCTAAAAAGAAGGCAACCACAGTCGTTCCAAAAACGCCCCAACGCGGCTGCGTGTCGGATTGCGCATCGTCAAGGGTATCGGGGATCAACATCCAAACGGCCATTGCAATAAAAGAGCCCGCCAAAACCCAGCGCAAAATTTCAGGGCCTAAAAACGTGGTCACCCAAGCCCCGACGGCACCCGCTAACCCATGGTTGACCAAGGTGGCTACCAAAATTCCCCAGACAATGGGCCAAGGCTTGCGAAACCGCACCGCCAAAACCAACGCCAAGAGCTGCGTTTTGTCGCCCATCTCTGCGAGAGCGACGATACCGGTAGAGACTAAGAATGCTTCCATGGGAGAGGATGGTAACTCCCCAGCGCCTGAGCGCGGTAAAGTCAGCATTGTCTTAAAAGTCCCAATCGGACCTCTCAATGAAAAACACCTACCGAATTTTGTTGGTGCTTGCCTGCATGGGCGGCGCCCTGTCTGTTCTAAGCGCAGCGTATGTAGCGCATTTGCCTGGGCTNNGTGANGCTNCTTTGCGCTCGCTTCATTCGGCGATGCAGATGCTGCAGTTCCATGCGCTAGCCCTGTTGGTGGTGGCGTGGATCGGTCAAGGCGAGAGGTTCAGGTGGCCCTTGTTTTTAAGCGCCTTGTTTTTCTTGGCTGGAATATTGATGTTCAGTGTCAACATCCTGTTGAGCCAACTCTTTGGCATGGGCCTGTTCAAACCGCTTACGCCGTTTGGCGGAATGGCCTTTGTTTTGGGTTGGCTGGCGCTGGGGCTGTCCGTGATGAAAAAAAAGTCACCCGAAGGTGACTTGTAAACATCTCCGAGGAGACTTCGTTGGAACTACAAAATTGATTTTGGAGACTGTGACAGCAGTGGGGTGAACTTTAGGCGGCTTCAACGATCCGCGGTATCCCCCAAATGGGTGAATTTCAGGATTTATTTTGCTTTTTTAGAAAGCGCTTGGGCTGATTCTTTACGCTCGCTGTAGCGATCGACCAAGTAGGGCGCACTATCGCGGGTTAGAAGCGTGAACTTCACCAGCTCCTCCATCACATCAACCACTCTGTCGTAATAAGCCGAGGGCTTCATACGGCCATCCTCCTCAAACTCTAAAAAAGCTTTGGCCACAGAGCTCTGATTTGGAATCGTCAACATCCGCATCCAGCGGCCAAGTATTCGCATTTGGTTCACGGCATTGAAAGATTGCGAACCTCCGCTGACCTCCATCACTGCCAAGGTTTTCCCCTGCGTGGGACGAACAGCGCCTACGGACAAAGGGATCCAGTCAATCTGACTTTTCATGATGCCAGTCATGGCGCCGTGTCGTTCAGGCGAACACCAAACCATGCCCTCAGACCATGCCGCCAAGTCACGTAACTCTTTGACCTTTGGGTGTGAGTCAGGTGCGGCATCGGGTTGCGGGAGATCCAAAGGATCAAACACCTTCACCTCTGCACCCATCGCTTCTAGTAACCTAGCTGCTTCTAATGTCAAAAGCTTGCTGTATGAGCGCTCTCGTAACGAGCCATACAACATCAAAATTTTTGGCGGATGGGTTGACACCTGATTAGGTGCTAGCAAGGCCTGCTGCGGAGATTGGAAACAACGCTCATCCAGATTGAGCAATTTATCAGTGAACTTAGACACGCAAACCCTTTTCGTTGATGACCACTTCGCCACCCTCTTTTGTAAAAGCCCCACGCTGATTCACAAGAATATCGAGAAGAACCTCAGGTTCAACGCCTGAATTTCGAATCAGGGCTAATTTTTTGCGGGATGTTCCGCAGTTCGGGTTGCGAAAAATAGTGATCATTTGAATTGAATGTGTAGTTACTTTTTCACGTTAATTACGTACAGGGCGCAAACGGATAGAACCCCAAGTGCGAAGGTTAGTCCTAGCGCGCCCGCNCCCCAATGGGTTAACGCCACACCAAAAATCCATGGCGCAAATGCTGAACTTAATCGTGCAGGAAACATGATCCAACCTTGCCTGTAGCCGTATCCGCGAGGGCCAAATAGAGCAAGCGGCAATGTTCCTTTGGCGATTGTCAATACACCGTTGCCAGCGCCATGCAGAAATGCAAAAACAGGTGCTACCACTGGCCCAAAAAGCGCCAACATGAGAGCGCCTAATGGATGCGCCATTGCCGCAAGACGGGCTGAAAACAAGGGATGCATTTTGCGCAATAGCCCAAACTCGAAAATTCTTGCCAGCACTTGAGCCGGTCCAATGATGGCGCCAATGGCGATCGCAGCGACCAAGCTGACGCCAGTCGTTTCTAACATTCTTGGCCAGTGTGATGCCATCGCAGTGCTTGTAAACCAAGTTGCCGAGAACACAAAAGACAGAATGAGGGTCTGTCTCCATGTTGGCGGGTTCTCTTCTTTTGATGGCTCAGTCTGCGTGTTTGTTGGAGTCTTAAGACCTTCACTTGCATACGAAATAGCCGAACGCTTGACGGACGATAGCCAATCAATTGCCAAATTAAGCGGCAAGGCTAGCAATAAGTGCAAAAGAGCCCATGTCCAACAAGCCTCTCGCCACCCCCAATAACTCAGAATCCACCCGCTCAATGGCCAACCAACCGTACTTGCAAAGCCTGCAATGAGTGTGATTCCAGTAATGGCCGATCTTGCATCGTGTCCGTAAATTCGAACCAAAGTTGAAAACGCTGACTCATAGAGACCGCCTGCCATGCCCACGCCAATCACGAACCAAGAGAGATAAAGCGCAAACCCACTATTGGCAAATCCGAGAAGGGCTAGACCAGCTGCAAACAATATATTTGATGCTGGCAATACCCTGTGTCCGCTCAAAGAGTCGATCGCCTTTCCAAACATAGGACCGAACACAGCGGAGACTACAAGAGCCATCGAAAATGCCAGATAAAAATCTGAGGCGTCAATTCCTAAAGTCAGAGAAATTGGATTAGCAAGAATGGCAGGCAAGTAATAGGTAGAGGCCCAAGCGATTGTTTGCGTCACCCCCAAGCTCGCGACTAATGGCCATGACTTGCTCACCATAGACAGACTAACGCTTGTGCTTATCGGGGTACGCTAAGGCCTGATGCAATGCCAATCCNAGAGCNCCACCAATGANCTGNGCAACCATAAAGGCAGGTACATCAGAAGGTGNGATACCTGCAAAGGTGTTGCTGAACATACGGCCGAAGGCTGCAGCTGGGTTCGCAAAAGACGTACTGGCAGTGAACCAATATGCCGCGCCGATATAGCAAGCCACGATAGACGATGCCTTGCCTTGCGGGGAGCGCAAGATCACGAATAGCAATCCAGCAGTAGCGACAGCTTCAGCGAACCATTGCGCTGGGCCCGTTCTGACTTTTGTGGACCATTGCAGTATTTCAAGCTCAAACATTGCATGGGCGGCCCAAGCGCCCAAGGCGGCACCAATGAGTTGCGCAATCACATAGCCAATCAAATGATGACGCGCCAAGTCTTTGCGAAACGCCATGACCATTGAAACAACGGGATTGAAGTGCGCCCCACTAATAGGCCCGAGTGTTTCAATCAATACATAAAGGGCAAAGACGGTGGCGAGGGTGTTGGCTAGAAGAGCAACGGCTGTGTTTCCACCCGCCAATTGTTCCGCCATGATGCCTGAGCCAATCACGGCACACAACAAAGCGGCGGTACCAACTAGCTCAGCAAAATACCGTCTCCAATGGCTCATTTCTTGGCTAGCTCGCGAGCTGAATTTTCCAACGCCATCTTGCTGAGGCTTGTTAAAGGTAGGCTGGTGAAGAGTTCAAGACGCCTTTTAATTTGATGCAGCGTTTGNTTNAANGCNTCCAGTTTTTGCTCATCCGTTCCAACTGTCTCAGATGGATCTGCATAGCCCCAATGCGCTGTGGCTGGCTGGCCTGGCCAATAAGGACAAACTTCTCCTGCTGCGTTGTCGCAAACAGTGATCACCAAATCCATATGCGGCGCATCCGGTGTCGCAAAAACGTCCCAGCTTTTGCTGGTTAACTCACCCGTTGGGATTCCTGCTTTATCCAGTGTGGCAATGGCCATTGGATTGGGTTTTTGATTGTCCCTGGGGCTACTACCCGCTGAAAAGGCTTTGAATTTGCCTTTGCCTAAATGGTTAAGCAAGGCCTCTGCCAAAATGCTTCGAGCCGAGTTGTGGGTGCACAAGAAAAGTACGTTCAAGGGTTTTGCTTCAGTCACTTTGGAGTCCTTAGGTTTAACAGGTTTTACAAATTTCCTCAGGATTCACCTCGCAGGCGTCCCCTTGGCAACAGTTTTGAGACAGATAAGCCAGTACCGCATTCATGCGGTCGTACTGCGCTCGGTAAATCAGGTTGCGACCACTGCGCTCCTGAGAAATCAGATCGGCGTGCATCAACTCTTTCAAGTGAAATGAGAGCGTGTTTGCAGGCATTCCCAGATCTTCCGCCAGTAGCGCGGGAGTCAAACCTTCGCTACCCTTCACCACTAATGAGCGAAAGATGTGCAGTCGATTGGGCTGTGCTAACGCGGCCAGTGCTTTAATGACGTATTTGTCTTCCATAATTCAATTATATTGGAATTATGAGAATTTATTAAGGCGCTGCTTTTTTGAGCGCATACAAAGAATTAGGAAAATACGATAAAGCTACGGTTAAGCAGTTATAAACTGCTAACAAAAGTATCAATTTCTGGCCTTCTCCGGGGNGNTCTGCATTTAGAAACAGTGCCAATGTTGATAAAACAAATCCCTGACTCTCCTTCTTCAATNCCAAAAAAATTGGTGATTCTTTGCGAGGAAAGTGCTTGACCGCTAGCAAGACTGCTTCCAAATCCCTGCCCATTCGCAGTTAAAAGAATGTTTTGGATGGCGGCTCCAACTGAAACCATACGCTCAAGCACGGGTATTGGAGGTTCACATGAGCCTAGTCGAGCGATTGCGAGAATCAAACAAGGCGCTCGCTGCGCTTTTTCGCGAGCCATTTCAATCTGTTCTAGAGTTGCCCCTGGGTCTCTGTCTATTAATGCCAGCGCAAAAGCTTCGCCCAATTTGGCTCTGGCTGCGGTTGGGACGATGACAAAACGCCAAGGCGTGATAAGACCATGGTCAGGTGCTGCAGCCGCTGCTTTAAATGCTTGAAGTAGTTGATATGGGTTAGGGCCAGGTTCGACCAGTCGCTTCGCTGAAATATTCTGGCGCGAAGTAATCAGTTGCTCCGTAAATTCTGATTTTTGTTGCGCTTGGTTAGTCAGTAAATCAATATGGACACTGTTGAAAATATCGTCAGATGCGAAGTCGCGTGAAGTGCTTCCCATACGTTGCCCTCTGTAGCATCAATAAACAAAATTCATAAGTGACGATGAAGTGACCTGGCGGTCACCCCATCGTCACGAAATCAAGCGTAACGTCTGTCTTTGAACGAGATCGTTGCCTTGTATTCGTCTACGCTACCAACGCGTTTGATGCTGCCCCATGTGCCCTTATAGTATGGAACCACGTTGCGATCTACCCAATCGGTCACAACATCACCATGTACGCCTTTGATGTAGCCAAAAAGCATAAATGTCTGCCCCGGCTTAATGGATTTGATGGGGTAGGCCATGGCGTAAGTACTGCCGAAATCGTTAAAGACCTCAACCACATCGCCGCCGGTAACACCTAATTGGCGCGCATCATCGGGATTGATTTCGATGAAAGCCATCGGAATACGATCTCGAACAAAGCTGTTGTATTGATCATGGTAAGCAGTCTGCCAAACCTCATTAGCGCGGCCACCGTTGATCCAATATTTGTGTTTGGCTTTTTGGGCTTCCACAGTTTTTGGTAAACCATTCCAAGGCGCAGACTTAAATTCAGCACGCCCATCTTTGGTATCAAACTTTCCATCGTCGTAATGGATTTCGGTACCAATTAATTTGTCACCCTCAACGCGCTTAATAGGTAGTTGAACACCGTTATTGCCAGCTTTACGCAGTAAGGCGTAGGTTGCCAAATATCCCGTGTCTCCACCTTGGCTGTCAATGGGCCCAACACCAGGACGCCCAGCGCGTCTAAACCCATCGTTGAAGGCATCTTCCTCGGTTTTCCACTCAAAGCCTTCGAACCGCTTGGCCATTGCAGCCTTACCGTCGCGTTGGTACATTCGCTTGAGCTCATTGGCGATCTCTGCGGCAATCAAGCAGTCCGCCTTTGCGCTTCCAGGCGCGTCCATGAATTTTTCAGACAATCGTAGACGACGTTCGCCATTCATGGATGTCAAATTGATTTCGCCAGGTTGAGCTGCGGGCAGCATCAAATGACAATCTTCAGAAATTGTGGTCGGGTACAAATTCATTGCTGCAACAAATAACCCGCCTTTGTTCTTACAAGCGTCGTAGATAACATCGATTAACTGTTCGGTAGAGGCTCCTTTTGCGTTTGCAATGGCATCGTTGACAATTCGCGCTCTTTTGCGCAACGCTAAGCGATGCTGCTCTGCGTTTAGGGTCGTTTGGAAAGGGTTTGTGCCCCAAAGTGTGTACATCAAACCTTTGCCTTTAATGATTTCTTGGTCGATGTAGATTTTTTTATCGCCTGGGTAAGGGGGCCGGGTGTAACCCTCCTGGTGGCCACCAAGACGACACACCCCAGTTCCTCGGCGCCCAACGTTTTGTGTGGCCAAGACTAGGCTAACAAGTGCACTTTGAATAACATAGTTGTCATTTCCCCAGATAATTCCTTTTTCGTAGGCATGAAATGTACGTGGCCGGTGCCCAGATGCTTTCGGTTTGTAGGCCCAATCGGCAGCTTGTTTAAGTTTTGCTATCGATATTCCTGTTGCTTTGGAGCCGTCTTCCAAAGACATGCGATTTGACTTCACTGCATCAGAAAAGCCTTTGGTATGTTTATCAATGAACGCTTTATCGTGCCATCCTTGGTCAACAACATAGGTAAATAGGGTGTTGAACAAGGCGGTGTCTGAGCCCGGTTCAATGTCAAGGTGTAAAACATTTTCCTTGCCCGCAACCTGTTCACTGATAGCGACAGATGCGCTACGGCGCGGGTCAACAAAAATTACTTTTGCCGCAGCTGCACCCTCTCCTGGGAAGCGCTTTTTCTTTTTGTCAACAGTGCTGCCATTAAGGTTTCCAACCCAGTGATTTAAAAAGTAATTTGACTGTGTTTCGTAAGGGTTGGCGCCGATGCACATGATCGTGTCCGACAACTGCGCATCTTCGTAACTATTATTCAGCTCACCCACTCCCATATCGCGCGTGGCGTGGCACTCAGAGTTGTATGCCGGCCGATTATGAATACGAACCATTGGAGTTTGTAGGGCGCTAAACATTAGTTTGCCAGTGCCCCAAGTGTTTTCAAAACCACCACCAGCCCCACCATGATCGAAGCAGTCAAAGAAAAGCCCGGAGGGGCCATCATTGTCAAGAATTTTTTTGGTTAGACCCGCATAAAGGGCCATGGCATTCTCCCACCCGGTATCAAACCATTGGTCACCTCTGTAGAAGCGCGGACTTTTGAGACGATCTTTACCGATGCCGTCATGTGCGTACATGTAAGAAGCCATCTTGCCACCGCGTGTAGATGAGAGGCCACTGTTTACTACGCATTCTTTGTCAGGAATTACCATAATGTTCCAGCGCTTACCAACTTTGTCAGTAATGGTATTTGTCATCGCTTTCGTCATTGTGATTCCAAGAGGTGGCACTTGCCGAGTGAAATCCAGCCCCAAAGCATTTTGATTGGCAGGGCGCCCACCTTCTTTATTAGCGTCCCACTTGTAAACGTTGTAACCACAGCCAACGATACAAAAATGGCAAGTCATGTTGCTTTTCTGTGCGTCCTTTGGAGGCAGCGCAATTCGGTCATTTATATTGGTAGACATTGAGAGCTCCTCAGAGAATGTTGGATTGGCGACCGTAGATCAAACCGTCTACACCGGTTGCATGGACGGAATCAGTTTTCGCGTCGTATCCGAGCTTGATCCTTGGAAGGTTTTCTGTGGCTTGTCCGCAAACCATCTGACCTCCCATTTCTGCGTCGAACATCGAAAAATGGCAGCTGCATTTGAATGTTTTTGTCCCTGATTCGTATTGAACCGGGCAGCCCATGTGAGTACACAGCGAGCTGTAAGCGACGATATCTCCGTTTGGACCCACTCCTCCTGGGGTGGGAGCTCCCATGCGAATCGCATAGCATGGGGAGCTTGAATCTGGATAGCTAAAGCCAACAGCCTCGTTAATCGGCATCTTCTTGACAATGGCAATAACTTTCTGAGGGTAGGGAAGCGATGTACTGCCAACGGCTGCACTTGTACTGGCTGCCTCTGCACTTTGAATAGGAATAACAGTTGCGCCTGCTGCTGCTACTACGGATCCGGTCGACTTCAAAAAGAAGCGACGGCCAACTTTCACGTCTTCCATGGTGTCTCCTTGTATTTTGGAAAATGACAATCATGAA
>JGI25912J50252_10000703_pt1 | contig 10734 bp, 11 predicted proteins | sample LauGreSBDMM110DD_2_FD_50252 | JGI IMG/M metagenome (IMG submission 50252)
GGCAAGCCCGGCAGCCAGCCCACCGGGCAGAGAAGTTACAGTGCGCGGGTACTGCGCGGATCAAGCGCATCCCGCAATCCATCGCCCACGAAGTTCACGCCCAGCACCGTAATCAAAACAAACAAACCCGGAAACACCCAAAGCCACGGCGCACTCTCCAAATAGCGGTATGAGTTCTCCAGCATGTTGCCCCAACTGGCTGTGGGCGGCTTTACACCGAGGCCCAGAAAACTTACGTACGCCTCGCTCAAAATGGCGTTGGCAATGCCGAGGGTTGCGGTCACAATCACGGGCGCCAGCGTGTTGGGCAGCAAATGCGTGACGATCATGCGCGCATTGGACACGCCCAGGCAGCGCGACGCGGAAATGAAGTCTTGCTCCTTGAGCGACAGAATGTTGGCGCGCACAATGCGCGCCAGATACATCCAGCTGGTGCAGCCGATAATCACAATGATGACCACGACGCTGCTGCTGAAGGTGCGGCCCAGCAGCGTAAGTTCTGGAATTGTGCCGCCTAGAAATTTGGCCGCCACAATCAGCAGAAACAAACTTGGAATATTTAGCATGGCTTCGGTGAAGCGCATTAGCACATTGTCCACCCAGCCGCCGTAATACGCAGCAATTGAGCCCACGATTGTGCCCAGGATGACCTCAATCAGCGCCGCCGAAACTCCAATTAGCAGCGAGATTTGCCCACCATAGATTGTGCGCGCCAGAATGTCCTGGCCGATGGTGTCTGTGCCAAAAGGATGCGCGGCCGATGGCGCCTGCAGTTTGATCCCGGTATCATTGCAGTTGGCAAAAGCTTCGCCGCTCAGTTCGCGGCCCAGCGGCGCACACATGCCGCGCGAGAGGACTGCGCCTGCGGCAAAAACATACACAAACAAACCGGCCAGCACAATCAAGCCGGCCATTGCCATCTTGTGCCGGCGGAAGCGCTGCCACGCCAGCTGGCCGGGCGAAAGCACACGCACCGCCGCACCGTCCGGCAAGCCGGTTAGCGGCGCTAAAGATAATGTGGTCATCTTATGCGCGCGTCAGTCAACGCGAATGCGCGGATCCAGGACCGAGTACACAACATCTGTGATAATCTGAAACACAACTACTGCCAGCGAGATCATCATCAGAATGCCCATCAGCACCGGAAAGTCGGCGCGCTCGGTATGGTCAATGAAAAGCCGGCCAGTGCCGGGCCACGCAAAAATGCTTTCGGTAACCACCGCCCCGGCCAGCAGGAAGGGCACATCCAGCCCGATCAAGGTTACAAACGGCAGCGCTGCATTCTTCAGCGCATGGCGCAAAATTACGCTGAAGGGCTGCACGCCCTTGGCGCGCACTGCGCGAATGTAATCCTGCCCCAGCACCTCCAGCATGCTGGAGCGCACATAGCGCCCGTACGCAGCCACGCTTATGATGGAGAGCGTGAGCACTGGCAGGATCAAATGCAGCGCAACTTGCTGCATGGTCTTGCCAACTTGCGGGTCGTACATGCCCACCGTGGGCAGGTACGGCAGGCCCCAGCGCTTGAAGTACACGCCAAAAACATACATCAACATGAGCGCCAGCCAGAACACGGGCATGGAGTAGCCCACAAACGAAAGCGTAGTGATGACGTTGTCCGCGAGCGTATACCGGCGCAGCGCGGAGTACACGCCAATTACCAATGACAAAACAATAACGATGATTTCCACCGGGATCATCAGCAGCAGGGTGTTGGGGAGGCGCTCGCCGATGACGCGCGTAACAGGCGTCTTGGTTACCAGCGATGTGCCCCAGTCTCCGCGCAGCACACCCTGGCGTCTGCCGGGCGNTTCGCGCACGCCATCGCCATCGAGGTCAATCTTCATCCAGTCATTGCCCACCAGCCACACCGCATANTGAAAAATTACCGGCTCGTCGAGCCCCAACTGGCGCTCAAGGCGCTTGCGGTCTTCCGGGCGCGCAGGCGTACGCGCACCCATGCTGGCCAATGGATCCCCAAAGGATTGCATCAGCATGAACAGCACGAGGCTGATCACGAACAATTGCGGTACGGCCTGCAACAGCCGCCGGACAATGTAGTTGAACACAGATGCTGCGGCTCCCGCGGACCGCTGCCCGCGGGAGCCTATCCGCTAACCGCTGGGGCCTAGGGCGCTACNATGTCCCAGTCAGTCACATTCCAAAATGAGGTGCCGCCNGAAAACTTAACNTTCTTCAGCCGGTTGCTCACCGACCACAAATCTGTGTCGTTCCACATGCCCACCCAGATGACTTCGTCATACATGATCTTTTCAATCTCGTAAAAAATCTTGACGCGCGCATCGCGATCAACAGTCTTGGCCTGCTTGTCAAACAGCGCATCCAGCGCCAGATTGCAGTAGCCCTGGAAATTACCGCCCTCGGGCTTTTCCGGTGTTGGAATTTCGCTGCATTTAAAGTGGGCCACATCCGGATCCGGGAAGGCTGGCGCATCTGAGTACTCAGCAATATCGAAGTCGCCATAAAGCGGACCATTGTCGGCGTAGCTGTTGAAGTAGATGTCGCTGGCGTTATTCACGAGTTCTGTGTCGATGCCGACTGCGGCCCACATCTGCTTCACCACCGCCATCAGATCCTTGCGCAGCTGGCGGCTGTTTGTAATGTAGCGCAGCTTGAGCTTCACTACCTTGCCGTCAATCGTTTTTTCACGAATGCCATCAGCACCAATTTTCCAGCCAGCCCCATCCAGCAACTCTGCGGCTTTGGCCGGATCATACGGGTACGGCTTGATGCTGGGATCGCCAAAAGGCGGCGTGGCTTCCCAGAATGTGCCGATCGGCGTGGTCTTATCGTAAAGCAGGTCCTTGGTAATTTTGAAGCGGTCCGTGGCGAGCGCAATTGCGAGGCGGACCTTGGGATCCTGCATCGCCGGATTTGAGCGCTTGGGGTCAAGGTTCATGAACCACGACTCTACATAGCCGCCCTGGTCAATCCCAATTCCCGCCGCCCCAGAGTCCTCAACCTCCGGAATATCCGAGAATGAAAGATAAACACCGATGTCGGTGTCACCGGCTTTTATTGATGCCAGTTGGGCAGCATCATCCGGCACCATCCGCAGGAATATCTGGTCTACCTTCGGCTTGGGGCCAAACCAGTTTTCGTTGCGCACAAAGAGGATGTGGCTGCCCGACTCCCATTCTTTAAAAACGAACGGCCCATTGCCAACAGTCGGCGCGCGGTTCCAGTCGGCTTTGTCCAGCGTGCCATCCTTGTCGAAGACCGGTTGCAGCACATGCTTGGGCAGCACCGGCGTTGAAGCCGCCGAGCCGGCAAACACACTGGTAACCCACGGCGCAAACGGCTCGTTGAACTTGATCACCAGCGTATGCGCATCCTTGGCCTCCACAGATGCCACGTGGTCCGTGTATGGGTAAGAGGTTACCACCGCATTCTTTGGGGAAATGATCATTTGGTAAGTAAAAACAAAATCATCAGCCGACATCATTTCACCATCTGACCACTTTGCATCCGGGTTGAGCTTGACAGTGATCGTTTTATCGTCGGCACTGACACCGCCATTTTCCTTGGTGGGAATTTCCGCCGCAACATCAAGCACGGGCGTGCCCTCCGCATCAAAGCGCCACAGACCGCGCAGCCAAAACGCCTGCGTGATCTGCGAGAACCACATGCCGGTGTAGGGCGGGCTCAAGCTGTCCGGTTCCTGCGTAAACGTAATCGTCACAACCTTCGGCGCAGCCTCCGGCTCGGCAGCTGTGGGCTCGGGCNNCGCNGTNGGTTCAACCGCAGCCAGCGTTGGTTCCAGTGCGGTGGTGGCAACAGCAGCCGGTGCTTCCGGTGCGGCAGGCGCCGCACACGCAGCCAGCACAAGGCTCGCCGCGGCGATGCATGCAGTCAAGCGGGTCATTAATTTGTAGAACATGTTTACTCCTAGCAACAATCTAGATCCTATTTAAACATATCGGGCGGTTGTCGTCAAGTGCGGCTGCTCGCTGTTAACTCGCTGCAACCCGGTTCCAAAACGAAAATCTGACAGAAAATACCTTGTGCATAAATTGTGTGCTGGCGCTTCGGTCAGGTCACACACTTAATTGTCAGGCCAGCATAGATCGCACAGCTTTTGCCAAGCACTGCGCTGCCTGCTCCAGCTCCGGCGGCGGATACAAACTGAACGCCAAACGCAGCGTGTTGGATCCGCGCCCATCCAGGTGAAAGTTTGCGCCCGGAATGAAAGCCATGCCAGCCGCTTCGGCGTGCGGCAGCAGCACAGTTGCATCCAGCGCTGCAGGCAGCGTCACCCATACAAAGAAGCCGCCCGCTGGCGTCAGCCAGCTGCAACCGGCAGGCATGTGTTCAGCCAGCGCAGCCAGCAATGCGTTGCGCCGCTCGCGATATGCATTGCGAAAGCGCTGCACATACAGTTCAAAGCCGCCAGTTGAGCACAACTCGCCTGCGATCATCGCGGTCAGATGGTTGACGCCGCCGCCACTGTCGCGCAGGCCGCCATCCACCAGGCGGCGCACATGCTGGGCGCTGCCATTAATCCAGCCCAAGCGCAGCCCCGGCGCCAGCGATTTTGCAAATGACCCCAGCCGCAGCACTGTGCCGCGCGGCGCCATCGCCCACAAAGCCGGCGGCGGCGGTGCGTCATAGTGCAGTTCGCGGTACACATCATCCTCCACAACCAGGAAGTCCTCTTGCTGCGCCAGCTCCAGCAGCGCGCGGCGCCGCTCCGCACTGAGGCACACACCAGTGGGGTTGTGAAACGTGGGGACGGTGTACAGCATGCGCACGCTGCTGCCATTACGCTTCAGGTCGCGCACCGTCTGCGCCAGCTGCGCCACCTGCAGCCCGTGCGCATCCGCCGCCACCGGCACCAGCCGCAGCGGATGATCCCGCATGATGCGCAGGGCAAGGTGATAGCTGGGCGACTCCACCAGCACCACATCTCCCGCCTGCGTGAACAGCGTGCAAACCTGGTCAATCGCGTCGGAGTTGCCCGCCGTAATTGCAATTTCATCTGCCGTTACTGCAGGCTGCTCCGTGCGCGCAATGTGCGCGCGCAGCCACGCCAGCAGCGGCCCGGCACCCGCCGCCGCACCGTAAGACAGTGCATCGCCGCCCACGCGCGCCAGCACCGCAGCAGCCGCGCTGCTTACCGCTTCTTTTGGCAGCAGTTCCGGGTCGGGCTGCCCCCAATTCAGTTCAATGATGCCGGGGCGCAGCTGCAGCTGCGTGGTCTGCGGCGAGTCTAGGATGGACATATTGATGCGATCGGCAGTTTACTGGCGGCGAACATTTATGGCGCGCAACAGCGCGCCGCGCAGCCCGCGGCCGCGGCCCGCCCGTCAGCAGCTGCCGGCATGCGTGCTATCAGGCGCGCGCCAGCATCGCACCCAGCTTGCGTCCGCCCAGCAGATGCATGTGCAGGTGGTACACCTCTTGCGCGCCATGGTCGCGGCAGTTCACAATCAGCCGGTAACCATCCGCATCAATGCCCTCTGTGCGCGCAATCTGCGCAGCCACCGTGAACATGCGCCCCAGCAGCGGCTCGTCTGCCGCGGTCACATCCGCAGCCGTCGGGATCACCTTGTTCGGCACAATCAGCACATGCGTGGGCGCCTGCGGGTGAATGTCACGGAAAGCGGTTACCAGTTCGTCCTCGTACACAATCTGCGCCGGCACTTCGCGGCGGATAATTTTGCTGAAGATGGTTTCGATTGCCATGCGTTGCCTCCATTGTAGTTGTGCCGGCGCCTTAGCGGTTTAGCAGCGCCAGCAGCCGGTCGGGATAATCAGTAATGATACCGTCGACACCGGCATCCATCATGCGCCGCATGGCGTCGGTCTCGTTCACTGTCCACACATGCAGGCGCAGCTGCTTCAGATGGGCCGTGCTGGTAAAAGTTGGTGTGATCAGCTGCAGGCCGCTGCGCTTCTCCGGCACCTGCAGCACTGCAAACGGCGGACTGTACGCTGCGCCCACAAACACCAGGTTCAACAAATAAAAATTTGTGGCTTCGCGCTGGCTCGCGGCGGTTGCCACTTGCGGGCAAGCCTTGCGAAAGTCCTGAATAGCCACCGCACTGATTGCTGCCACCAGCACCTTTTGCTGCATGTTGTGCGCCGCGAGCAGCGTGCACAGCGGCATGCCCAGCGCCGGCGCCTCTTGCTGAATGTCAATCATCATGCGCGCTTCCGGAAACGCCGCCAGCACTTCTTCCAGCGCGGGCACGCGCACATCCGTGCCGCGCAGCGGGAAACTCTGCCCGCCATCCGCCGACCAATCATAGGCGGCATCCAGCTGTTGCAGCTCTGCCAGGCTAAACGCCGCCACCGCCCCGCTGCCTTCGGTGGTGCGGTCCACAGTGCTGTCATGCATCAGCACCAGCGCCCCGTCCGCGCTGCTTTGCACATCCAGCTGCAGCATGTCCACCCGCATCCGCACGGCATTTTCAAAAGCTGCCAGGGTGTTGCCGGGGCGCAGCCCAGCACCGCCCTGGCGCGCAATTACAAGCGGCACCGGCAGTGCGGCGGAGAACAGCGCGCGCGGCGCGGCCGGCGCACTGAGTGCCACCGCCACGGCATACGCCAGTAGTACACCGCCCACCACTGCAGCCAGTGCGGCCAGTGTGCGGTTCATAAGCGCGGGCCGGCGCAATCCCGCTGCGCAGTTGGCATGCTGCAATTTTACAGGGCACGCATGCGATTACAATCCGCGCAGGCGGCGTAACAGCCACACCAGCCACACCAAGGAATAACACCGCATGCCAAAGATCACATTTCTGGGTGCCGGCAGCACTGTGTTTGCGAAAACGCTGCTGGGTGACATCCTCAGCCATCCGGAACTGGCAGATGCACACATCGCGCTGCATGACATCGATGCAGTGCGCCTGCAAACCTCAGCGGTGGTGGCACACAAGGTAGCCGGGGCACTGCACGCGCACCCGGAGATCACGGCGAGCACCGACCGGCGCGCAGCGCTTGATGGCGCCGACTACGTAATCTGCATGATTCAAGTGGGCGGCTACAAGCCGGCCACGGTTGTGGATTTTGAGGTGCCAAAGCGCTATGGCCTGCGCCAGACAATTGCGGACACGCTGGGCATTGGCGGCATCATGCGCGGCCTGCGCACCATGCCTGTGCTGCTTGCAATGGCCGCAGACATGGAGGCGCTTTGCCCGCAGGCGCTGTTCCTCAATTATGTGAACCCGATGGCGATGAACTGCTGGGCATTGAGCCGCGCCAGCAGCATTCGCAGCGTGGGCCTGTGCCACAGCGTGCAGGGCACTGCCGAGCAGCTCGCACGCGACCTTGGCATCCCGCCCGCCGAGATCAACTACGTCTGTGCCGGCATCAACCACGTTGCGTTCTACCTCAAGTTTGAGCGCGCGGGCGCAGACCTTTACCCGCAGCTGCGCGCCGTGCACGCAGCCGGCCGCCAGCCCGCGTGGAACCGCGTGCGCTACGAAATGCTCGCGCGCCTCGGCTACTTCGTAACAGAATCCAGCGAGCACTTCAGCGAGTACGTGCCGTGGTTCATCAAGCGTGACCGCCCGCAGCTGCTGGCGGACTTCAACATTCCGCTGGACGAGTACATCACCCGCTGCGAAAACCAGATTGAGGGCTGGCACGCAATGCGCGCAGTTCTGGAAGACGATGCCACCCCGCTCGCAGTGGAACGCAGCCATGAATATGGCGCGGCCATCATTCACGCCATTGAAACCAACTCACCGGTAGTGGTCTACGGCAACGTACCCAACAGCGGGCTGATAGACAACTTGCCGGCAGGCTGCTGCGTGGAAGTGCCTTGCCTCGTGGACAAGAACGGCATCCAGCCCACGCGCATCGGCACGCTGCCGCCGCAGCTGGCGGCGCTGATGCAAACCAACATTAATGTGCAGGCGCTCACCGTGGAGGCCGCGCTCACGCACAAACGCGAGCACATCTATCATGCTGCCATGCTGGACCCGCATACTGCGGCAGAGCTGGACCTAGCGCAAATTTGGTCATTGGTGGACGAGCTGATCGCGGCCCACGGCGAATGGCTGCCGCACTACCACTAAACTCAGATTAGAATCCCACGCGAATGCGCGCACTGGTCTTCCAACATAACGCGGATGCCGGCCTCGGCTACTTTGGCGAGCCGCTGGCGCAGCTGGGCGTGCAAACAGATGTACGCCAGCTGCAAGCCGGCGATGCCGTGGCCGCCCCCGCAGACTACGACATGTTGATTGTGCTGGGTGGCGACATGAATGTTTACATGGAGCAGGCCCACCCGTGGCTGCGCGCCGTAGACGCCGCCCTGCGCGATGCAGTAGCCGCCGATGTGCCCGTGCTGGGCGTGTGCCTCGGCGGGCAACTGCTTGCCAAAGCCGCCGGTGCTCCGGTGCACCTCAACACCGCATCCGAAATCGGCCTGCACACCGTGCACCTCACCGCGGCCGGCCGCGCCGACCCGTTGTTTGCAGGCCTGCCGGAAATCTCAGCCGCCCAATGGCATTACGATAGTTTTGCGCTGCCGGCCGGCGCCATACATCTGGCCAGTTCCGGCGCATGCGCAAACCAAGCCTTTCGCATTGGCGCGCGGGCTTACGCGCTGCAGTTTCACCCGGAGGTGATGCCGGAGATGTGGGAGCGCTGGCTAATGGATTTGTCCGCGCCAGACGCCGCGCGGCGGGAAGCGCTGCAGCTTGTGGTGGCTGCTGCCGCCCCGCAGCTGCAGCAGCAGGCTGCGCAGCTGCTGCGCAACTTTGTGCAGCTGGCCGGCGCAGCGCGCAGCCGCGCCTGAAGCCGGCGCTGCATGCCAGAGCTGCCCGAAGTTGAAACGCGCGTGCGCGAGCTGCGCCAGCCGTGCGTGGGCCGCACCATCTGCGGCGTGCAGCTGGACTGGCCGCGCCACTTGCACCAGCTTTCCCCGCAGCAATTTGCGGAGCGCATTCACGGCCAGACGGTCACGCAGCTGTGGCGGCGCGGCAAGTACCTCATCTTTGACCTGACGCGCGACGCCCTGCTCATTCACCTGCGCATGAGCGGCGATCTGTGCGTGCAGCCGGCCAACATTGCGGCCGAGCCGCACACGCACACACGCCTGCGCTTTGACAACGGCCACGAGCTGCGCTTCAGCGACGCGCGCAAGTTTGGCCGCGTGTATCTGGTGGGCAATGCGCAGCAAATAGTTGGCAAACTTGGGCCGGAGCCGTTGGGGGCCAGCTTTAGCGCAGCGCAGCTGCACACGGCGCTGCGCGCCAGAAACCGCGCGCTCAAGCCGCTGCTGCTGGATCAGTCTTTTCTGGCGGGGTTGGGAAACATCTACACGGACGAGGCGCTCTTTATGGCGCGCCTGCATCCGCAGCGCAACAGCGCATCGTTAAACACTGCGGAGGCGCATGCACTCTGGCTGGCAGTGCGGCGCGCACTGCGCAGCGGCATTCGCCATAACGGCGCCAGCATCGATTGGGTGTACCGGGGCGGGCAGCAGCAGCTGCACTTTCGCGTCTACCAGCGCGCCGGCGAGGCCTGCGTGCGCTGCGGCGCCATGCTGCGCCGCATTGTGGTTGCGCAGCGCGGCACGCACTTCTGCCCGCACTGCCAGCGCTTAACGCGAGCCAGAAAGTAAGTCGAACTCGTTTTGCAGGTCTGCCACCAGCTGCGCCCGGCGCGCAACAGAAATGAAGGCATGCTCTGCGCCGCGCAAGACCACCCGCTCCAGCGCGGGTATGTCCATCTCCAGCTCGCGGTGGGCGTGGCAAAAGTCATCGGTAAGCGTTGAGTTTTGTACGCCGGGGTCATCCGTGTTAAGCGACACAGCCAGTCCGTACTTCATCATTTGCCGCACCGGATGGTCTTTGATCGCGGGTGCCACGCTCGTTTGAATGTTGCTGTGAGGCAAACTTCAAAGGCAACGCCGCGCTCGCGCGCCAGCGCCATCACGTTCTCATCATCCACCACGCGCGCACCATGCCCGATGCGCTGTGCGCCCAAAACCTCAATCGCATAGCGCACGCTGGCGGCACTCGTCCATTCACCGGCATGCGCAGTGATCCGCAGGCCCGCAGCGCGCGCCTCTTGAAACAGCGGCACATAAGGCTCGGCGGGGAAATTCACTTCGTCTCCGGCCAGATCCAGGCCAACTACGCCGCGGCTGGAAAAATCCAGCGCAACCTGCAGCATCTCGCGCCCGCGTTGCGGCTCCATGCGGTTGACGGTGATGATCAACTCCACCTGCATCTTGTGCTCGCGGGCCGCAGCCTGCGCGGCAGTGCTAACCCACTCGCACACGTCTGCCAACGCGTAGCCGCGCGTTGAGGCCAGCGCCACCGGATTGAAGCGCAGTTCCATGTAGCGGATGTTTTCCGCAGCGGCGTCTGCCACGGCTTCGCGCGTAAAGCGCGCAATCACTTCCGGGCTTTGATAAAACTTGCGCAGCACCGGGAACTTGGAAAGGAACTGGGCAAAATCGCCGCCGGCATATGTCACCTGCACCAGCGGGCGCAGCGCTTCCGCGTCGGCAAGCGGCACATCCACACCATATTCACGGCCCACCTCCAGTAGACTGGCAAGCCGCAGCGCACCCTCAAGGTGGCAGTGCAGCTCCACCTTTGGCAAGGCAGCCAGCCGGGTCCGAATATCCTGCTTCATTGGGGCTGTCATTATGCCCCCAATCTTAACCGATAACTTGGCGCGGCGGGCGGTAGCCCGCGCTTCAAGCGCCGTCGGATTTCATGCAGCAGTTTTTGTATTTCTTTCCGCTGC
>JGI25912J50252_10000705_pt1 | contig 10726 bp, 9 predicted proteins | sample LauGreSBDMM110DD_2_FD_50252 | JGI IMG/M metagenome (IMG submission 50252)
TTGGGTTGGCATAACCCATTAGCACCACGGGGGTGGCACGGTTCTTCTCGCGAAAGACTTTGACCATGTCAATCACATGCGAGGTGCCAATGCCAAAGGCCAAGGCCTTGTCGCCCGCTTTTTGAATGACAGGACCATCGGCTGAAGGGTCGCTAAAGGGTACGCCCAATTCAATGACATCTGCGCCTGCCTCCACCATGGCGTGCATGAGCTCGGGCGTGACGTCGGCAAAAGGATAGCCAGCTGTGACGTAGGGAATCAAGGCCTTGCGACCAGAGGCTTTCAGTTGTTGGAAGGTGGCTTCAATGCGGCTCATTTGAAAACTTTCACAGGCTGCTCACCCATTGCCAAGCCACCTTTAACGCCTTGACCTTGGCAGCTAGGTCGGCAGTAGAAGTCGGCGTTGCTGAGGTCGGCCACAGTGCCAATGTCTTTGTCACCTCGGCCAGACATGTTGATCAAAATGGACTGATCGGGCTTCATGGTGGCGGCAAGTTTTTTGGCATAAGCCACAGCGTGGCTAGATTCCAATGCAGGGATGATGCCTTCGGTACGACACAAATAGTGAAACGCATCCAAGGCTTCTTGGTCGGTGATACCGACGTATTCAGCACGGCCAATGTCTTTCAAGAAAGCGTGCTCTGGTCCAACGCCGGGGTAGTCGAGGCCGGCGCTGATGCTGTGTGTCTCGGTAATTTGGCCGTTGTCATCTTGCAAGATGTAAGTGCGGTTGCCGTGCAATACGCCAGGGCTGCCGCGTTGCAAAGAGGCGGAGTGTTTGCCGCTCTCAAGGCCTTCGCCTGCAGCCTCTACGCCAATCAAACGTGTGTTCTTGTGGTTGATGTAGGGATAGAAAATACCCATGGCGTTAGAACCGCCGCCCACACACGCAATGACTGCGTCAGGTTGCTGGCTGTGCAAACCAGTTTGCGCCAACAGCTTGGGCATTTGCTCGATACATTCCGTGCCAATGACACTTTGGAAATCACGAACCATCATGGGGTAAGGGTGCGGGCCCGCAACCGTGCCAATGATGTAGAAGGTGTTGTCGACGTTGGCCACCCAATCGCGCATGGCCTCGTTCAAAGCATCTTTCAAGGTGCGGCTACCCGAGGTCACGGGGACCACGGTGGCACCCAGCAGTTTCATGCGATAGACATTGGGGCTCTGGCGCTTCACGTCTTCTGAGCCCATGTAAACCACGCACTCCAGGCCATACCGCGCACAAATGGTGGCCGTGGCCACGCCGTGTTGTCCGGCGCCTGTTTCGGCAATGATGCGGGGCTTGCCCATGCGCTTGGCCAGCATGGCCTGCCCAATGGTGTTGTTGATTTTGTGCGCGCCAGTGTGGTTCAGGTCTTCGCGCTTTAAATANATTTGCGCACCACCCATTTCACGGCTCATGCGCGCAGCGTGGTAAATGGGGGAGGGCCGTCCGACAAAGTGGGCCAATTCGTAGTTGAATTCTGCTAAAAACTCGGGATCGTTTTGGTACTTGGCGTAGGCTGCGCGCAATTCCAAAATAGCGTGTGTCAGGGTTTCGCTGACAAAACTGCCGCCATAAATGCCGAAGTGGCCAGAGGCATCGGGTTGCTGATAATTCGTTCATGTTGTTACTCAATGGCATCGGCTGCTTTGACAGCAGCCACAAATTCTTGGATTTTTCGGGCGTCTTTGAGGCCTTTTTGGCCATCAAGTTCTACGCCCGAGCTGACATCAACGGCCAAAGACAGGGCTTTGGGCCGAAGCGTTCGAATGCCATCGGTCACATTTGCAGGCGTCAATCCACCACTCAAAACGAGGTGAGCGTTGACGTTTGGAGGAAGCTGTGACCAATTGAATGTTTTCCCGCCACCACCGTATCCGTCGACATGAGCGTCGAGCAAAATGGCTTGGGCATTTGAATAATCTTGGACGAATTTTACCAAGTCAAATGAAGTGGTGTTTTCTGTGGGAATTCGGGCTGCGCGCCAGTAGGGGCGATTGACGGCTTGGGCCAAACGCTCGCACTCAGAAGGCGATTCGTCGCCATGAAATTGAAGCAGGGCGTTGGGGACGGCTTTGCAGGCCGCTTGAACGTCTTCAAGGCTGGCATTGACAAACAAGAGAACCGGTGTGGTTCCGGGTGGCAGTAATGTGGCCAAGATGCTTGCACGTTCGGGCGAAACGTATCTGGCACTTGGTGGGTACATCACAAAACCAATGGCGTTGGCACCGGCTTGGACGCAAGCCAAGACATCGGCTTCTCGGGTGATGCCGCAAATTTTGATGAGGGTGTTGTGAACGGCAGAGCTCATGGCAACCAGTGAAAAGGGGGGGTCGTGGTNGGCAGACCCCATTTTGGATCATAGACCGGACCCTGAAAATACAAACCGTCTGGCGAAAATGTGGGCGCGGCGGCATCGCGACGTTTGCTTTCAATNACTTCAGCCATCCATTCTGGCGCTTGAAAGCCTTGCCCAATGTTGACCATGCAGCCCATGATGTTGCGAATCATGTGGTGCAAAAAGGCGTTGCCTTCAAACTCAAAACGCCAGTAGGGGCCGTGTTTGTGAATATCGACACGCATGATGGTTTTGACGGGCGACAATGCCTGGCAACTGCTTGCTCTGAAAGATGTGAAGTCGTGCTCACCCAGAAGATATTGGGAGGCTTGGCGCATGTTTGTTTCGGCCAACGGGCGGTAGACCCAGCCCGCACGACCAAACTCTAAGCTAGGGCGAACAGCTGACTCAAGCAGGATATAGGCATAGCGGCGCGATAAGGCGCTGCCCCGCGCATGAAATTCGTCTGAGACTTCGTGCGCCCATTGAACAGAAATGTCATCGGGTAAATAGCGATTGGTGCCGCGCACCCAAGAGCCCATGTCGCGCTCAAGTGGTGAATCAAAGTGAACCACTTGCATCAAACCATGAACGCCTGCATCGGTACGGCCTGCGCACAGGGTGGTAACTTTGTGTGTGGTGAATTCTGAGCGCCTTTTCCAATTTGTCTTGGATAGTCAACCCCGTACTCTGGCTTTGCCAGCCTTGATAGGGCTGACCGTTATAGGTGATGCCCAAAGCAATTCTCACTGAAGAGTCTCTTTGCTAGCAGTCGCCCTGAACCCGTCAAGCGTATTGCGTACTTTGGGATTTAAATCTAAATTCAAGTCAAGCTCCGCGATACTGACTGGCATTTCTAACTTCACGTTTTGTGGCGAAAGTCTGGTTGATTTTCCAATGTCTTCAGAGGGTATCAAAGTGCTCAGTGCGTTATTTGTTTTTCGACTTTGGATTCGAAGCCCAGCCCAAACAGCGAGGACGCCCAAAAGTGCTAAGGCAGCCCATAGATAGGTGTTTTGATGAGGCGGTTCAAGCAGACGGTTTAAGTTGAAAAAACCATTGCTGCTGACAGCAGATTTGTGTTGATTGGCTGGCGTTATTTGACCCACACTCAGGGGGGCTGAGGCGGTGAGTTGCACCAGTTGGTTGACATTGCTTTGAAGCGAATCCAGTTGTTTTTGAGCATCTTTCAATGCGCGCTGAGCAGCCAATTTTGTTTCTGCATTTTGCTTTTCTATGATGGCTTGTGACAGCTTCAGTTGGTCTAACGTCGCGCCTGCTGAATTGGCAGTGGGATCTTCTTGCCCCACCTTACCAGTCATTTGCCGGGAAGGTGACTGCGCATTGATTGAACGAGGATTTTGAGCTACTGCCTGAGAAAATGCGATAAATTCTTTTTGTTGTGAGATGAGAAATTGACGTGCATCTTCAGCATCGATGGCGCGAACAGCAGTGGCAGATGGCGCTTTAAGCACAGCACCTGCACGCAGCAAATTCACATTCCCCTCAATGAAGGCGTCTGGCTGATTTTTGATCAACGCGACCAACATTTGTTGTGTGCTCATTTCTTCAGTAAGCCACTTTTGAATGATTTGGCTGGCACTTTCTCCTTTTTGAACGACGTGTTCAGTGGGAGTTTGTTGAGCTTGAGTCTGAGGGCTTGCCGCTAGGGGCAGTTTGATTGGCGCCTCGACTTTGACTGGCGCAGGTTTGAGCATCAAAGTGAATGCTTTCACCCATTTGCCAGATGCGGTTTGTGCTTCAATCAAAAGATCGACAAAATTATCGGAGAAAGCCTGTGGGCTGAACAGCCGAATTCGCTTGTGACCGTCCGTTGTTTCTAACAACTCAATTTGCAATTGCTCAACAGCAGGCGAGAAAACCAAGCCCAGTTGCGAAAATCTTTCAGAGGGTGCGAGCTTAACAATTAACTGACCCCATTCTTCAGCAGTTGCACTTGAAACGCTTATCTCGGCGCGCAATGGCTCGCCTTTGTGCGATTGCACCTCGATACCGGCGAGCGTCAAGGCGTGAACACTCAGGCTTAGACAGCTCAAGCCAATACCAAAGCCTATCACGCTGAGAAGACCAACACGAAGGCTGGCTAAATGGGTTTGGGGCCGAGTCATTATTGAAGTGTTAAGTTGGCAGGGTGGTGTTCGCAGATTCAAGCTTCTTTTAAGCGTCCAACAAAATACGCAGCATACGGCGCAAAGGTTCTGCTGCGCCCCACAGCAATTGATCGCCGATGGTGAAGGCTCCCACATAGTCAGGGCCCATGGCCAACTTACGGATACGGCCCACAGGAATNGTCATGGTGCCAGTTACTGCCACGGGTGTGAGGTTTTGCAAGGTAGCTTCGCGAGTATTTGGAATCACTTTAACCCACTGATTGGCGTTAGCGATCATGGCTTCGATGTCGGACAGAGGGANATCTTTTTTCAGCTTGAAGGTGAGAGCTTGGCTGTGGCAACGCATGGCGCCNACACGAACGCAAAATCCATCGACAGGAATAGCAGGCTTGTTAAAGCCTTCGCCTAGGCCCAAAATTTTGTTGGATTCGACCATCCCTTTCCATTCTTCCTTGGACATGCCATTGCCCAGATCTTTGTCGATCCAAGGAATGAGTGAGCCGCCCAGAGGAACGCCAAAGTTGACAATTTCTGCGCCTGAAAGGGAGCGTTGTTTGGCAATCACTTGGCGATCGATTTCCAAAATAGCGCTCTTGGAATCGTCAAGTAAAGCTTTGACCTCAGAGTTCAGTGTGCCGTATTGCGTCAGCAATTCGCGCATGTGTTGTGCGCCACCGCCTGAAGCTGCTTGGTACGTTTGGGTGCTCATCCATTCAACCAAACCTGCTTTGAACAAAGCGCCCACGCCCATCAACATACAACTGACTGTGCAGTTGCCGCCAATCCAATTTTTGCCACCGTTTTTCAATGCAGTTTGAATAACGGACATGTTGACCGGATCCAAAATGATGATCGCATCTTTGTCCATGCGCAATGTAGAGGCCGCGTCAATCCAATGACCGTTCCAGCCTGCAGCTCGCAGCTTAGGAAAAACTTCTGTGGTGTAGTCACCGCCTTGTGCAGTGATGATGATGTCGCAACTTTTCAATGCATCAATGTTGAATGCATCTTGTAGCGTCGTTTCGTTTTTGGTCATGGCGGGCGCTTTTCCGCCAGCGTTGGACGTGGAGAAGAACAAAGGTTCAATCAAACCAAAGTCACCCTCGGCTTGCATGCGGTCCATCAAAACGGAGCCCACCATGCCGCGCCAGCCTACAAGTCCCACCAATTTCATGTCATCACCCTTTCAAGTTAATTTTGAGTTTCCGACTCGTCGAGCCGGAAGGGCATGACGAGTCGAAGCGATTAGCCCTTGGTCGTTTTCGTGATAGCTTTCACAACGGCTTCACCCATTTCGCGGGTGCTGACTTTTCGTGTGCCTTCAGACCAGATGTCGACCGTGCGCAAACCGGAAGCCAAGACAGACTTCACCGCCGTTTCAATGCGATCGGCGGATGGGGCTTGGTTAAGTGAAAAACGGAGCATCATGGCAGCCGACAGTATTGTAGCCAATGGGTTTGCAACACCCTTTCCGGCAATATCAGGGGCACTGCCATGACTTGGCTCGTACAAACCTTGATTTTTGCTGTTCAAACTGGCCGATGGCAGCATGCCAATGGAGCCTGTCAGCATGGAGGCTTCGTCGGACAGAATGTCACCAAACATATTGCCAGTGACCAAGACATCGAATTTCTTGGGCTCTTTGACCAATTGCATAGCGGCGTTATCGACATACATGTGGTCTAGTGCTACGTCGGGGTATTCTTTGTGAACGTCAGTGACCACGTCTTTCCAGAACTGAAAAGTCTCCAGCACATTGGACTTGTCGACACTGGTCACTTTTTTGCTGCGCTTGCGGGCGGCCTGGAAGGCCACATGGGCAATGCGCTCAATTTCGGGCCGAGAGTAACGCATGGTGTCAAAGGCTTCTTCGGCGCCAGGAAAGTGACCATCGGTGGCCGCACGGCGGCCGCGGGGTTGTCCAAAGTAAATGTCACCCGTGAGTTCGCGAATGATGAGGATGTCGAGGCCCGAAATGAGTTCAGGCTTGAGGCTAGAGGCGCCGACCAATTCCTCGTAGCAAATGGCGGGGCGGAAGTTGGCAAACAGGCCTAAGTTTTTGCGCAAACCTAAAATAGCTTGTTCTGGGCGCAAGTGGCGGTCAAGTTTGTCGTATTTCCAATCGCCCACAGCGCCAAAAAGAATAGCATCTGATTCTTTGGCCAGTTTCAAAGTAGATTCTGGCAAGGGGTGGCCGTGTGCTTCATAAGCGGCGCCGCCCACCAGTGCTTCTTCCATTTCGAATTTCAAGTCGAGCGCATGCAAAACCTTGACGGCTTCTGCAACGATTTCGGTACCAATGCCGTCACCCGGCAAAACTGCAATTTTCATGGTGTATTGACTTTAAAAAATGGGAGCGTTTTAAGTTGACCAATGGGTATCAATGATTTTTTGCAATGCCGCGTTTTAAGCAACGTGCGCCAACCATGGCTTTGTGGCCAATCGTTCAGCTTCGAAGGTTTTGATTTTCTCTGCATGGCGCAGGGTTAAGCCGATGTCATCCAAACCGTTGATCAAACAGTATTTGCGAAAGGCTTGGACGTCAAATGAAACTTCTTCACCTTGTGCGCGAACCACCACTTGGCGTTCAAGATCAATGGTGAGTTGGTAGCCAGGAAAGGCGGTCACTTCGTCAAACAATTTTGAAACGACGTTTTCAGTCAAAACGATGGGCAACAAACCGTTTTTGAAACAGTTGTTGAAAAAAATGTCGGCATAGCTTGGCGCAATGACAGCGCGGAAACCATATTGGTCAATGGCCCAGGGCGCGTGCTCGCGGGATGAACCGCAGCCAAAGTTTTTGCGAGCCAACAAAATGGAAGCGCCTTGATAGCGCGCTTGATTCAGAATGAAGTCTGGATTGGGTTTGCGGCTGGCTGGATCCTGACCAGGATAGCCCGCATCCAAGTAGCGCCATTCATCAAACAAATTGGGGCCAAATCCGGTTTTGCGAATCGACTTTAAGAACTGTTTGGGAATGATGGCGTCGGTGTCGACGTTCTCGCGGTCCATTGGCGCCACGAGGCCTTTGTGTACGGTGAATTTTTGCATGTGGATTCCTTGATCTTGGGTGTGAACGTAAGCTTGTCTTTGTTTTTAGGCAAACTGACGAATGTCCACAAAGTGACCATGAATGGCAGCTGCGGCGGCCATGGCGGGGCTGACCAAGTGGGTACGCCCACCAGCGCCTTGACGGCCTTCGAAGTTGCGGTTGCTGGTGCTAGCGCAACGCTCACCAGGCTCTAAGCGGTCGGCGTTCATGGCCAAGCACATGGAGCAACCGGGTTCACGCCATTCAAAGCCAGCGGCCTTGAAAATTTCGTGCAAGCCTTCGCGCTCGGCTTGTTCTTTGACCAATCCTGAACCAGGCACCACCATCGCCAGCTTAACGCTTTTCGACACTTTTTGACCTAGTTTCTTAACCAATGCAGCGGCTTCGCGGATGTCTTCTATTCGGCTGTTGGTGCATGAACCGATGAACACTTTGTCAACAAAAATATCGTTGAGCGCCTTGCCAGGCTGAAGTCCCATGTAGGTCAAAGCCCGTTCAATGGCGCCGCGTTTGTTAGCGTCTTTTTCTTTGTCGGGGTCGGGCACGATGTCGTTGATGCCCAAAACCATTTCGGGTGAAGTGCCCCAAGTGACTTGGGGGACGATGTCAGGTGCGTTGATTTCAACCAAAGCGTCAAATTTCGCGCCTGCGTCGGATTGCAATGTTTTCCAGTAAGTGACAGCGTGATCCCACTCTAAGCCAGTGGGTGAGAGTAAACGGCCCTTCACATACTCAATTGTTTTCTCATCAACAGCGACCAAGCCAGCGCGAGCGCCCGCTTCAATGGCCATGTTGCAAACGGTCATGCGACCTTCCATGGACAAACCACGAATGGCTGAGCCGCCAAATTCGATGGTGTAACCCGTGCCGCCTGCCGTGCCGATCTTCCCGATGATGGCCAACACAATGTCTTTGCCAGTGATGCCCTTGGCCACTGTGCCTTCAACTTTGATGAGCATGTTTTTGGCTTTTTTTGCCAAAAGTGTTTGCGTGGCCATGACGTGCTCAACTTCGCTGGTGCCAATGCCGTGGGCCAAGGCGCCAAATGCGCCGTGCGTCGATGTATGTGAGTCGCCACAGACCACGGTCATACCTGGCAGCGTGGCACCATTCTCAGGCCCAATGACGTGAACAATGCCTTGGCGTTTTGACATGAAGGGGAAAAATGCAGCAGAACCAAATTCGGCAATGTTGCTGTCAAGTGTGGTGATCTGTTCTTTACTGACGGGGTCTGTGATGCCGTCGTAGCCCAACTCCCAACCCGTGGTGGGGGTGTTGTGGTCTGCTGTGGCCACAATGGAGCTGACCCGCCAAACTTTGCGACCAGCCTGCCTTAAGCCTTCAAAGGCTTGGGGGCTGGTCACTTCGTGGACCAAGTGACGGTCAATGTACAAGACAGCGGTGCCGTCATCTTCAGTGTGGACGACGTGTTCGTCCCAAATTTTGTCGTAAAGAGTGCGTGCCATGTTGCTTCCTAGGGTCTAGCCCCGCATTTTAAGCTGAATGCATGAAAAAAGCCCGCGGATCACGCGGGCTTTTAAGTGTGGCGCAAAGCTTATTTTGCGCCTGGGACGTTACGGCGGGGTGAACCCGTAAACAGCTGACGGGGACGGCCGATTTTGTACTCGGGATCACCAATCATTTCATTCAGTTGGGCAATCCAGCCCACAGTGCGGGCCAAGGCGAACACGCCAGTGAATAAATTCACTGGAATGCCAATGGCGCGTTGCACGATGCCAGAGTAGAAGTCGACGTTGGGGTACAACTTGCGTGACACAAAGTAGTCGTCTTCCAAGGCAATTTTTTCAACTTGTTTGGCCAATTTGAACATGGGGTCGTTTTCCAAGCCGAGTTCTGCCAGCACTTCGTTGCAGGTCTCTTGCATGAGTTTGGCGCGGGGGTCGTAGTTTTTGTAAACGCGGTGACCAAAACCCATGAGCTTCACGCCAGAGTTCTTGTCTTTGACTTGCTCCATGAACTCGCCCACTTTGGCAATGCCACCCATTCTTTGAATGTCGTCGAGCATGTTCAAGCAAGCTTCGTTCGCGCCGCCGTGAGCGGGGCCCCAAAGGCATGCCACGCCAGCAGCGATGGCGGCAAAGGGGTTGGTGCCAGAAGAGCCGCACAAACGCACAGTCGAGGTCGATGCGTTTTGCTCGTGGTCTGCGTGCAAGATGAAAATGCGATCTAGGGCGCGCTCTAGCACGGGATTCACAACGTAGTCTTCACACGGTACGCCAAACATCATGCGCAAGAAATTGCCTGAATAGGACAAGCTATTTTGGGGGTACATGAAGGGCTGACCAATGCCGTATTTGTAGGACATCGCTACCAAGGTTGGCAATTTGGCAATCAGGCGAATGGCTGAAATTTCGCGGTGCTCAGGGTTGGTGATGTCGGTGCTGTCGTGATAGAAGGCAGACAAGGCGCCGACCAAGCCCGTCAACACAGCCATAGGATGAGCATCACGGCGGAAGCCGCGCAAGAAGAATTGCATTTGCTCATTCACCATGGTGTGGTTGTTCACCAGTTTGTGAAAGTCTGTACTTTGTTTGACATCAGGCAAATCACCGTGGAGCAACAAATAGCAGGTATCTAAAAAGTCGCCGTGGTTGGCCAATTGTTCAATGGGATAGCCGCGGTAGAGTAACTCGCCTTTGTCGCCATCGATGAAGGTAATGGCCGATTGGCAAGATGCCGTTGATAAAAAGCCTGGGTCGTAAGTGAACATGCCAGTTTGACCATACAGCTTTCGGATATCGATCACATCGGGACCGATGTTGCCACTGTAAACGGGCATCTCAATGCTGGGACTACCGTTACTGAACGACAGGGTTGCTTTGTTGTCAGCAAGTTTCATGATTCAATTTCCTCTGTTAATCGGTCAATTCAAATTAAGTGATCAGCCCTCTTGGGTCGGACCCAATCAGGCCATGATCAGGGTCAGCACTTCACTGGCCTCTTCAGACTCAATGTCTGCCCCGAGCGGTTTTCGCTTCATGAACAAATCCATTAAATCATTGTCTGACAAGTCCATTAAAATGTACATCCCACGGGCTTGTCCTACAGTCATTTGAGTTGCATAGCGATTGAAAAAACGCTCAATGAAAAGATCGTTCTCCAGCAAGCCGCGTCTGCAACGCCAACGCAGTTTGCTCAGAGCGCGCTCACCCAAAGGGGTGTTGCGATCTAATGTGTCGAGCAGTTCATCTCCCATC
>JGI25912J50252_10000715_pt1 | contig 10652 bp, 9 predicted proteins | sample LauGreSBDMM110DD_2_FD_50252 | JGI IMG/M metagenome (IMG submission 50252)
TCTTGCTGCGCTTGCTACGTACTATGGCATCGGTAAGAAGGGCGATGAGGTAGTGGCTGCACTGGGCAAGCGCAAGGCTGACTTTACTGAGGCTGACCTCGCTCAGTACGGTGAGTACTGCAAGAACGATGTGGACATCACCAAGAAGTTGTTCGATAAGCTCAAGGTTGGCTTCCCATCAGGCGAGTTGTTGGTGATTGATCAGACCTTGCGCATGTACACCGAGCCAGTGATCGAGTTGGATGTGCCTCTATTAGAGAAGCACCTCGAAGAAGTGCGCGTCCGCAAGCGCGGCCTCATATTAGACCTTGGCCTGAGCGGCGTGAGCGAGGAGGCGCTCACCAAAATGCTGATGAGCAACGAAATCTTTGCCAAGTACCTTACTAATCTAGGCATCGACCCCCCACGTAAGACAAGTCCGACTACTGGCAAGGAAGCGTGGGCGTTTGCGAAGACCGACAAGGGCATGACAGACTTGCTGGAACATCCTGACGAGCGTGTGCAGGGTGTAGTCGCTGCTCGCCTTGGGGTTAAGTCCACTATTGAAGAGACGCGCACCGAGAACTTGATCGGTGTGGCTAAACGTGGGCGACTACCCATCATGCTGAACTACTACGGTGCGCACACTGGGCGCTTCAGTGGCGGCGACAAGCTTAACCTACAGAACCTACCAGCGCGTGGCAACACGACCATCCGCAGAGCACTGGTAGCACCTGACAAACAGATGCTTATCTCATGTGATTCGTCACAGATCGAGGCACGTACTGTGGCATGGGTGGCAGGGCAGGAGGATTTGTTGGTGGCCTTTCGTGACAAGCGAGACGTGTACTCCGAGTTTGCATCCGAAGTCTACGGACGAGTCATTACCAAAGCAGACAAGGTAGAGCGATTCGTTGGCAAGACCTGTGTGCTTGGGCTGGGCTACGGCATGGGCGCTGAGAAGTTTCGGCGCACACTAGAGATCGGGCAAGGCGGCATCAACGTAGTGCTTGACATCAACGAGGCCGAGCGCATTGTCCGACTGTACCGTCAGAAGAACTGGAAGATCGTGCAGTTTTGGCAGAGGTGCGGCAGCGCACTGACACAGATAGTCCAAGGTGGTAGCGGCAGTCTGCATGACATGATCCCGTTTGACAACGTAGGCATCACACTCCCCAACAAGTTGAGGATTCATTACCCCGCACTACGGCAAGTTGGCAGCGGGTTTGAATACATCTCTGATGCGCGTTCCTACCGCAAGGCGATACGTGATCGTGTGGTGACTGGCAGTACAGACGAGGTTAGCTGGACACGTATCTACGGNGGCAAGGTATGCGAGAACCTTGTGCAAGCCCTTGCTGCTATTGTNATCCGTGAACAGATGGCATCCATCGGTCAGCACTATCACGTGGCTTTCCAAGTCCACGATGAGATCATCATCACTGCAACGCAGGCAGATGCAGACGCAGCAGAAGCTAAACTTGTTGCCGTGATGTCAACGCCACCCAAGTGGGCACATGACTTGCCTGTTGCTTGCGAGTCNGGCAAAGCCCACAACTACGGAGATACCTGAAATGAACATCACCCAAATCAACCGCGAACCCCGCAACCATGACGCCCTCCAACTGATGGAGGCAGTGACCAACCAGATCAAGGATAGCCCTGATGCCACTGAAGTTTTTATGCTGGTGAAGATCGGCCCCGACTACCACCGATTCTCCTCTGGGATCACCGACCTGATGCACCTTGTTTCTACGCTGGAGTTGGCAAAATTTGATGCCTTGCAACGCATGTCATCTTGATGTATACTGGGGTTTCCAACTTTACAACTACCTCGCAGGAAGTCCCTGCGGGGCACACTGCTATGCGCCTGAGCCACTCCTACTCCTCGATCAAGCTGTTCGAGAACTGCCCGTTGCGGTACTACCGTCAACGCATCACCAAAGATGTTGTAGACGAGGGCGGCGAAGCGTCCAAGTACGGGGAACGTATCCATGCGTTCCTTGAAAACCGACTGAAAGGGTCAGGATTAAACGCAGAGATCGCTCAGTACGAACCCCTGTGTCTGTCCGTTGAGAAGCTGGCGCGGCAAGGCGAGTTGCACATCGAGAAGGAGTTAGTCCTGACCGACAATCTCACAGCAACAGGTTGGTGGGATGCTGACGCATGGCTGCGCAGCAAACTTGACGTGCTTGTAATCGTAGGTGACGAAGCTGTTGTCATGGATTGGAAGACAGGCAAGCGCAATGCTGACCAGTTCCAGATGCAGATGTTTGCGGCGCAGGTGTTCAAGCACTACCCCGAGGTGCAAAAGGTCAAGACTTCCCTAGTGTGGCTCAAGACAATGGAGATGGACACCAACACGTATAAACGTAGCGGTATGAACGCCATCTGGGCAGAGATTATGAAGCGCATCCAGCGCATCCACTCATCCCTTGAGCACGACAACTGGCCCGCGAAACCTAGTGGGCTGTGCCGCTACTGCCCATGCCGTCACGACTGTGACTATGCTAGGGTTTAACCCTACTTGACATTCGTGTAAAGGAGCCTAACATGAGTGCTATGACACCCGAGGGTAAGGTAAAGGCCAAGGTGGTGAAGCTGTTGAAGGCAATGAACGTGTGGTACTTCTTCCCCGCTAACAACGGGTTCGGGAAGTCAGGGATACCAGACATTATTGCCATTGTCAACGGAGAGTTTATCGGTATTGAGGTGAAGTCTGCCAAGGGGAAGCCGACTGAGTTACAGAAAATCTGTGGCGCAGAGATTGAGGAAGCCGGTGGGACTTGGTTGGTAGTGCGGGACGACATAACAATGATGGCGCTTGAAGCGGTCATCATAAATAGAAGGTGACAACATGCTGGTAGTTGAAAAGGCCAAGGCATTGGCTTTGAAATTGAACAATCCGAATCGGGTGCTTGACAGCATCTTCACCGCCAAGATGCTTAACGTGCATGGCATGGACATTGTGATTGCACCGCATCGCATTGACGAGGTGAAGGTGTTGCGCAACCTTGGCATCAAAGCCCCTAGTCCCATCCTGCATTACTACAACTGGCCCGGACAGTTCACGCCGTTCAACCACCAGAAAGAAACTGCTGCGTTCCTGACGCTCAATCACAGCGGGCTGGTGCTCAACGAGATTGGCACTGGCAAAACGCAGTCAGCTTTGTGGGCGGCAGACTACCTCATCAAGACCAAGAATATCAAGAAGGTGCTTATCCTGTCTCCGCTCAGTACGTTGGAGCGCGTGTGGGCTGACGCTATCTTCACTGGCTTTGTGCACCGCAAGTTTGTTGTACTGCATGGCACGGCAGAAAAACGCCTGAAGCTGCTGCGTACCGAGGCTGACTTCTACATCATCAACCATGACGGGTTCGCCATCATCAAGGACAAGTGTCACGGCATGTTTGACTTGGTGATCGTGGACGAGGCGGCTGTGCTACGCAACCCATCGACACAGCGGTTCAAGATTTTCCGCAAGTGGGCGACCAACAACATTGCAACACGGCTGTGGTTGATGACTGGCACACCGACACCGAACGATCCGACTGATGCGTGGGCACTTGCCAAGCTGGTGGGTTCGCCGTTCTGCACCAAAACGTACACGGCTTTCCGCGAACAGGTGATGATGAAGATTGGGCAGTGGAAGTTTGTGCCCCGCCCCGAGTCTGTTGAGATTGTGAAACACATCCTGCAACCTGCTGTGCGTTACACACGGGACGAATGCTTCGACTTGCCCGAGACAATTATCCAGACCCGACAAGTTGACCTGACCGCCGAGCAAAAGAAACACTACAACCAGATGCTAAAGCACTTCGTCACAGAGGCTGCATCTGAGGGAACTATCACGGCAGTCAACGAGGCAGTGAAGATTCAGAAACTTGTGCAGATCGCTTGCGGCGTGGCGTATGGCGATGACGGTCAGAACATCCTGATCGACTGCTCACCACGTATCAACTTAGTTAAGGAGGTAATTGAAGAAGCTGGCGAGAAGGTGATCCTGTTTGTACCGCTGACAGGGACACTGCACATGCTGGAGAAAGAACTGAGCAAGCACTGGGACGTAGCAGTTGTCAACGGCGAGGTGTCAAGCACCCAACGTAACAAGATATTCCACGACTTTCAACACCAGAAAAGTCCGCATGTTTTGATTGCGCATCCGGGGACTATGGCACATGGACTGACGCTGACTTCGGCTTCAACAATCATCTGGTATGGCCCGATCAACAGCAACGAAACATACGTACAGGCCAACGGCCGCATCGAACGTATCGGAAAGAGGAACGTATCGAACGTCATCCACATCGAGGCGACAGACCTTGAGCACAAGATGTACGAGAGACTTAGGAACAAGCAGAAGCTGCAAGGCTTGCTGCTGGATTTGATTCAACAACAAACACAAAGGTGATGACATGAGTACAACCCCGAACGTAGGTGAAGTGATCCGCACCTACATGAAATTACGAGATCAGAAAGCCGCCATCGAGGGCGAGGTCAAGGAGCGTATCTCTGGGCTTAAAGCCAAGATGGAAAAGTTGGAAGCGTGGATCAAGACGCAAGCAGACGTACAGGGCGTGACATCGTTCAAGTCCGAGTTCGGTACTGCGTTCTGACCACAACCGACTATGCCAACGTGGCTGACTGGGATGCAGTGCTTGACTTCATCCGTGACAACGAGGCATACGACATGCTTGAGAAGCGCGTGAGCAAGATTGCTGTGCGTGGCTACATCGAGTCTACAAAAGCTGTTCCCCCCGGCATCACATACGGCACCAAGCTGGAGGTAAACATTCGCAAACCCGGTGCTAAGGCAGAGGACTAACATGGGAATTAAACAATGGTTTGGCGATTCGCTAGTATCTTTGATACAAGACTCCCAAATACACCAGAACGCACAGAAACAGAGTCACCACAACAGTGGTTTAGAGAGCATGTTCAGTGGTGCTGCACCCGCAGTAGTTGCGTTCAAAATCTCCAATGGATATGTTGTACGTACTATAGACACACACAGTGACATAGTTGGTATGCGCCAAGGTGGGTTCACTTACTGTAAAGATCACCAAGAGATTGCTGAACACATCATTGCATCCGAAGCCAAGCGTAAGCTGGGTATTCGTGCTGATGAATACCAACAAGAAATGTTTGCCGCTGAGAAAGCACGGGCAGTGGCAATGGCTGGTACGCCAGCCTATATGACCCGTTCTAATCATATTTAACCCGCTCACTAAAGGAGAATATCTATGAGCAATATCGTCCCCGTTAACATCCAAGTTCCCGCTCACCTCGCAGGTCGTGTGGGTGTCCCTTCTATCCTCAGTGCTGCCTTGACTGGTGGCCTGTCGTCTGGGCAATCGTTCCCCCGCATCTCTATCAAGGGTAGCCGCTTTCGCATTGTCGAGGGCGATACCGAGACTGTGCTGGATTCCACTAACCTTGATGTAGTGGTCGTTGGTGCTAACCCCCGCCTGTCCAAAACTTGGTACGCCAAAGCATGGACAAAAGATTCTGAGCCAGTTGCACCTGACTGCTTCTCGCTGGATGGTATCGGCCCTGACCAAGAATCGACTGATCCACAAAACGATTTGTGTGCGTCTTGCCCACAGAACGCATGGGGTTCCAAGGTAACTGACGCTGGTCAGCAGATCAAAGCCTGTTCGGACAACAAACGTCTGGCTGTTGTTTCCGCTGACGACACAAGCGGCCCGATCTATTTGCTATCGGTTACACCTGCCGCACTCAAGGGCTTGAACCAGTACCAGAAAGAACTGTCCGTGCGTGGCATCCCTCCTGAGATTGTCAAGACCCGTGTGTCTTTTGACACTGATGCGTCATTCCCTAAACTGAAGTTCACCTTCGGCGGGTTCCTTGACGCTGACGTACAAGAAGTTGTAGATACGTTGTTCGGTTCTGAACCGGTCAGAGAGATCACAGGGGAAACCCTTAGAACGCCAGTGGCTGTGCCGCGAATTGCCAAAGCATCAGCCCCTGCACCAGTTGCGCCGAAGCCCGCTGTCAAAGCAGCACCAGTTGAGGAACCTGCACCCGCCCCTGCACCTGCACAGGCTGCTGCTCCCAAGCGTGGTTTCGGCGCATCCAAAGCCGCTCCGTCAGTCAAAGCGGCCCCGGCAAAAGCTCCAGCCGCAGAAGCTGCAACATCTTTGGCTGATGAGATCGCTGCCCTTGTCGGGGAGGTAGATGCAGATGACGCCTAAACCGCCCCTTGACTTTACTAAAGTTGAGGCGCTTCGTAGGCATATGCTCTTGACAACTACGGATATGTCCGAGTTGCTAGGAGTGTCCCGCATGACTTATTATGGATGGGTGAAGGGCAAGCCTCTTCGTCCATCCAACGATGGGAGTGTGCGGGCTATGCTTAAACGATTGCTGGCAGTGATGACCGAACATGGATGGCCTATGCCTGAAGTGATTGCGTCAGACCAGAAGCAACGTAAAGAGCGCCTCGTTGAAATTTTGAACTTAAATAGTTAAGGTAGCAGGGGGAGTGATCCCCCTGTTCCAGCAGGGGCATAATGGACACGTTGAATTTTCTTCAGCGGGTTCTACCGTCAGCAGGTTTCTATGTCACAACCGTCATCAATCCAGACGGTAGACGCCAAGGATTCTTTGCCACAGTAGATGAACTCGCAAAAGCGGTGGTCAGTTTAGACCAGCGTGGTAACAACACATACTTCGCCATCTCAGCGTTCGCTGAGAAGGGTAGTAGAAAACAAGAGAACGTCCGAGCAACCAAGGTAATTGCTCTGGACGTAGACTGCGGCGGGGACAAGCCCTTTCCTACGTGGAAAGAAGGGCTGGCTGCAACTGGCAGGTTCGTCCAACAGATGGGCTTACCCAAACCCCTGATCATCCACTCCGGCAATGGTCTGCATGTGTACTGGGTGTTGACTGAAGAACTTGAGTCCGTGCGCTGGAAGCCACTGGCTGAAGCCATGAAGGCAGCAGCCAAGGACAGAGGCTTCGAGATTGATCCGGCTGTACCTGCGGACAGTGCCCGAGTACTGCGCCCCGTGGGCACTACCAATCCCAAGAGCGGCACTAAGGTGCGGATGCTTGTAGACGCACAACCCGTGGCGGTCGAGCAGATAACGGCTTGCCTGTCTGCGTACATGGTGGCTCACCCGGTGAGCGTCCCACGTTCAACATCCAACAGCGGGTTGGCACAAGCGTTGCAAGTGCAGCAGGAGTTTCCTCCAGCCAACGCCGCCGTGATCGTAACCAAGTGCCAGCAGATTGACTGGGCTGTGAAGAACCAAGGTGACGTTGAGGAACCCCTGTGGTACGCCCTGATAGGTGTGGCTGCACACTGCAATGATCCCGATGCGGTTGCTATTGCATGGTCAGATCAGCACCCCGATTACAACGCCAACGAAACACTGCGCAAGCTATCACATTGGAAAACGGCAACGACAGGCCCGTCAACCTGCAAGAAGTTTGAGGAACTGCGTCCCTCCGGCTGCAAGGGCTGCAAGTTCAAAGACAAGGTGGGCACTCCAGCCCGACTTGGTATTCAGTACCTTGAGATCGCACCATCCTCCACTGCCCCGAGTTCTGCGGCTACCGACATCCCCGTACCCCGTCCGTTCAAGCGCACCACTGATGGTATCAAGATGACCATCGACGAGACGGACATCGACGTGTGCAAGTTCGACATCTACCCCGTGTCATACGGTAAGGACGAAGGTCTAGGCTACGAGACAGTCCGGTATCACTGGAACCGCCCGCATATTGGGTGGCAAGAACTTGTGATGCGGCAAGCCCATCTTACCGACGGGCACCGCGAGTTCCCCACGATTCTGGCAGACCAAGGGATCGTGCTTAATGGCAAACGTCAAACGGAGTATTTCCAACTTATGCTGCGCTCATACATGGACGAGTTGCGGCAGAAACGCGCAATGACAAACCTGTACTCCACGATGGGGTGGAAAGAAAACTACAGTAAGTTTGTTATCGGCGACACAATTCTGCGGCGCAATGCTGATGGTTCCGTCAGCGAAGAATCTATCAGTCTTTCAGCAGGGTCAGCCCGACTAGGCCACGAACTATGGGGTACGGCTGGCACTCTCCAAGCATGGGTAGATTTTACTTCCCTGCTTCCTAAAGCTGACCTACGTGCCCACATGTTTGCGCTTGCTGTGGGTTTGTCCGGCCCGCTGTATGCGTTCACTGGCCTCAAGGGTTTGACCGTTTCGCTCTACGGCCCAACAGGTGGCGGCAAGTCGCTGGCGCAACTGTGGATTCAGTCTATCTACGGCAACCCTGACAAGCTGCACTTTGCAGCCAAGTTCACACAGAACACTTTGTTTGGTCGCATGGGTATGTACGCTCACATGCCGATGACCATTGACGAAGTGACCATGATGGACAACAAAGATGTGGGTGACTTTGCCTACTGGGTAAGCCAAGGCCGAGACAAAGCGCGGATGAACCGCAACGCTGAAGAGCGGGACTCTAAGACATGGGCAATGCCTGTCATTGTATCCACCAACAAGTCTATGAATTCTAAGCTGATCGCATCCGGGTTAGACACTGATGCGCAGTTGGCCCGTATCCTCGAAGTCAGCGTGTCATCTAGCAAGTTGTTTACCCGTGACAGTACAGCGGGGCGGAAGGTCTACGAGTTCATCACTGCCAACTACGGCCATGTGGGTCGTGCGTTTATCACAAAGCTGTTGGAACTTGGTGAGACAGGTGTCCGTGCTGCCATTGCTCAAGCTACTGCGGACTTCCACAAGAAATACAACGCACAGTTTTCTGGCGAAGAGCGGTACTGGGAGCAAGCCATCATCCTTGCTGATCTGTCCGCACGACTGGCACGTGACTGGGGTCTGATTGCTTTTGAACCTGCCGATGGGATCGAGTGGGTGCTGTCGCAAGTGGGTGCGATACGCCGTGCTGTGTCTGAGTTCAAGACAGACTCGTTTGATTTGCTAACCGAGTACCTCAACGAAAACTCAGACGCAACGCTGACAGTTACCCAGACGGGAACCAACAAGCCGACAGTGGACTTCAGCCGCATCCCTCGTGGTGAACTGCGAGTACGCTTTGAGATGCACCGCAAGACAAACGGCGATGTGCTCTCACATGGTGTTGTGCTGCTGGATCGCACACACTTCCGGCGCTGGCTGGCAAACCGTGGCGCGGACTACAAGACGTTCATGGCTGAGTTACAGGTAGAGAATATAGTTGCCACACCCAAGTCGCAGAAGGCGTATCTGGGCAAGGACTCCCCAATTAAACTGGGCCAGTCTTACGTGGTTGGTGTGAACCTTGCACACCCACGGTTGCAGGGTATCTTGAGCGATGCAGACCAAGCTATTGAAGACTTGGCCTACGGGCAACTAAAAGCTGTTTAACGCACCTCGTCCTCAAGTCCGTTTAGCCGTAGCAATTCAATCGTCTCAGGACGCATCTGCTTTGGCGCGGACTTGAGGTAGCGCATCACTGTTGGACGTTGCGCCTCTAACGCTGCACGATTGGCTGATCGCAGGAACGAAGTGATCTCCAGCCCAGTGCCCTTGGCATCCTCATTCCACTGCTGCACATCAGCCGCAATCCCGTTCATGCGCCCAGTGTCGCCCTCGACTTTAGCTTTTACGTACGCAGATACATACCCAGCCTTGATTGCTTTACTGTATTCGGCGACGTTTTTAGACAGTCGCACGATGTCGTTTTGCTCCGTGGCAATGGCGGGATAGAACCCAAGCAGCCTCGCAAGGATCACCTGAGTAGACGCTTCAGAAGCTACGAGCTGTCCCCGTGCGTTGGTAATCGTGCCGCTGTTGAGGTAAGCGTAGCTGTCACCAACCGAGCGCAGCGCAGCAATAGGCGAGTCACGCAAGATGCTGTTAAACGATGTGATGTCATCACGCAACCCGGTTACTTCTGCGCCGTACTTGGCAAGCGAACCAGCCATACCCACCAGCCCAGAGATGCCACTGAACACGGGGCCAGCAAAGTCGGCAATCTCACGCGCAGGATCAGCGCCAGCGCGGAACGCACCAGTCAGTGGTATCAGGTCGCCCATACCCAAACGAGTGGACATCGTGGCACCAGTCATCCGGTCAAGCACACCCCGCATCACATACGGTGTCATACCGGGAGCCACAGAGTCTACCCATTCAGCTATAGCTTTCTCTACGCTGGCAGTTTTAAGCCCCAGTTTCTGCGCGATGGTGTCCACGATGTCAAAGATGTCCTCAGCAAACGGTAAACCTTTCAGGCCCGAGGTCAGCAACAGGAAACCCAACATCATTAACTGACCTTGGACTGGCATTGATTTCATTAGCTGCACGGTCACGATCACAAACTGTTTGTACATGAAGATGTACTGCAACACATTGCCACGAGCCATCTCTGGGCGGTTGAACATGGCGTACTCGCCCTGNGCAATGTTGACTGCGTTCCGTGCAGCTTCTGTAGCTGTTGCAATAAGTTGCTGTTCGTCTGTCACACCCTGCGATTGCAGNCGCTCNTTCTCCAAGCGGTACGCAGCCAGTGCCGTGACACGGCGGTTAGCTTGCTCGGTGTACGAGAACATGGACATCCACAACTTAATAGCTGCTTGTGCCTTGTTGTTGAACACCTTGCCACGGGCTGTACCCACAAGGGCGTTGAACTGTGCAGCTTGCAAAGTGCCAGCCTCAGTCTGG
>JGI25912J50252_10000719_pt1 | contig 10634 bp, 9 predicted proteins | sample LauGreSBDMM110DD_2_FD_50252 | JGI IMG/M metagenome (IMG submission 50252)
CCGAGCATTTGCGCTCTAGCAAAGGCTTGGGCGGCATGGCCAGGCGCTCGCAGTTGCTGGCGGTGGTCGAGTTGTCGCGCCGTGCATTGCTGCAAAAAATGCGTGTGCGCGACATAATGACCGATCCAGACAACGTCAAACAGTTTTTGCAACTGCAACTGGGGCAACAACAGCGTGAGGTGTTTGCTGTCTTGTTTTTAGATGGGCAAAACCGCTTGTTGCGGTTTGAAGAAATGTTCAGCGGCACCTTGAACCAAACCTCGGTCTACCCGCGGGAGGTGGTGAAGTTGGCCCTGTTGCTGGGCGCTTGTGCGGTGATTTTTTCGCACAACCACCCCAGCGGCGAGGTACGCCCCTCCTCTGCAGATGAAAAACTCACCCAAACCCTGAGAACTGCTTTGGCTTTGGTGGATATTCGGGTGCTAGACCATGTCATCGTCGGTCCCGGCCAAAGCTGGTCTATGGCGGAGCACAGCCCATGGTGAAAGCACGCAGTTTGCAAGACTTGGCCGCCATCAAAGCCAAGCTCGTGGCCGATGCCGAGCAAGCAGCGGCGCTTGAAGCGGCCAAGCGCGAGGCTCTGCGGCGAGCCAATGCGGAGAAAAACCTCTTTGTCCGTGCGGTGGGCGTGGTCACCACCCTAGACCATGCGCCCAGAGTCGATTTATCCCCCATGCCGGCCCCGCCTTTGGCGCAGCAACAAATTCTCGACGACATCAATGTGCTGCGTGAAAGCCTCAGCGATGATTTCGACGTCTCCACCTTGCTCGATACCGATGACGAGCTCAGCTACCGCAGCCAAGGCATAGGCACGGACGTCACCCAAAAATTGCGCAAAGGCCATTGGAGTTTGCAAGGGCAAATCGATTTGCATGGTCTGCGCAGCGATGAGGCCCGCGAGGCTTTGGGCCAATTCATTCGCGACGCCAGCAAGCGCGGCTGGCGTTGTGTGCGNNTNGTGCACGGCAAGGGCTTGGGCTCGCCTGGCAAAACACCCGTACTNAAATCCAAGGTGCAACGCTGGTTGGTACAAAAAACCGAAGTGCTGGCCTTTGTTCAAGCCAAGGGGTCGGAAGGCGGCGCCGGCGCTTTGGTCGTGTTGCTTAAATAATTAATCGGGGTCAGATCCCAATTAATCAATTGATTAATTGGGATCTGACCCCGATTAACCGATTAATTCACTTGGCGCAACGTCTGTACGACCGGGCGACGCAGCACCTCGCGCAAGCCCCACCAACCAGCGCCCCACGCAAGCAATGCGCCGCTGAAAACACCAAACAAGGGCACCCAAGGCGAGGCGTTCCAAGCAAACTCAAACACATAGCGGGCCAAACCCCAGCCCATGGCGACAGCCACCAAGCCGGCCAAAGCGCCCGCCAGCGCACCCACGCCCAGCAGCTCGGCGGTTTGCACTTGGCCGAGCAAGCGGTTACCCGCGCCCAGCGCTCGCAACACCGCGTACTCATGGGCGCGCTCTTCGCGTGTGGCGGTCACCGCGGCAAACAACACCACCAAGCCTGCGGCCAAGGTAAAGGCAAACAAAAACTCCACCGCACCAATCACCTGCCCCAGCACTTTTTGTATTTGGTTGATGGTCGCGCCCATATCCACATTGGTGATGTTGGGGAAACGGTTCACCAAGGCGTTGTCAAAACCTGAGGTGCTGGGCGCTTTGTAGGCTGCGATATAGGTCATTGGAATGTCAGGCATAGAAGACATCGGATAGATGGCAAAGAAATTGGCCCGCATCGATGTCCAATCCACCCGTCGGATTGAGCTGATCCTGACATCAACGGCCACACCGGCCATGTCAAACCTCAACTGGTCGCCCAGTTTCAGCTGCAAGGTTTTGGCGATACCCTCTTCCATGCTGATGGCATTGGCTTCTTCGGGCTGCCAACTGCCTTGCACAATCTGGTTATGCGCAGGCGCCTCAGCGCTGTGAGAAATATTGAATTCGCGCTCGATCAAACGTTGCGCGCGTTCTTCGGTGTAGCGATCGGCGAGTACGTCTTCGCCATTGATTTGAATCAGCCGCCCACGGAACATGGGGTACCAATCCAAATTGACCACGCCCTCGTCGCGCAAAGTTTGTAAAAACGCGTCCGACTGCGTGGGCTGTATGTTGATCACAAAACGGTTGGGCGCATCTGCAGGCGTTGCATTGCGCCAGCTGTCCACCAAATCGGTGCGCAGCAAGACCAACAGCATCAGCGCCAGCAAGCCGACCGACAAAGCGCTGACTTGCACCACGGTGTAGCCAGGTCGTGCGCTGATCTGGCGGGTCGCCATGCGCAGCCAAACCGGCATGCCCGCGATGTCCATCGAGCGGCGCAAAGCCATCACCCCTAGCCAAGCCATGCCCGCAAACACCAGCACCGCACCCGCAAAGCCACCCACCACCATCAAGCCCAGCCACAAGTCTTTGCTGGCACTCAGCAGCAGAGCCGAAAAACCCAACAGCCCCAAACCCATCACCCCCAAAGAAGCGGCGCGCAGCGGCCCTAAGTCGCGGCGAATCACCCGCAAAGCCGGCACTTGGGCCAATTGCAAAATCGGTGGCAAGCCAAACGCGGCCAGCAAGGTCAAGCCCGAGCCCAAACCTTGCCACAAGGGCGTCATGCTCGGCGCGGGTAAATCGGTGTCGACCAAGCCTGCTAATAAAGTGATGAACACCTGATGCAAGCCAAAACCCAGTATCAAGCCCAGCAAGCTGGCCAGCACGCCCACGGTGAAAAACTCCAGCACATAGACCGTCAAGATATGGCGCTGGCTTTGCCCCAACACGCGCAGCATGGCGCAATCGTCCAAATGCCTTGCCGCGAAACCGCGCGCCGCCAAGGCCACCGCCACCGCACTCAACAAGGCGGCCAGCAAAGCCACCAAATGCAAAAACTTCTCAGCGCGGTCTAGGGTTTGGCGCATTTCAGGCCGCCCCGCCTCCAAGGTCTCTACCCGCATGCCGCGCACCTCGGGCAGCTTGACATAGACCTCTGCCCAACTAACAAACTGGTTCACTTTGTCGGGCGGGCCAATCACCGCCAGTCGCCAATTGAGTCGACTCGCCGGCTGCACCAGTTGGGTGGCTGGCAAATCGATCTGGTTCATCATGACTCTGGGGGCGAAATTCATGAACCCAGCCCCTCGGTCTGGTTCACTGAGCAAGATTTCTGCAATACGAAGTCTGCGCTCACCTAGCAAAATATCCTCGACCAATACTGAGTTCTAAGGCAACCATCAAGGCCGGTTCGACCCAAACCTCGCCGGCAGCAGGCACTCGGTCGGTCTTAGGCTGAGGCCGGTCAATCTGCAAGCGCCCGCGCAGCGGATAGCCCTCAGCAACAGCTTTCAAAGCCACCAAACGGCTGGCGCCTTGTGTGCTTCTGGCCATGGTGGGAAAGTTCAAGGTGGCGGCTGAGGTCAAGCCCATGGCTTTGACCTTGGCGAAGACTTCGGGGGGAACAGCATGGTCGCTGGCGATCACGGCGTCGCCGCCCAACAACTGACGCGCATCGCGCTGCAAGCCGCCTTGTATGCGATCGGCCAAAAAACCCACCGAGGACAAAGCCGCCACGCCCAAGGTGACGGCCACCCACAACAAGCGCAACTCGCCCGAGCGGGCGTCGCGCCACAAAGCGCGCCAAGCCATGGCCAAGAGCTTAGTCAATGGAGGCGCTCCAACGGTCATCCCAGCCATGCTGGGCCTGCTGCAAATCGCGCCTGTCGCGCTTGGTGGGTCGGCCATGTTCTATGGTCAATGCGGGTTCTTTGGCAAAACGTCGTTGCTGCACATGGGTCTCTTTGGCTTGAAGACTTTCAGGGGTATCGGCATACAGGCCTTGGGCAATGGGCGCAGAAGCTCTGACATCACTCAAACTCACCACCGTCACAGTGCGGACCAAGCCCTCGCGGCGAATAGCCACGGTGTCGCCGGTTTTCACCTCGCGAGAAGGCTTGGCGGTTTGTTGATTGACCTGAACACGGCCTTTGTTGATCTCATCCGTTGCCATAGAGCGGGTTTTGTAAAAGCGCGCGGCCCACAGCCACTTGTCTATTCGAAGTTTGTCCATTGCACGCAATTGTGAACGATACAGAAGATCAAGTTGAGAGTAGCACCAAAACAACATTTTATAAAACGGCAAATTTGACAGAAACGCAAAAAAAGCTAATATCCACATCCCCTTACGGAAATTTCTTCAATTGATTTCTGCACATTGCAGTTACCAGTGGATGAGACACCTTCGTATTTTCTGGAGTTGAAGATGGCATTCAAAATTTTGGTCACAAGTCAAAAAGGTGGTGTGGGTAAAAGCACGCTGTCAGCCAATTTGGTGGCTTTTTTGAGTCGAAACATGAATTTGAGTGTGACCCTGATCGACTGGGACCCGCANGGTTCNTCGAGCACATGGCTGAACCAAGCCCCTGATGTAGGCGCTGTTGTCAAACACATGGCTTTGCCAGTAGACCAAGGCGGCAACCGCCCCATTTTCGAAGCACGTTTGCAAATGCGCCGTGCTGCCAGCGAATGCGATATTTTGGTTTGTGATTTAACTTGGTCGGACTCCTTGGCTGGCGAGTTGATGTTCGAGTTCGACATGGTGCTGGTTCCCACTTCGGTGTCTGAAATCGAACTGGCCGCGACGTCGGGATTTTTGAACCGCAACCGCTGGGTGTTTGACTCTGCCTCCGAGCGCCGTCCCATGTTGGTGGTGTGTCCGACCCGCGTGCTCAATGAGCAACTCAACTCCGATGTCTTCACCCGTCAACGCTTCCCCGTCAGTTTCATGCTGGCGCCGCCGATTTTGGAGTCGCAATCTGCCCGCGACTTGTTCGAGCGCGGATACCTGATGGACGCGAAAGACATGGGTGGCGANTCTTTCCGTGAATTTGGTCAAGCGATTTGCGCTGCCCGTGAAATCCGCATGGCGCAATCGAGCCAGCCGCGCAAGCCCGCCCCAGTGAAACTGACCGAACAAGACGCCAGCCGTGCGCGTGTGCCCTTGGTGCCCACCAAGCCCAGTGTGCTGGAAACCATTCCGAATGCTTCGCAGTACTCGGTGCTGGGTCGTTATCGCCAACGCAAGACGGCTGAAGCCGACGAAGCCATCGTCAATTCCCGTTCCCTGTCGCAATTGGGTATTCCCGAATTTCTCAAACGTTTGGCACGCGGCACCGCGGCCAAACTCTGAAGCCAAAAACCCCAGGCACGCAGACCATGGCTGAAGAAAAATTTCTCGCTTTCAAAGGTTTGAAGCAGTACGACCCGGGCATGGGTTGGGCGCAGGTGCACAACTTCGACCATGAGCCTATTGACCCGCCACAGCCTGCCCCAGTCGAGCAAGCGTCTAGCGAAGTCTTGCAAGACCCCTTGCTGGGCGAGCTTTTTGAGCAACTCAACCGTCCCGCGCAAGATGATTTGGCGCAAAACTGGAAAGTCATCGCCGGCAGCGTGAGTTTGCTCAGCCAGCGCATGAACCAGCAACGCGAGTTGCGCAAGCGTTTGTCCACGATTGATGTGGAGCTCGATGCGCTGCGCAACACGATTTTGAAAGACTTGCAAGAAATCCAACGCTCGGCGGACCAACAACTGTCATTGGCTCGCTTACGTGCTGAGGTATCCTCTTTGGCACAGGCCAGATTGGCTTCCCGTTTGCGCAATTCGCCCCCCTGAGGCCAAAACCACGGGTGGCGTCCCAGGAGACATCCACCCATGCTTGATCTTTCAGCAGTTTTGCAACGCCTTCAGTCTGCTCGCGTCGCCTTTCCGGTTCGCTACACCACTTTTTTCATCAGCTTAGGCGGCTTTTGTCTGTTCCTATTGGTCTGGCTCGCTGGCGGGCAACTGAGTGGATGGTTGCTGTTGTTTGCCCTGCTCAGCGCCATAGGTGTGCACGATTTGCTGCAATCCCACCATGCCGTTTTACGCAACTACCCTATCTTGGGTCACTTTCGGTTTTTGCTGGAGTTCATTCGGCCTGAAATTCGCCAATATTTCATCGAAAGCGAAAACGAGGCTGCGCCTTTTTCTCGCGCTCAACGCTCTTTGGTTTACTCACGCGCCAAAGGCCAGTCCGACAAGCGACCTTTTGGCACACAACTCAATGTGTCGGACCAAGGCTTTGAATGGCTGACCCACTCGATGGCACCCACACACATTGCCAGCCACGACTTTCGGGTGCAAGTCGGCGGCAAAGACTGCAGCCAAACCTATGCCTTGAGCTTGTTCAATGTCTCGGCCATGAGCTTTGGTGCCTTGAGTGCCAATGCCATCATGGCCTTGAACCAAGGCGCACACATGGGCGGCTTCGCCCATGACACGGGCGAGGGTTCGATCTCACGCTACCACCGCATGCATGGCGGCGACTTGATTTGGGAAATTGGCTCGGGTTACTTCGGTTGCCGCGACGAGCAAGGCCGTTTTGACCCCGAGGGCTTTGCCCGCCAAGCCAGCCAGGCGCAGGTCAAAATGATTGAAATCAAGCTCAGCCAAGGCGCCAAACCGGGGCATGGTGGCGTGCTGCCAGCGGCCAAAATGACGCCCGAAATTGCCGAGGCGCGCGGTGTGAGTTGCGACCATGACTGCGTCTCGCCCGCCTCGCACAGCGCTTTTTCTTCGCCCACCGAGTTGCTGGCTTTTGTGCAGCAACTGCGCACCTTAAGCGGCGGCAAACCCACAGGTTTTAAGCTCTGCGTCGGTCACCCTTGGGAATGGTTCGCGATTGTCAAAGCCATGCTCGAGACCGGCATCACACCTGATTTCATCGTGGTCGATGGTGCAGAAGGCGGCACGGGGGCCGCTCCCTTGGAGTTTTCCGACCATATGGGCATGCCCATGCTAGAGGGCTTGCACTTGGTGCACAACACTTTGCGCGGGGTGAACCTGCGCTCTGAAATTCGACTGGGTGCGAGCGGCAAAATCATCAGCAGCTTTGACATGGTGAGGGTCTTGGCCTTGGGTGCCGACTGGTGCAACAGTGCCAGAGGGTTTATGTTTGCCTTGGGTTGCATACAAGCGCAAACCTGCCACACCGGCAACTGCCCCACGGGCGTCACCACCCAAGACCCGCAACGGCAAATGGCCTTGGTGGTGCCCAGCAAAGCGCAGCGGGTGAAAAACTTTCACCACCAGACCTTGGTGTCTTTGAAAGAGTTGCTGCAAGCCGCAGGTTTACAAACACCCCAACAACTGCAGTCCAAGCACATCACGCGCCGCCTCAGCGCACACCAAACCTGTTCGCTACAAGATGTGTACCCCAGCCTGGCACAGGGGCGTTTATTGCAAGAAAGCAGCGCAGAGCTGCCCGCGCCGTTTAAAGAATTTTGGCCCTTGGCCAGCGCCCAGCATTTCCAGCTTGAGGCACCCAGCGCACAAGCAACAGCTTAGTTATCGGTATTGGCGCGGGGGAAGACGACACGGTCTTCTTTGGGTTGTGCGCGTGGAGGAATCGCCGGCGCTTGCGAGGCAGCAGCAGCCCTTTCGGCAGCTGCTTTGGTTTCAATCGCTTTGGCACGGGCTTCGGCCGCTTTGGCGTCCGCCTTGGCTTTGGCTTCGGCTGCTTTGGCGTCTTCAGCGGCCTTGGCATCAGCCGCTGCCTTGGCCTGCGCTTTGGCTTCTGCTGCCCGGGCTTCAGCCAACTTGGCTTGCGCGGCCTTTAGCTCTGCGGCCTTGGTTTGTGAGGGTTTAGCCTCTGGTGCAGGGGCCAAGCTCAACGGGGGATTACGCGCAGCCGCAATGGCTGCTTTATCAGCTGCTTTTTCGGCCGCTTTTTCACGCTCGTAAGCGGCTTTGGTCGCCACTTGGTTGGCCGACAAAGCGGTTTCCAAATCTTTTTTCAGCTTTTGAATTTCGGCAATCACCACTTGGTTGTTTTGCACTGGCGCGGTAGCGGGGGCAGCAGCTTTGGCCGACAAAGCCTGCATTTTGGCTTCTACCGCTTGTATGCTTTTTTGCAAATTCTGCAATTTCGCATCTAAACTTTTCTCGCTTTGACCATTGACCTGACCGGCAATTTGCTCAGGCATCTTGGTGAACAGCTTGTTCAAGTCTTCCATCTTGGTTTCAAACTTGCCATCGAGTTGACTTGCCGCTCTTCCATGCCGGTGAGTTTTTCGGTGGTGTCACCCAAGCCTCTGGTGGCGTCACCAAAGGCCGTGATGGTGGCGTCGAGTTCAACCACGCGCTTGCCCACGGCCAAAGACAGGGCATCGAGTTGACGAATGTTTTGTTGCAAGCGGGTAGAAATAGCAAAAAAAGTGCCCACCGCAATCAGTAAAAAACTCAGCAAGCCAATCAACATCACCCGCGAATGCAGAACATTGCGCTTGCCCATGTCGTCGACTCGGATCATCACATTGCGCATTTCTTCGCTGATATTGGCAGCCACTTCGGCAGAGCGGGTGGAAACCTCAGCCGAACTCAGCACCACGCCGGTGAGGTCTTCGAGTTGGCGCGAAACTTCGCTGCCATCTAAAGCATTCGATTGCAAATTATCGATACCTGCAGCCAGCCCATCCTGCGCAGCAGCAGACGGCTCGGCCAAAAACGCGCCAGCTTCGCCCGTATTTGCGTTTTCCTGATCTTGCGCCATGGCTACAGTCCTTATCGGTATTTTCGGGTCGTTAAATGATCGAGCCGGTCGTTGATTTCAAGGATTTGTCCCTGCAAATGCTCAATCCTTGGCTTGATCTGCTCATCCCAAGTATCGGATTGGGTTAGCCCAACTTGAGACAAATGGGCTAAATGGGGCTGTGAAGCCTTAATGGATGACAGGTCGCCGGGGGTCAAAGAGGCATTGCTGACAACCAGGGCCAAGCTCGCCGTTGCCGTTGCCGCTTCCGTTGCCGCTGGGCCTGGGGTCTGGGGTGGGGCTGGGCCTTCGGCCGAACCTAAAGTCGCTTGGGCGGTTTTTTGGGCCTGTTGTGCGGCCAATTCGGGGTCTTGTAATTCGCCTGTTCCGGCGGCCGCCAAACTGGCGGGGTCGGAAAGACCGTAGCTGCTTTGAGGCTCGACAAAATCTGCGTCCAGCGGCTCAGGCTCGGGCATGGGTTCTGTTGGGGGCTCGGGCTCATCGGGGAATTCGTCGGTGCTAGCAGCAGATGGAATGACCGTCTCAGGCGAGGCGCTGCTGCGCTCGAACACATGCTCGGCACTGAAAGCTTTGGCCACGTGTTTTTCATTCACCACGGGCAAAGGTTTATCGTTAAAAATGTCTTCACTGCTCATACATCATTCTCCGCAGTAGAAGTCGACCGCTGAGCGGACAACTTGAAAAGTCCTTACTGACATCAGTCCTGGAACTGGGCTTTCAAAGATTTCGAGGTCCGCAACCAAGCCTTGGCCATGCCGGGGTTTTGCCGGATTTGGGTCTCCGCCATCGCTTTGTCAGCATAAGGGCCGGTCAAGACAATGTAAAAAGATTTAGCCCCTTTACGCTGACTGAACAAGACTTGGGCGGATTTAAACAAACTGGAGTTGGCTTGAAATGACTTGGCCTCGGCCAAGCTGTCAAAAGCGCCATGTTGCAAGACCCAAGTATTGGCGTCTAATTTGGCNACCCAACTGACATCNTCAGCTTCGGGGGGCAAGACAGGCGCCACCGCTNCAGGTGCCACCGCTACAGGTGCCACCGCTACAGGCGCTNCAGGCGCTGCGGGCGNAACCACCGCCGGCACAGGGCTGGACGCCACGCTTGAACTGAGCACTTCTTCTTTTTCACTCACCACGATGTCGGAAGAATTTGCTGGCGGNGTGTTGCTAGAAGACATGGAAACCGAGGCGGCTGGCACTGAAGAGGGNNTNGGCTTGGTCTGCGCTTGCGGTTTTTTGCCCTCNATATAGTCTTGCAAGGAGGCGGCCTCTTGAACAATGATGTCTTGGTATAAAAACCCAAATGTCGCCAAACTGCCTAAAAGTGCCACCAGCAACACNGCGGCAATTTTNGTNCTGCGCCTGGAAGTTGCTGCGTTATCAGCCCATTCTTTGGCCAGTTCCTCACCACTGAGGCTGCTTCCCATGGGCACTTCTTCGCCCATCATCGGCTCCATCGGTTCCATCGGCTCCATCGGCTCCATCGGGTCGTCCATCTCCGAAGAGACTCTTGGCGGCGGCTCTAAGGGCGGCAAAGGCGCTGGCGGCAGGGTGAATTTTTTGTCTAGGCTGGGCATGGGAGGTGCGGCACGCGTACTTGTGGCTGCCGCCTCATCTCGGGTTTCTATGCGTTGCAGCTTGGGTGGGGTGGGGTTTTCCGACTCCAACACCCATTGCAACAGGTTTTTACCAAAGGTGGCCAGCTTTTTCTCGTAGGCGGCTTGGTTGTTCACCAGCAAAATCAAATTGATGTTGCTGGCGGGAAAGCCATTCACCAAACGCGCCAGCAACTGCAACTCAAACTCCTGTATGGCTTGGGTGTCGGGGAAGATCATGAAGCGCTTGGGGGCGGCTTTGTTGCCCTTGTCTACCGCTTGGTCAACCGTGAGTTCGGAGAGTATTTCGTTAAAGCGGTCGACCAGTTTTTCCGAGTCGGCCGAGGTCCACAACTCCACATGCTGCTCGCCCTGCTCTTTGAGATGCTGAAAGATGCGCCTGCCGTAATAGGTGAGCGCCACCTCGTCGTCGCCCAGAATGGCTAAATTCA
>JGI25912J50252_10000730_pt1 | contig 10561 bp, 9 predicted proteins | sample LauGreSBDMM110DD_2_FD_50252 | JGI IMG/M metagenome (IMG submission 50252)
GCCCCTTAAATTTTCCTCAGCCAAGCCTCCCAGCGCCAATCATTCATGACCGAGCGAGCCCGCAGAAACTTCCACGCGCCATATTTTGAATAATCGAATGCCAAGTCGGATTGGCGGGCCTGAACGATGGACCAGCAGCCCCATTTAATGTCGGCCAGTGCCTTATAGATTTGGCAGCGAGCAATGATTTCTTCACGTATCGTGCCAAAATATAGCTCAATAAGTTCGCGCTCAACATCTTCTTCGAAAAACATTTCGCCAAACCAGATGCCGAGTTCATAGCACCTGTCATTATTGGAGCCATATTCATAATCAATCAGCAACATGCGCGAGCCATCGGCATTGAGCATGAAGTTGCCTGGCATGGGGTCATTGAAGCATGGCGTAATGTCTAGGCCAGAAGCTTCCAGTGCGGCACGCGCAAGGCGGTATTGCCGGGCCAGCCATGCCCAATCATCGGGAAAAATACCATTTAGCGAAACGGCTTGTTCAAAATGTTCGTCAATCATGTCGAAAACAGTCTTTGTTTGGCTCAAGAGGCTGCCATTATGAAATTTGCGATAGCAATCAATAGCCATGTCGCGGATTGGCTTTTTCTGAAAGTCGAAATTATTGCAGGGACGATAGCCTTCCACGAATTCTGATATTTCTACGCCGGTATCGGCAAAGAAATGTAGGACACGTGGGCCTAGACCAACATTAGAAGCGAGTACGGCTGCTTGGTTGGCTACTTTGCGATCAATGAAGGCTTCGGTTCCTTTGCCAGGAATTTTCACAAATAGCACCGCATCGGGTGAGCCCGAAATCACGCGGTAATTGGCGTTTGTGATTCCCCCGCTGATGGTCTCATAGCGTAGGGCGTCAGGTACATATTTATCAAGACGTTGCAAGCTCGCTTCCAGCAGCCTTTCGGCCTCATTGGTCGGATCGCCTAACGGCTTCATATTTTGGAACTCCTCATATAAACCTCAGCATCTGTTCGAATTGGGTCGTGCAAGGCAACACGGCAACGCAAGGCGCGCCAATGGGCGTATTTGAAATACTCAACCTCTAAGCGTTCTGTTTGATATGCCATAATTAAACTTCGCACCGCCCACGCCAGATCTCCCGCGATGGCGTAGAGCCGCGCGCGAGACAGCAACCTTACATCGGCTTGACCAGCATAGCTTTCTATCATCGCCAGCGCCTGTTGGTCGAAGGGAAAGGCTTCCGCCATATACATGCCAAGATCCCAATAGGGATCGCTGTCGCCTGCTTCGTCCCAATCCACAAAAAGGACTTCGCGGCGGGGGCCTATCATGATGTTGGAGGCGATCAGATCGCCATGGCAGGCGCAAAGGTCAAAGCCTGCTGCGCTTATGGCGCGTTCGATGTACTGAACATTACCCAGCATCCAGTTGAAGTCAACCGGCAGGACCACTGCCCTTTCTTGGGCAAGGGCCACGTAATTCTTAAGGTCCGTGAAGACGCTACGTAATTTGCCTAAGGGTTTAGCTGCATGAAGCTGGCGTAAACTACGTGCAACTTGCACGGCAACGTCTGGGTTTGCGCTATCTTCAAATGTCGCTGCGCGCCAGGGCGCGGTCTTATATTCCCAGATGGCGGCGCGCAATGTGGGCGCGCTCCACAAGAGCTTGGGCGCGATCGCCTGATTGGCCGCGGCAGCGGCGGCTTTGAAGCTGGTATCGAGATCGACAAATTCGGCTGTGTCTTTTTGGTAGAGCTTTAGGAAAAAAGATACGCCTTCTCCTGTGTCGATGCGCCAACCATCACCATCGACACCGCTGTACATCGGGGAGGCTATTGGGCTGATGGTTCGCATATAGGCTATGCCGTCGCGGTTCATTTGGGAGATTTTGTGGCGAGCATGTTCAATGGCTGCCTCTGCGCGCAGCTCTTCGTGTGATGAACCCTCCCCCAAACAGCGCATGTCTTGCTCCTTAATATGATTTAGCGATCTTCACCCTCGCACAATCGCACGAGCATGTCCGTGAGTACAAAGAGGCCCGCCTCTAGATCCGTATCGCTGGTAAATTCATCTTCATGATGACATATTCCGGCTATGCTGGGTGTGACGACCAACACGCTTTGACACATATGCGCCAGCGGAATCGCGTCATGACCTGCAACCGTCGCCACGGCAAGTGTGGGGTAATTGTTGCTTTGTGCAGCCTCCCAAGCAAGCGTAACAAGCGCTGGATCAAATTTTCCGGCTTGGCGAGCGGTTATGTCAGTAATCGCGATGGGCAGGTTGGTCTTTTCTTCCACTTGCTGCAACAGGGCTTTGAATTCAAGCTCGGCCTTTTGCAGCACTTCCGGTTCATAAGAGCGCAATTCGACAAAAAGTTTGGCCGAGCTTGGAACCACATTGGGAGAATTTGGCTCTACTTCAATGCGGGCAACGGATGTGTATAGCCGCTCGATGCCGTCTGCGTTCTCACGATCAGCCAGCTCTCTGACCCCAGCGATCAGCAAGCCGGCGGCATATAAGGCATCCTTGCGCTTGTGCATGGCGGTGGGACCGGTATGAGCCTGTTCACCTTGCACAGAGACCTGCAATTTGATGGCACCCCACCATTTTTGGGTCACACCAATCCTGTTGAAAGTCTTCTCCAGTTCGGGGCCACATTCAATATGCAACTCTATATATTTATTAGCTCTAGGAGGTTTGCCCGATCCAGCATAACCAATTTTCTCCAGCGCGCTGCGCACGGATATGCCATCTCCATCGGTAACGGCAAGGGCATCTGCGATGTTAGTGAGGCCGGCATAGACGCTGCTTCCAAGCAGGCTTGGCTGAAAGCGAGCTCCCTCCTCATTGGTCCAGTTCACAACACAAAGGTTTCGTTTTGGTGTCAATCGCCCCGCTGCAACCTGATACTTGATGGCAAGTGCTGCCTGAGCGGATGCGATCACACCATAAGCTCCGTCAAAACGACCTCCATTGGGCTGGCTGTCGAGATGGGAGCCCGTGAGGACGAAAGGCGCATCACTTCCCGCAATTTCTAGTAGCCCAAAGATGTTTCCGATTGGGTCGATGATGACTTGAAAATCATGGGTTTTGAGCCAGCTCACAAACCAGTCGCGCACCGCGCCGTCTTCTGGTGAACAGGCAACACGTGAGACTCCTTTACCCACTGCACCGAAGCTGGCGGACTTTTGGAACATTTGATGAAAGTTGCTGGCGAGAGCCGACCGATCAACCATGAATAAGCTCCACTTCCGCCTGCTGCAATGCAGCGGCAACTTCATCAATCGGCCTTGCATTGGTAACCAGTATATTGATGGCCCTTAAGGGTAAGGTATGAATGCGTGCCTTCTTTCCCAATTTGCTATAGTCGGCCAGTACAACCGAAGCTCGGGACTGCTGGACTAAAACGCGGCGGAGTTCGGCTTCGTGGTCCTCATAGTCCATCAATCCGGCTTCAGGATGGACTGCGGCAATTCCCATTAAGGCGATGTCAAAAGTATATTTTCTTACAGAATCTAACGTGTCATATCCAAGTAATGCGTTATCATTAGAACGTAACAAACCGCTGACGGTATGAACTTGATGGCGATTTTGCTGGCTCACCACCAAGGCTATATCGAGGGAATTGGTGAAAACCGTTAGCTGGGCCAAACGCGCAAGTTCGCGCGCCACGGCAAGGGTGGTTGTGCCGGTATCGAGAAATACCGTCATTCCAGCCTTAATCAGAGGAACGGCAAGGGCTGCAATGCGCGACTTTTCTTTGGCTGCCATGCGGATACGTTCATGTAGCGGGCGATCTTGTTGGCTAACAACAGGCACTGCTCCACCGTGGATGCGACGAAGATGGCCTTGATCTTCCATAGCTTTGAGATCGCGCCGCACGGTCTCCATCGAGACTTCCAGCTCTTCCGCGAGCGAGACTACTGAAACCTTTTTATTCGAAGTCAGCCTAATGAGAATGTGCTCGTGTCGTACCTTTTCAAGTCTCATCTGATATTACCTTGCCGCGGGCGTCGCAGGGGGGCGTTGGAGCAGGAAACAGGCGGAACAATTGCCTGAATCGCGTTCCATCAGCTTCGGGCTTTCCAAAACGCATGGTTCAAAGCGCTGGGGACAACGGCTGGCAAAACTACAGCCGGGGGGAAGATCAATGGGGCTGGGCGGTTCGCCCTCCAGCAAATGGTCGCGGCTATCAAAGGGGCGTGTTTCCATGGTGGGTACGGCGCTGAGCAGCGCCTTGGTGTAGGGATGGCCGGGGTCATCGAATAACGTTTGATTGCTCGCCAGTTCGACAATTTCTCCCAGATACATGACCGCAAGCCGCGAGCAAACTTGGCGGACCATCGCAAGATCATGCGAGATAAATATATAGGTGAGCCCACGCTGCACTTGCAGTTGGCGAAATAGCTCGATCAGCCGCATTTGCTCGGGTTGGTCGAGCGAGGAAAGCGTTTCATCTAGAATGAGAATACGCGGCTCAAGCACCAGGGCCCGCGCCAAGCTTACGCGCTGGCGTTGGCCGGCGCTCAGGCTGTTGGGGAGGTGATCGTATAATTCCTCTGAAAGCCCCACTTCGACCATTACCGCGCTTACACGCTTGCGCCGGGACGCTGGGGGGCCGCCGATCTTATGAATCAGGAGTGCCTCTTCAATCGCACGGCCAATCGTCATGCGTGGCGCTAGTGATGTGTAGGGATCTTGAAGTACGAGTTGAAGCAATCGGCGAAACTTGAGCTGCTCTTTGCGTGACTTGGAAGTCAGCCTTTCGCCGCCTATTAGAAGCTCACCGCTATCGGGTGTCTCTAGGCGTGCGAGCAGGCGCGTCAACGTGGATTTGCCGCAACCGGACTCACCAATGACGCCAAAGTTTTCGCCTTCATAGACATCAAAGCTCACATTGCGGACCGCTTTGATATGATTATAGGCCAAAAAGCCGCCACGCCGCCTGACCACATAGGTTCGGGATAGATTGCGGATCGAAAGTATTGGGGCGCTAAGCTTATCTTTTGCTTCATCAGCTTGCGTAATTTTATTCAGGGATACACCGGCACCCGTGGCCCAAATTTTAGGGGTTAGAGCAATGAGGCGGCGGGTATATTCATGAGTGGGTGCACGCACGAGGTCCAAAGCTAGTTGGCTTTCTACTACGGCACCTTTGCTTAATACCAAGATGTCATCCGCAATATCGACCGCGACCGGCAGGGAGGCAGATACGAACAACACTGCCGTTTTGAATTCCGTTTTTAACTCGCGCATGAGACGCAAGATTTGAGCTGCAACCGTTACGTCTAGGGGCTGGGTGATATTATCGGCGATGAGCAAGGCGGGCTTAGCTACCAGGGCATCGACGATGAGCGCACGCTGCATCATGCCGCCGGAATATTGCGAAGGATATTCGTCGAACCGGGCGGCGGGTGAGGGAATGCGAACAGCTGCCAGAAGGCTTATCACTCGATCGCGTGCTTCTTTTGCCGAGATATTTGGCTCGATCGCGCGCAGTTTTTCAACGATCTGGCGACCAACGGGCAAGGTGGGATCCAGCGCACCGGATGGGTTTGAACCGATATATGCAATTTGGCTACCGCGAATCTTTCTCAGATCGGCGTCTTGCATCTTCAGCAAGTCATGGCCTTGGAATTCTACTGTGCCAGCTGTGGCCATTAATGGCTGAGTTAACCAAGCTGCGACTGCGCGCGAGAGGACGGACTTGCCAGAACCCGTTTCACCGATGATGCCCAGAATTTTTTGCTCGGCCAGATCAAAACTTACATCGTGCAAAATGGGTTTGATGCCATTTTTTCCAGCCGCGCCGACCGAGAGATTGCTTACGCGCAGAAGGGTTTTCTTGGGTGTTGAAATCATTTGCGCCTCTTATGCCTCGCCCGAATAGACGCGGTTTCGTGCCCGCTCCAACGCCGCACCTATCAAATTAATGCTGGTGAGCGCGATGGCGAGGAACGCGCCGGGCGAGGTTGCGATCCACCAAGCATTGATGAGATATTTGCGACCATCGGCTATGATTGTCCCGAAGCTTGGGGTGGGGGGTTGAAGACCCAAGCCCAGAAAGCCCAGTACTGCTTCGAATATCATCATTCTCGCGATATCTAGAACCGCCACAAAGGCAATTGGAGGCAATATATTTGGCGCAATGAGGAGCAGAATAATGCGCCAGTCAGAGGCACCCAGTACGCGCGCGGCACGAATGAATTCTTTGCCGCGCTCGCTCTGGGTTACGCTGCGGGCAACGCGCGCATAGAGTGGCCAGCCGGAAAGCCCCAGAACGACGATAATGGATGTCGCACTTGGTCGCGAAACACCCAAAATGGCAATCGCTAAGATAATCATAGGGATGGAAAGCTGCGCATCGGTGATGCGCATGATAATCGTATCGATCCAGCCGCCTTTAAACCCGGCAATTATGCCCAAAAGACAGCCGACGACGAACATGAGCAACACAGTGCAAATGCCGATCAAAAGCGAATATCGCAGACCGATCAGGCACCGCAACAAGATGTCTCGGCCCAGTTGATCAGTGCCCAAGGGGTGTGCCCAAGTCCAACCTTCGCCCATAAACATGGGCGGTTGGAATTTTTCCTTCACGCTCATTTTCATCGGGTTGATGTTTGAAAATTCAGGATAGAGCAAAGAGAGCAGAAGCAAGGCGGTGATTAGACCCAGCCCGATCCAGAAGCCCTTGGTACGGGCTGCGTCAGCTAGAATTCGGCGCGCGATCGTTGGCACCGACTGGGGNGCTGCGNCCATTGTGACTAACTCGGGGGGGGGCTTACTCATCAATATTCAAGCCTTGGATCAATGGCGGTGGCGAGAACGTCCACCAAGATGTTGATGAGTACAAAGATTGAGCAGGATACGATGGCAATTCCTTGGATCAATGGGAAATCACGCTGCAATACCGCATTGACCGTGAGCTGTCCAAGTCCAGGGAAATCGAAAATATATTCGACCACCAGAACGCCACCCAGCAGAGTTGATAGCTGGATACCAAGCAGGTTGAGAAGTGGAACGGCGGCATTGCGCAAACCATGCGCGAAGATAATCCGCCTTTGGCTCAAGCCGCGTACGGTTCCTGCATCGATGAAGGGTTCTCGCATAACCTGAGAAACCGAAACAGTGAGGGTTCGAATAATGAAGGGTGAAAGCTCGATGGCCAGCACGAAAGCGGGCAAAACTGTATAGACGAAGGACTTGTAGCCGATGGATGGCAACCATTGAAGCTGAACGGAAACGATAAGGGCCAACACAATGCCCAACCAGAAATTTGGCAGGGATACAAAGAGCGAGCCCAGAACAAAGGCGAGCTTGCCGGGCCAGCCCTCAGGATGAAGTCCACCGGCGATTCCGACAGGCAAAGAAATCAACATCGCAAAGATGAAGGCAAGAGCGGCAAGTTGTAATGTGAGCGCTAGCCTTTCCATGATGAGGTCGGAGACTTTGGCCATCTCGCCTTTGGTTGGATCGTTGTAGACCCCGCCTTGTGAAATCGCGCCGCTTTTAGGACGTTGATACGAGCGGCCAAGGTCGCCAATGACGACACCACCCATGTAGCGGCCAAATTGCACGATGATCGGATCGCGAAGCCCCATCTTAGTCGCCACTTCTTCGATCACATTATCGGGCGCCATGCCACCCACGATCAGCCGAACAGGATCGCCAGGAACAACACGCAGCAATGTGAAGATGATGAGGCTGGTCAGGAACATAATTAGAATGCCCTGCGCAAAACGTCGAACAAGAACTCCTGCCAGATACAATTCGTGGCTCCCTCAAGACAAATTGCTATTCCGGGAGTCTGTAAGATACGGACTCCCGGAAAATCGACTACCAGTTTAGCCGAGGGTAGCCTTGTTCACATCCTGCATCCCATTAGGATAGACATAGATGCCCTGTAAGTCCTTGGTCATGGCATGAAGGAATACAGAGGTGAAGAGCGGCAGTGACGGTACCTTTTTGGCCAAGAGTGGCAGGGTATCGGTTTGAAGGATATTCTTGCGCTCTTCAGTTGATGCGGCATTGCGCTCGCGATCCAGAGAGGCGTCGATCTCCGGGTCAACAATACCGGTGATGCGCTTGGAACTGGAATGGAAATGCGTGCGCAGAATGAGATCGGGCTCAGGCGAACCTGTGCACCAACCGCAGTCGATCATGTGTCCTTCGCCGCCACCTTCCTTGTCATAAAGAATATTGCCCCACGCGGCCACTTCCAGAACCGTCAGCTTTACTGGAAAGCCCTGCTCCTGAAGCATTTGGGTGATGGCCTCGCCATATTCTTTGGTCTTGGGGTAGAAGCCCACTGAGGTGAAATATTCCAACTCAGGCAGGCCCGCACCCTTGGGGAAGCCCGCGGCGGCTAGCAATTCTTGGCATTTTTTCGGATTATATTCGGGGAAATCCGGCACGTCTGTGTAGCCAAACTTCACAGGTGAGATATGGGCGGCGCATTTGGTTCCCGATATGCCCAGAATGTCTAACAATACGCTGCGGTCAATGGCATGAGCGGCAGCTTGGCGCACGCGCACGTCATTGAAAGGTGCCTTAGAGCAGCGGAACCACAGATATTTGTTTTCTACCGACACCGCCTTGTTGATTACGAATTTTGGATTTTTTGCGATGGTGTCAACTTGTTCCTGTTCCAGACGCTCGATGATATCGGCCTCGCCACCCATAAGCGCCAAAGCGCGGGTGGTGGTGTCGCCCACAAATTTATAGGTAACGCCGGGAATCTTCGGTTTGCCAGCATAGAAATTCTCGTTTGCGACCATAATAGTCGAGTCGCCTTTTTGCTCCACAAACTTAAAAGCTCCTGTGCCGTTGGGGCGAGATGCAAGAAGCTTCTTATCGGCAACATCTTTTGCCGACATGATCGGGAGGAAGGACGAGAGATAGTAATATAGCGCGGCCGGGTAGCCGAACTTCTCGGTTTTGATGCGAACTGTGAGCGGTTCCACGACTTCAACTTCTACCTGCCCAGGATACCATTGGGCCGGACGGTCTGGCATACAGCCATATTCGTAAGTCGCCTTGACGTCTTCAGCCGTGAAGGGCTCACCGTTATGGAATTTGACACCTTCGCGCAGTTTAAATTCGAGCGTGAACTTGTCTATGGAAGTCACGGCGGTTGCGAGTTCAAAATCGAGCTGATCGGGATTTTCGGGCCGCATTGGGCAGCGCGTCAGATAGCCGAAAACAAAGCTCTCGAAAATGAGCTGGCCNAGATTGGTGTGGGTAGTTGGATCCCAGTTACCCGTCAGCGCTTCGGCTGCAAGAAACACCATTGGGCGGCTGGCCGTTGCCGCATAAGCGGAGTTGAACAGAAAATCATGGTTCAACCTTGGAAAACCCATCGAGGCGGCAACAGCGGTTGTCCCCCCAAGTAAAGCACGTCTGCTGATATTAGACATTTCGTCCCCCATCGTGGTTTTGTTTTTTAGTTGTTACTTTTGCTGCATGGCACCAAATTCAAACTGATGCCCGTTTGTGGCTTTAAAAAGTTAACTTCACAAAATTGACATGTCAACCTGATGCCTATCTATTTCGATTGTCAAGTTTATCGTGGAAAACAAAAAACAAGTCAGTGAAGTTGACTTATTTTCCCTGTGTGGGTTTTGTAGTTTTTGTGGTTTTAGATGGCTTAAACAGGTAAAACTCACACACAGAAATGGCCGGTCTTATAAGATGCTGACGGTTCTTGATGAACACGCGCACGAAGTGATCGCCGTTACCGTTGCCAACAAGATGGGATCATCGGAAGTTCTGGAAGCGCTTTACCCCTTACTTTTTAAGCACGGGAAGCCGGGATATTTGCGTGCCGATAACTGGCCAGAGTTTACATCAGAACCCTTCAAAGACTGGCTTATCAAAGTCGGCATCAAGCCGATCAACATCTATCCGTGGTCACCCTGAGGTGAGACCGTTGATAAATCGCTCCAGTTAAGCGATTTTAGGGCGAACGGTTGTAAAGAGCGCTTCANTGGCACCCCGCGTCGTGAAGTGCTCAACGCCAAATGGTTTTTAACAACCCGACAAGCCCAAATGGTCATCAACCAATGGCTCAAACAATACAACCACATTCGGCCACATCATGCGCTCGGAATGCGCCCATCGGGCCCCGAAACAATCTTAAAAAAACCAAATCGCCTAGAAATAACAATGGGGCTAGACGCGCCCCCCTAAACTGTGAATCTCTACGCTTGACCTTTTGTCAATTGTAGACATATTTGTCAAATAAGTTTTTTTGGAAGCAGTCCTAACATGCTCGCTGATCTTTCTGCCATAGAACTCCGCCGCTTGATCGGCGCCAAGTCTGTCTCCCCGGTAGAAGTTATGCGCAGTTCGCTGGACCGGATTGAGGCTCTCAACCCCCTTTTGGTTGCTTTCTGCGACATGCGGCCCGAGGCAGCGATGGACGAGGCGAAGGCTGCCGAAGCGGCGGTGATGGGGGGCGATGCACTGCCGCCTTTGCACGGGTTACCTATTGGTATCAAGGACATGAATGATGTGGCGGGGCTGAGCACCACCTATGGCTCGTTCCTATACAAGGACAATATCCCCGCTGAGGATGAGTTCATCGTC
>JGI25912J50252_10000734_pt1 | contig 10545 bp, 10 predicted proteins | sample LauGreSBDMM110DD_2_FD_50252 | JGI IMG/M metagenome (IMG submission 50252)
CCTCGAATTTGTTGAAGAGCCTTTGACAATGTCAGGATATTTACTTGACGCATCGATTGATTTGTCCTTTTAGGTATGCTGGACGACTCAATATGAACCAAGCTCCTGATCCAAAATTGCTCCCCCCAAAGGGGCTTAAACCAACTGTCTTTATTGTAAGTCCTGCCCTTGCCAGCGCAAACAACGGCAATTGGCAGACTGCCAAACGTTATCGCCAGTTGTTGAAGGCGCAGTTTCGGGTGCGACTGGTTAGCGAATGGAAGGGCACACAATCGGACGATGTTTTAATTGCATTGCATGCACGTCGGAGTTTTCCGTCGATTGCTGCTTGGCATGCCGTGCATGGCGTCAATGGTTTGGTGGTGGTGCTCACAGGCACTGATTTGTACCGCGATATCCAACACGATTCACAGGCTCAACAATCTCTGGAATTTGCAACTCGTCTGGTTGTTTTGCAGTCCATGGGTCTTGATGAATTAGCGGCACCATTCAAGGCTAAGGCATCGGTGCTTGTGCAGTCAACCACCCCCCGAGTCACCTTGCCTAAAACAAGGCGTTACATACGGGCTGTGATGGTGGGCCATCTGCGCGAGGAAAAATCTCCGCGCACCTTATTTGAAGCAGCAGCCCTGCTGGAGCAGCAGCGCGATATTCACATATTGCATATCGGTGCTGAGCATGATCTGGTGCTGGCAAATATGGCGCACCAAACAGCGGCACTTTACCCCCACTATCAATTCACAGGTGCTTTAACTTATACACAGACGCGTCGGCAAATTCAGCGCGCGCACGTCCTGGTTCACACCAGCGTCATGGAAGGGGTGCCCACGTGATCATGGAGTCTATTTGCAGCGGTGTGCCAGTGATTGCGTCGCGCATACCAGGCAATATGGGCATGCTTGGCCAAGACTATGCAGGTCTGTTTCCAGTGGGTGACGCAAAGGCGCTGGCTGATATGCTCATTCGTTTTCGGCACGACACCAAATTTGAAGAACTGTTAAAGAAGCAGTGCGCCCTTAGAGCGCCCTTGTTTTCGGCTGAGCACGAGCGCAAGGGCTTGCTTAAAATCATAAAAATGGTCATTTCTGCCCGCCAATTTCCTTGAATGCCCAGCGTTTCAAGCCCCCTCTTTTTTGCATGAAGGAAACACCATGACTATGACTGAACCTCGTTTGACCTCTCTTTCGCATGGTGGCGGCTGTGGTTGCAAAATTGCTCCTGCAGTTTTGTCCGAAATCCTCAAAGGCACATTGCAGATGCCTATTCCCAAAGAATTGATGGTGGGCATCGCGACAGCCGATGACGCAGCCGTTTACAAGCTGAACGACAGCCAAGCTTTGATTGCAACCACAGATTTCTTCATGCCCATCGTTGACGATCCTTTCGAGTTTGGGCGGATTGCGGCCACCAACGCCATCAGCGATGTCTATGCCATGGGTGGTAAACCCATTTTGGCTTTGGCTTTGGTCGGCATGCCAATCAATGTGTTGTCAACAAACACCATCGGCAAAATTCTGGCAGGCGGTGCATCGGTTTGCAACACAGCCGGTATCCCCATTGCTGGCGGACATACCATTGATTCAGTTGAACCCATCTACGGTTTGGTTGTACTGGGTTTGGTTCATCCAGACCGTGTCAAACGAAACGACGGTGCGCGCGTTGGCGATGTGCTGGTTCTGGGCAAACCTATTGGTGTCGGTATTTTATCGGCGGCACTGAAAAAAGAAGTTCTTGATGCCGCAGGTTATGAATCAATGATTGCCAACGCTACCCAGCTCAACACGCCAGGCCCNGAGTTGGCGGAGTTGTCTGGTGTGCACGCTTTGACAGATGTCACTGGTTTTGGTTTGGCGGGCCATGCGCTTGAAATTGCGCGAGGCGCCAAATTGACGGCGTACATCAAGTGGGCCGATGTGCCTTTGTTACCCAAGGTGTCGGCTTTGATCAAAGAGGGGAATGTCACGGGCGCATCAGGTCGAAACTGGGAAGGCTATGGTCCAGAGATTAGCCTTGACAGCGGTTTACCCACTGAATGCCAAACTCTTTTGTCTGATCCCCAAACAAGCGGTGGCTTGTTGGTCAGTTGTTCGCCTGAAACAGTGCCTGAGGTGCTGGCTGTCTTTAAGCGTCACGGTTTCAATCATGCAGCCACCGTGGGCCACATCGGTGAAGCCCAAAAATCACGCTTGATCGTCAACTGCTGAAGTTGTTTTTACATGGAGAACGATGTCTTGGCGGTGTTACAGCCATAAAGTTCATTTGTTACTTTCCTGTAAGACCCATGCTTCTGGAAATAACCTCTTTCATAATTTCATTGGTACCCCCGTATATTCTTTGCACGCGAGCGTCTGCAAAGGCTCGTGTGATGGGGTACTCCCACATATAGCCATATCCACCATGCAACTGCACACATTCATCCATCACTTTGCACTGCAGATCGGTACACCAATATTTGGCCATGCTGGCGGTTTGGGTGTTTAGCTGTCCCACGCTCACCAGTTCACAACATTTGTCAATAAAGACCTGTGCAATCTGAACTTCAGTTTGCATCTCTGCAAGTTTGTATCGTGTGTTTTGATAATTCGCAACAGCCTGTCCAAAGACTTTTCGATCTTGGGTGTATTTCAATGTCCAATCAATGGCAGCTTGGGAGGCAGCGACAGCACTGATGGCTATTTGTAGTCGTTCCCATGGAAGTTGTTCCATCAGGCAAATAAAACCTTTGCTTTCGTAATTGGCCCCTCCCAGCAATTGGGTGGCTGGAACTTTTACATCATCAAAAAATAACTCTGAAGTGTCTTGGGCCTTGAGCCCCAATTTTTTCAAACGTTTGCCTTTTTCAAAGCCGGGCATGCCTCGCTCAATTAAGAATAAGCTCGTCCCCTTGGCGCCTGCATCGGGGCTTGTTTTGGCCACCACAATGACCAAGTCGGCATGCCACCCATTGGTAATGAATGTTTTGCTGCCGCGTAGCAGATACGAACCATCTGGTTGCAGAGTTGCGGTAGTTTTAATACCTTGAAGATCAGAGCCAGTAGCCGGTTCGCTCATGGCAATAGCACCGATCATTTCACCCGTAGCCAACTTTGGTAAGTAGGTTTGCTTTTGAGCTTGCGTGCCGTAATGCAAAAGATAGGGTGCAACAATTTCGTTGTGCAGTCCATAACCGATGCCTGTGAAACCCGCTAGCCCCAGCTCTTCCATTTGGACCACAGAATAAAGCTTGTCAGCTCCTGCCCCCCCATAAATCTCAGGCATCGACATGCACAGAAATCCGTTACCTCCCGCTTTTCGCCAAACTTCGCGGTCGACGTAGCCTTGTTCTTCCCAAGCTTCATGAAAGGGGGCGATTTCTTTTTCCATAAAGTGTTTGAAACTGTCCCGAAAAGATTCGTGTTCAGCCGAAAAAAGAGTTCTGGGGATCATGGTATGTCCTGAGGAGAATGCAAAGTTGATGGACACTGGCAACAGTCTGCAAAAAGTATACTCGTGCTCGATTTAAATGCTTTGCAGCAAGTGATGGCCTCAAATTTTGGAGATGTTATGTCCGAAGCATACGTATATGACGCGATTCGTACACCTCGCGGAAAAGGAAAAAAAGACGGAAGTCTTCATGAGGTTAAGCCTGTCGATTTGTTGGCCGGTGTGCTGTCGCAACTTCAAATTCGAAATCAACTCGACACGGCTGCTGTGGACGACGTAGTCATGGGTGTGGTCTCTCCCATTGGTGAGCAGGGCTCGGTGGTGCCTAAAGTGGCAGCGCTTAAAGCTGGCTGGGATTGGCAATGTGCGGGGCTTCAAGTTAATCGGTTTTGTGCCTCTGGGTTAGAAGCAGTTAACTTGGCTGCCATGAAGGTTCGAAGCGGTTGGGAAGAATTGGTCGTCGCGGGTGGGGTAGAAAGTATGAGCCGAGTTCCCATTGGTTCTGATGGGGGTGCGTGGGCTCAAGATCCAGAAACAAACAGTGCTACTTTGTTTGTGCCACAAGGCATAGGTGCTGACTTAATTGCCACCCTTTGTGGCTTCAGTCGATACGACTTGGATGCCTTCGCGGTGGAGTCTCAAAAGCGAGCCACACATGCCAGAGCCAGTGGCTACTTTGATGGGTCTGTGGTGCCCGTATTAGACAAACTGGGTCAAGTTATTCTGGCCCAAGATGAATTTATCAAGCCTCAAACAACGACTGAAACTTTAGCTACCCTCAGGGCCTCTTTTGAGAAGTTGGGATCCATGGGATTTGATGCCGTGGCCTTACAGCGCTATCCGCAAGTTGAGTGTATTTTNCATGTACACCACGCTGGGAATTCCTCTGGNATTGTGGATGGTGCTGCCGCAGTACTCATTGGCAGTGAGGCTGCCGGAAAAATTCATGGCCTNAAACCNCGCGCAAGAATTGTTGCAGCAGCTTTGTCGGGTGCAGATCCCACCATCATGCTGACGGGGCCCATGCCTGCAACCAGAAAAGTTCTTGCCAAAGCAGGTCTGACAATTGATCAGATTGATTTATTTGAGGTCAATGAAGCATTTGCCGCAGTGCCTCTTAAGTTCATGCGTGAAATGGGTGTGTCCCACGATCGTGTCAATGTCAATGGTGGCGCTATTGCTCTGGGGCATCCCCTTGGTGCTACCGGCGCCATGATTCTGGGGACTTTGATTGACGAATTGCACCGTCGAAAACTTCGTTATGGTTTGGCCACACTCTGTGTGGGTGGTGGCATGGGTATCGCTACCATTGTCGAGCGAATTTGAAAGCGGGTGGTTCTATGATTTTAAAAACATTACGTTACGAAATAGAGCAAGAAATTGCCACCATTACGTTTGATGAATCCGGGTCGCCCGTCAATACCATGTGCCAGCAATGGCAAGACGATTTAGCCCAGGTTGCGCAAGAGCTTGTTAAAGATCGGCCAAAGCTTCGTGGGGTTATTTTGGCTTCCAACAAATCAACTTTCTTTGCAGGAGCTGATTTAAAAGGTGTCATGCGATCAAGCTCGGCTGATGGCCCTCGGGTATTTATTGAAATTGAACGCATAAAGAAAAATTTCAGGACAATTGAGACACTTGGTATTCCAGTTGTCAGTTGTTTGAATGGCAGTGCACTCGGTGGTGGCTGGGAAGTCGCATTGGTCGGGCATCACAGAATCGCAACCCGAAATCCTAAAACACAGTTTGGTTTGCCGGAAGTTACCTTGGGCCTGATTCCTGGCGGTGGCGGTATCACCAAAATGACGCGCATATTAGGACTGCTTGCGGCCCAGCCTTATATTTTAGAAAGCAAGTTGTTTGGTCCTGAGCAAGCGTTGAAGCTCGGCTTGGTGCATGAATTGGTAGACACAGACTCAGACCTTCGCAAAACTGCCTTGACCTTTATTGATGCGTCCCACAACAAGCCCGAACTCTGTCAACACATTTGGGACAGCAAGGACTACAGAATGGTTGGCGGCACGCCACATAGCCCCGGAAATGGCAGGTATGTTGACTGTGGCGCCCGCTGCATTAAAACAAAAAACACGCGGTTTATATCCTGCACCCGAGGCTGCTTTGGCGGCGATGGTGGAAGGGGCCATGGTCGATTTTGATACAGCTATGCGCATTGAAAGTCGCTACCTTGCGGGCCTTATGTCCAGTGGCATTGCGCGCAACATGATCAATACCGTCTTCTTCAATATGAACAATATCAAGAGCGGTCTAAGTCGACCTGCGGGCTTACCTCGCTATCGACCGCAAAAGGTAGGCGTTTTGGGTGCGGGAATGATGGGTTCCGGCATTGCATACAGTCAAGCCAGTCGTGGCATTGCATCCGTACTGAAAGATGTGACGCTTGAAAAAGCTGAAAACGGTAAGGCATACAGTGCCGTACTCTCGCAAAAATCAGTGGAAAAAGGCAGCATCACTGAAGAGCAAAAAGCAACTTTGTTGAACTTGATTCAGGCCACTGACAAGACGCAAGACTTGCAAGGATGTGATCTCATCATTGAAGCTGTCTTTGAGCAGCGGGAACTCAAAGCCGCGGTGACAAAAGAATCGCAAAGCATGCTGGCTGAGGGCGGTTTTTTTGCGAGCAACACCTCTACCTTACCCATCAGTGGATTAGCGTTGTCAAGTAACAAGCCAGAGAAATTTGTTGGCATTCATTTCTTCAGCCCGGTTGACAAAATGAAGTTGGTTGAAATTATTCGGGGCGAGAAAACCGACGATGAAACCATCGCTCGTGCTTACGACTATGTTCTGGCCTTGGGCAAGCTGCCCATTGTTGTGAATGACTCACGAGGTTTTTACACCAGTCGTACTTTTGCTACTTTTGTAATGGAAGGCGCGTCCATGTTGCAAGAGGGTATTCCTGCACCAATGATCGAAAACTTGGCTATGCAAGTGGGTATGCCGGTCGGGCCTTTGGCCGTGCTTGACGAAACTTCGCTGATTTTGTCGGTTCATGTTTTAGATCAAACTCGCGAAGATTTCAAGAAAGAAGGGCGCACCTATGTGGCCAACCCTGGAGAACTGTTGGTCGAACACATGGTCAAAGAGTTAAAGCGTGGTGGGCGGGCAGCGGGTGGCGGCTTTTACGACTATCCAGTTGGCAATAAAAAGATGCTTTGGCCTGACTTAAAAAAATTATTTGAAAAAAGCCACATCACAATATCTGTTCAGGACATTAAAGACCGGTTCCTTTTTAGGCAAGCCATTGAAACTGCAAGGTGTTTGGATGAGGGGGTTCTGACGTCCGTGCACGAAGGAAACATTGGCTCTATTTTCGGTATCGGCTACCCAGCTTGGACGGGCGGTGCTTTGCAATTCATCTACAGCATGGGAGTGCCGGATTTTGCAAAGCGCAGCCAAGAACTCGCTTTTCAATATGGCCCTGGGTTCAATGTTTCTAAAGAGGTATTGGAAACTCTTGAGAAATACAAACCGGTCTACTAGTTCAAAACCCATGGATTGCCCACTATGAAATCTAGCGCAGGCGTGAGCAGCACCATGATGAAAGTGAACTTGTCTTTGAATCACTTTTTGGAGCGGGCGGGCACATTGTTTCCCTCCAATGAAATCGTCTCACGACTGCCCGACAAAACTTTGGTCAAGCACACTTACGCGCAGTTTTATAGCCGCACCCGTTGCTTGGCGCAGAGCTTAAAAGATTTGGGGCTGAAAAAAGGCGATCGCGTGGCCACCTTATGTTGGAACCACCACGCGCACTTGGAATGCTACTTTGGAATTCCTGCTGCTGGTGGCGTGATGCACACCCTTAATTTGCGTCTCTCACCTGACGAAATTGCATGGATTGCAAACGATGCGCAAGACCGATTTTTAATCATTGACGACATCTTGTTGCCGATGTACCGCCAGATTGAGCACAAGTACAGCTTCGAAAAAGTCATTGTGTTTCCCTTTTCTGGTGCCGATGTTCCTGCAGAGTTTTTGAATTACGAACAGTGGTTATCCGGCACAGACGCCAGTCAATTTGAATATACCGCTCACGCAGAAGACGATCCGGTCTCCATGTGCTACACCTCGGGCACCACCGGAAAACCCAAGGGAGTGGTCTACTCGCATCGCTCTACAGTGTTGCACACACTGGTCGCCTCGCTAGGTGACTTCTGGTCTTTGCGCAGCACCGATGTGGTCTTACCCGTCACGCCCATGTTCCATGCAAACAGCTGGGGCATACCCTATGGTGCGGTCATGATGGGCGCCAAACTTGTGTTTCCTGGTCCGCACTTGCATCCAGACGATTTGTTGGACTTGATGCAACTTGAGCCGCCCACTTTGTCTTTGGGTGTGCCCACTATTTGGATGGGTTTGATTCAGGCCTACGAAGCAGCTTTGACTGAACAATCAGGCCGTTGGAAATTGCCTAGCGGCTTGCGCAGCCTGGTGGGCGGTGCTGCAGTACCCGAAGCCCTGATTCGGGCATTCGACAAACATGGCATTTGGATTATGCAAGGCTGGGGCATGACCGAAACTTCTCCGGTTTGTACCATTTCTTACCCCAAGGCCGAATTACGCGATGCACCTCTCGAAGAACGCTATCGGCGTGCCGCTATGGCCGGTATCCCGGTGCCACTGGTAGATTTACGGATTCGCAATGACGAGGGTCAAGACCAAGATTGGGACGGTCAGCATGTTGGCGAACTTCAGGTTCGAGGTCCCTTTATTACCTCTAGCTACTACCAAGTGCCCGTGAGTGAAGATAAATTCACCACCGATGGTTGGCTGCGAACCGGCGATGTGGCCAGTGTCGACACCATGGGCTTTGTACGTATCACCGACCGCACCAAGGACTTGATCAAATCTGGCGGAGAGTGGATTAGCTCGGTCGACCTGGAAAACGCACTGATGGCCCACGCTGGTATCGCCGAGGCTGCAGTCATTGCCATTCCCGACGAAAAATGGAGCGAACGTCCTTTGGCCTGTGTGGTGGCCAAGCCCGGCCACTCACCGCAAGCAGATGAACTGGCGGCCCATTTGCTAAAAATGGGCTTTGCCAAGTGGCAAGTACCCGACCGCTTTGAATGGATCGATTGTGTGCCTCGCACCTCAACCGGCAAGTTCTACAAACTCAAGTTGCGTGAAATGTTTCCCAAGTAAATCTGTTCGGTAAACTTCTGCATGCCACTGCATTTGTTTCTGCGAAGATAAAAGTAATTTGTATTTAACATGCACATTTTGAAGGGTATGAATGTCCACACCGGATACTGTTGACGAATCTCGCCTGAGTGCCGATGCACCGGTGCTTCTGTCTGTTTCGCAAGTTACCGTTGCATTCCGTGGCATTGTTGCCTTAGATGGTGTCTCCTTCAATGTTCAAAAAGGACAGATCGTCGGACTTATTGGCCCCAACGGTGCAGGCAAAACCACATTGTTCAACTGCCTCTCTCGCCTGTATGCGTNCAGCGATGGTCAAATTCATTTTGAGGGACAAAGTTTGGACGGCATGACACGCCACAAAACCGCCGAAATTGGAATTGGCCGTACCTTTCAAAACTTGGCACTGTACAAAACCATGTCAGTGTTGGACAACATCAAGGTGGGTTCACACTGCCGTGCAAAAAAAGGGTTTCTGGACCACGCGCTGAGGCTACCTGGTGTGAGTCAAGAAGAAGCCGAAATACACCACAACGCCATGCAATTGGTCGAATTTTTAGATTTGCAATCGGTGGCGCGGCGCAAAGTTTCAGACCTGCCTTTTGGCACGCAAAAACGCGTGGAACTTGCCCGAGCATTGGCCAGCCAGCCAAAACTTTTGTTGCTGGACGAACCAGCCGCCGGCCTGAACCATGAAGAAGTCAGCGACTTGGGCGATCTGATTAAGCGAATTCGTGACGAATTCAAGCTCACCGTGTTGCTTGTGGAGCACCACATGAGTCTTGTCATGAGTGTCTCGGACAAAGTAGTGGCTTTGAATTTTGGCAAAAAAATTGCCGACGACACGCCTTCTAACGTGCGCCAACATCCCGATGTGATCCAAGCTTATCTGGGGTCTTCAAAATGAGCCGAATGCTTTTGGAAGTCAAAGACCTTTTTGCCGGTTATGCTGCCACCGAAGTTCTCCATGGCCTGTCGATGAAAATCGAGGAGGGCAGCATCACTACTTTGTTGGGTGCCAATGGTGCGGGTAAAACCACCACGCTGCGTGCATTGTGCAAAATGATCAAAGTTCGCGGACAAATACTGTTTGATGGCCAAGCCATTGAAGGCAAGGCCACTGAAGACATCGTTCGATTGGGTGTGGCTCATGTGCCCGACGGTCGTGGCACCTTTGGCAGCCTTTCCACCGAAGAAAATTTGCAACTTGGCAGCTACACCCGCAAAGATAAGCACGAGGTGGCACTCGATCAGGAGAAGATGTACAGCTACTTTCCCCGCTTGAAAGAAAGGCGCAATCAGCAAGCTGGCACGCTTTCTGGTGGTGAGCAACAAATGCTGGCCATTGCAAGGGCCTTGATGTTGCGCCCCCGATTGCTGCTACTTGACGAACCCTCTTTTGGCTTGGCACCACTGATTGTGCGAGAGATTTTTGACATCATGCAGACTATCAACCAGAACGACAAAGTGACCATCTTATTGGTTGAACAAAACGCGGCCATGGCACTCGATCTGGCAAAGTACGCCTACCTTTTGGAAACTGGCAAGCTTGTCTTGTCTGGGCTTTCCGAAGACCTTAAGCAAGACCAAGCTGTTCGTCGCTCTTACCTCGGCCACTGAGAAACTCTGCATGGAAACTTTTATTCACCAAGTTGTAGCCGGCATTGCCACTGGAGGGGTTTACGCCAGCCTTGCCTTGGCGCTGGTGATGATTTACCAATCGACCCACCACATCAATTTTGCGCAAGGTGAAATTGCCATGTTTGCCACCTATATGGCTTGGACGCTGATCAACGCAGGTGTCGCTTATTGGCTGGCTTTCATCTGTACCCTGTTGTTATCGTTTAGCTTGGGGGTCTTGATTCAGCGCATCATTATTCGACCTGTCGAAAATGCGCCGGTACTCAATATTGTGGTGGTTTTTATTGGACTGCTTGTCATACTCAACAGCATTGCCGG